>Ga0098059_1001537_pt1 | contig 11551 bp, 18 predicted proteins | sample 20_taG_FD_92580 | JGI IMG/M metagenome (GOLD analysis project Ga0098059, IMG submission 92580) | Marine viral communities from the Subarctic Pacific Ocean - 20_ETSP_OMZ_AT15318 metaG | ecosystem: Environmental > Aquatic > Marine > Oceanic | place: Subarctic Pacific Ocean | collected 2015-01-19
TCTTGCTTCCAGACTACCAAAGCAATCTTCCTTAAATCCACAGAATGCACACGTCATACATAGCTTCTCTTCTGTCTTGGCTTTGTTCCAAGTTGTAGCGTTAGCTAATCGCATAGGTGGTGTATCTGATTCCATCTTAGCTTTTAAATCAACAACAAAAGTATCTATGTCTTGCTCTAGTGGCTGTTCACATAGCTTAAGTGTTGACTTGTTCTTGTTGAAAGCAAGGAAGTATCCTTTCTTTCTGTTGTCTGCTTTACCATAGGCAGATAGTTGTTTGATATATCCAAAGGTATCATCAGTAAGTCCAGTCTCTTGAAACTTATTGTCCCAAGACCAAGCACTTGCTGTCTTTATATCCACCAATTCACCATCTATGGTACAGTCCTGGCTACCATTCACACCTTCTAATGTGTGCTTCTTCTGTTGGTCTTCTACTGTGTGTCCCGATAGCTTTAACAAAGCAACCAGCACCGCTTCTAGTATGTGACCTTGCAAGAAGGTTAGGTAGACCTCACCCTTTATCTCTTCAGGTGTGTGACCGTGATAGTTATACCATTGGGCTCTTTCACATTTGCCCAAGGCTGACATTCGTAAACCACGACTGTCTTCTCTCGGTGTAAAGGCAGTCTTTAGTGCCTCTTCCACCTCTCGACCAGCCTGCATAGCTATCGAGTTCAAGTCTCCAGTGTAATCCTTCGACTTCATTACATCATATACATCTTGTACTACTGTATTTATAGACTTCATTGTCTACTCCTCTCTTATTAAAATTCTTTTTCGGAACACGTTCCGACTTTAGTGTGTTTCATTCCAGCTTGTGCCTACTTTGTACTCACCAGTGATGGGACAGTTTAGTTTGTAATAATCTGCTGTCTGTTCCATAGCCTCAACAACAAGGCTACCAATCTCATCCGCAATTGCTGGGTCACATTCAATCTGTATCTCATCGTGAATGACACCTAGCTGATTATACTCTAAGGACTTGGCTAAATTGTGGAATATTATCCAAGCTCTCTTTGCTATGATAGAGCCAGCACTCTGTAATAAAAAGTTAAGTGCTGAATGTGGGCTACGAACATATACCCTGCGACCATCAAGTGTTCTTATCCATCCTTTCTTTGATGCGTGCTCAATCTTCTTTCTAAGCACAGCCAGTGCTGGTGTGTTAGACAGGAACTGGTGTTTAATTTTCTTACCCAACTGTCTGCCTCCTCCACATATCTTACCTACTAAATCATCTCCTCCGCCATAAAGATAGGCATAGATGAAACGCTTTGACTCATCTCTAGTCTTTAGACCAGCAGCTTTTTGATTGGCTGTGTGTATATCACCACTTAATATCTCTTCAGTATACCCTGTGTCTTTCATATAATGTGCTAAACATCTAAGTTCTAATCCAGATAAGTCAGCACCTACTATTACTTTGCCTTGTGGTACAGTGAATAGACTACGCATCTCACTGCCATATTCCTTGTTGCTGGCTGTTACTTGCTGTAGGTTAGGGTTGCTACTGGACATACGATGTGTCACAGTTCCCATAGTATGTACTCTGCTGTGTATTCTACCAGTATCATAATTATACTCATCAACCCAGCTACTCACTTGGCCCTGGCGTTTTTGCAGCATAAGATACCTGGCTATAATTTTAGCTTCGGGTATATCTACATCCTTAAGTGTAGACTCATCAACCTTTGGTAATCCAGTGTCAGTAAACACAGTAGGTTTCCATCCATAATGCTTAAGGTGTCTGCCTACTTGCTGTCTACTGCCCAAGTTTAATTCGGGATAGGTCCAGTACCCATAATCACCATCATCATTAGTGTGACACTCCAGGTCCACCTCTGTCTGATAGTGTTTAGTTCTCTGACCTCTCTTAGTAAACCTATTTTCTACTGGCTTCTTAGATTTCCATACTGCAAGAGGAACGAATGTCTTGTGGACTTCTTCCTCTGCAAGTCTTAGGTCATCGTTTATTTCTACCAATAATTCTATAGCACCTTTAATGTTAAAGAACCATCCAGTTCTCTCTTGTAATGAACAGTGTTTCTTTGTTTGGTACTCAAGTTCCTTTGCATCCTCACTTAATTTGTTAGCAAGAAGATACTTGTATACCTTAGTGGTAACCTTAGTATCTCTAATGCAGTATTGTAACATCTCTTCTGTAAACTTAGACCAATCATCGTAGTCACCTTTAGCAAATCCAAGCCTATCACCCCAGGCTGACAGTGAATGACCACCATCAAGCCTAGGTTTGTATAGCTGGCTCATCACCAGCGTATCCTCAATTAAGATGTCACTAAAGTCTATGTCTAATAATCTCTCAAGCACTGGCACATCAAAAGATATACCATTATGAAAGATCAGGCAGTCAGCCTCTGACTCCATCCAAGGTTTGAATAGATTAAGACAAGGACCAGCGAATGTAATACACTGGTCTGTGTCTATGTTATGAACAGCAACACACCAAACTTGAGTGGCATCTATACCATCTGTCTCTATGTCACAACTAAAAGTCCGCATCATTTTCTCCCACGCTAGGTGGGTGTCCTTTCTCTAGTCTTCCAGTGGTGTTATTGAAGTATGCCCATCCAGCCTCACCAGTCTGCCCAGTTCTTCTCATCTTGGGCACACGTATTCGAGTAGCATTCCTTTCATAGTCATCCTCGGCTAGCTTATCTCTAGAGAATAGTATGTTAGTGTGACAAGCCTGGGGTATAGCACCACTACCCTTGACATCATACTCACTAATCTTATGCGGATGGCTGCCATCATCGGGCTTCCTTGTGTGTGTACTAAGTATCACTGTTGCCTTTGTCTCTTTGCACAGTTTAATAAACCTATCCATTACCTCTTCGATGTTCTCGTTAGATAGATTCTTAATAGCTGTGTGCAGTGGGTCAAGTAGTATAATACTACATCCTAATCCCTTGATGAAATACCTAATCTTACTGAACATCTCTTCAAGGTCTATACTACCACCACCATCATCGTGCAACTGTATCTTAGATGCGAAACCTATATCAATAGCATCATCCATAATTCTCTCAACATTCAAGTCATTAGGCTTGAGCAATTGCATATTCTCACCAGTGTGTACACTCACAACTTTCCTGATCGTTTCATCTATATTATCCTCAACCATAAAGCAACCTATCTTCTCATCTGTATTGACAGAGAAGTGGTAGATTAATTCATTCAGTATGGTTGTCTTACCTATAGATGTGTGTGCAATGATTGATACTAACTCACCCCTTGCTACACCACCTCGCATCATCTCATTCAGATTGCCAAAGGAATCGGGCAAGGGTATTAGTTCAGTATCTCTGTACTGTAGCATAGCATTACGCATATCCTCTACACTAGCAACACCCGACACAGTGAAGGGCTTAGATTCATCCCACCATTCGTGAACAAACTGCTTACTATCACCATTCAATAGGTAATCACAAGCATCCTTATGCTTGGCTAGTGTTAGTATCTTACACTTGTTAGGACCAAGTACAGGTGCTACAGCCTTGGCTGCATCCACACCAGCTCGGTCATTATCGAAGGCGAGAACGACTGTCTCGAAAGAATCGAGCCACTCTACATTAGCCTTGATATTATCCACACAGTTAGCACCATTGGTTACACTAACAAAGGCATACTTAGAACCAAACATCTCATAAGCTGCCATAGCATCAAGCTCACCTTCACAGACAGTAACAAACTTACCACCTGGTCTGAACAAACTCTGACCAAACAAAGCGTTGGTCTTGCCAGTGTCACCACTACCATAGAATTTCTTGCTTGCTACTATCCTTGTTTTCATACCAACCATCTCACCTTTCTGATTATGGAAAGGGTAATGGTGTTTAATGATGTTGCCCTTGTCATCCTTCTCTGCCTTAACCTTGTATCTTTCTAAGGTCTCAGCCCTAAGTTTGCGATCAGGTAGGCTATAGTATTCACCTCTATAGTCAGCAAGCCAGTCTTCATCCTTCTTAGGATTTGCTGGATAGTCCTTATTAGTAAGTGGACCTGGTGGGCTTTTAGTGTTTCCGTGCTGACCACAAGCAAAGCAGTGTGTCTGACCATCTGAATAGATAGCCAAGTTATCCTTACCTGTATCCCTTCCTTTAGATGCACAGTTAGGACACTGTTCTTTCTTTAAAAGTATATTACCTTTAATCATATTTCCTCCCTTGAATTTAAAAGGGCAGCCATAAGCGACTGCCCCAACTAACAATGCCTGTCGTTAGTTAAAAGTCAGATTGGTCGTAGTCTCCTTGACCCTCTGCCTTTGCCTCAACTCGGACAGCTTCTAAGTAAGCAAAAGCCTCCCAGTCTCCCTTGCCAGGCTTCACCTTCATAACTACCTCATCCCCAAAGAGTGATAGGTGACCAACACCTACCTCCTCCTTATCCGTGTTGTAGATTTTAGGTGCACCGAAATCGAACTTACGCTTACAAGTAATTTGGGTAGCCCCATCATACTCACTAGTCTTAAGCCCGCTTTTCTCAGCAAGTTTCTTACTATCCTTATCCAACGCAATCGTCAAAGAATATTTCGTATCACCCTTGTAAACATCGGGTGTTGTAATGTGGTTGAATACCACCTTACCAGCTAAACTTATAGCACTCATATATAACTCCTGTAACATTAACATCAATGACCCGAAGGTCCCCATTAGTAGGTAATCCTACTAAGGGATACACTGGAAAATAAGGAAGGAAAACCAGTGTATCTCTTACTAAGACTATCTAAGAATGTCTAGGAGTTTTGCTATCTAGCCAGCTAGTTGGCAAATCCCCTAGACTATCTTAGTTTGTACTAACAATTAAATTTTAGCTGATGAATTAAGAACTGTCAAGTCATTTGCAATCTTTTTTTCCTGATCCCTGTGTTCTTTGTAATACTGAGGTGATTTCATATACTCTTGGACCATATAGTTTATCACTTGTTCTTCAGTAGGTTCTTCACCATCTAACATTTCTTGCACAGCTATCTGTGCTTGCTTCATAACACCCATTATAGTTCCCTCCCTCTTTCATCATAGTCAATACCATCCTTTCCAGGATAGTCATCATCATCATCGAGAGCATCATCCTCATAGATAATCTCCTCAACACTTGTAATCTCAAACTCATCGTGCATCTGTGAGTTTCGAGCCTCCCTATGATACTTATCTTGCCAGTAATTATCATCAGCTATTGCTTCTGCTTCACCCATATCATCGGCTTCCACTTCCACTTCAAAGTTGTATGATACTGTAGACTCTATCTGTACTTTATAATTTGGCATTATCCCTCCTCTGGTTTCATACCTAGTTTATCCGCCATCGTTAGTGTCATCTCTGTATTTGTTAGCAGCACTTGGCGGAGTTCAGTTATCTGCTCTTGTTGTTCTTGAATTATACTTAACAGATGACAATCTTGCAAGTCATATACCTCTCTTGGCACAAGCCTGTAATCGTCATCAAATGCTTCCTTGCCATACCTATCCCAGATATTAAAAGCCCTTTCAATACGCTCATCAATCCTATTATCGAGAGCGTAGGTATCAAAAGTTATCACTTGTCACCTCCTTCTTTTAAGTTTTTAATTGTATCCCTATTTTCTAATCGCCACTTATCCCTAGCCTCAGTTCTATATCTGTTGAGTCTAGCCACATCAAAGTGGTTCATAATTTTACCGTACCTATCCCTGACCCTTGTCTTCTTATAGGAATCAGGCTTTGAATAGATACCATCCAGATAACTGGGGTTGATTTGTATACCCCAGGCTATCCTAACTTCATCGTCTTTCCATTCTTTCATTATCCCTCTCCTTGATTAATCCATTTTTCATCTTCGTGCTGAACCCAGTTTATCCTGACAGGACTTTCATCATCAGCAATATGAACATCACTAGTGTCCTTGTTATCACCAACTGTATTGTCAGCATCACAAATTTCTTGCAATCCCTCAATAAGTTGGTGGTTCACTTCAATTGTTATTGTTATCATACAAATTCTCCTTCATTAAGTATATGGGCTATCACATCGACAGTCCATCCATTGCCCAACATCTTCTTACGTTGGGTATTACTCACTCCCTCGGTATAGTTATCGGGCAGTGTTTGTAATCGCTCCATCTCTATTGGCAGCAGTGGGCGATACGTTCCTTTCTCTACTACTAAGTTATCCTTCTCAACAGTAGTCAAACATCCAGACTTCTCATCCTTTCTGGGCTCAAGCCTCTGCTTGGGTGTGATGTCTGTATTATAATCATCCCTCTTACCTGTGTCTGGGTTGATGCGTCTGCCCACCATCCTTGCTACTAATACTTTAGGCTCACGGTGACCACCTTGCATAGTAGTAAGGGTTGGGCTTTTGCCACTATCCGAATACACACGCTTGATACTCTCATTACCTCTAATATCCAGGGCCGTTCCAACGTGATGACAGTCTGACTCATCCTTATATTCTCTAAGTTCACAAGTTCTAACACCAGTCATTGCTTGGTTGCCAAATCCCTTGTAATCCCTAGCCAACAGACAAGCAGACTTATCTATATTAGTACGCCTAACTGTTGTGCCCTGATCCCCGACACTATCACCGAATCCTTCAACAAGTATATCCTTTAACAGAATACCCTTATCCTTGGGTTCAGTTATATCCCAGTTGCACCAGTACAATCGGTATCTATTTTGTGCTGATACCAGTGACGAGTTTATCGCTACTGGTTGCACACCTAGATAATCACTGATTATGTCTTGATACTCTTGCTTCATCCTTACATTTTCCAATAAGAATTTGACATTAGGATTGTATCTTCGACACTCATCCAGGACCCTTAGAAATTCAAAGAACAGTGCGGACCTGGGGTCATCAAACGCTAGTTGCTTACCAGCAAAACTAAATCCTTGACAGGGTGAACCCGCTAAGATCAGGTCTATATCTGGTAGTTGTATCCCACTAACAAAGTTCACATCACCAACACACACAGTATTGGGGTAGTTCTTGAGCGTAATCTTCTCAGCCCAAGGGTCTACCTCAGATGCAAAATAATTATTAACTTTTATCCCTGCTCTTTCGAGTGCAACTTGACCGCAGCTCGAACCATCAAACAGACTTAGCACGTTAATGCCCAGATTGTTATCTTTATCCATATTTTTTTCCTCCAGTTATAAAGAGTAAAGGATACTCGGAACGTGTTCCGAAATATCCCTTAGTTTTTACAACTAATCAGATTTGAAATCGCCTGGACTCATACCTTTATCCCTATATTCATCCATTAGTTCTCTCTCTTCTAAATCTACTGGTGTGCAGTGTTCTTTGCAGTCATTACATATATCTACCCACACAACACTAGCACCGCAGCAATCGGACTCTACTCCGTGTTCATACATATCACTGTAATCCAAACTCATCTTACCTCCCTTATATCATAAGAGTCATTAGTAATATCTACTAACTTTTTATTACAATCATTACACTCATTAAGCCTCTTTATATTCAAAAGACCATTATGAATTTTAGCATTGCAACACTTAGACCTTAAATACACATAAAATTGACTCATCCTACCTCCCTTTCCTTAAAGCATTCAACGAACTCTCTCGTTGTGCATCCCTAACAAAAGATGCACAATAATCCCTATCTATTAAAGACTCGCTGGCTTGTTCAGTTAGTTGACACGCTCTTATCCATATTTCTTGTGTCATCTCACCATCACCATTCAAAGAATCTGATTCCAGCCAATCAATCATAAGATAGTCATCTGGCTTATGGTACTCCTTCAGATGCTCAATTATCCTACTTACTTTCATACTACCTCCTAATGTTTAAAGTAACTTACATTTTTTACACTACCATCCCAACATTGTCTACATTCACCACACTCACCACCATTATCAAAGGCTCTGCAAGTTGCATCATCCTCATTACTAACAACAGTGCTGGTGTTTGTATACTTGGGTGGTTTGCCATCCACAAAACTACCACTTAACCTAATCACTAGATTTTTCGGGATAGGCTTATTGTAATTTTGTATCCAAGCACTTTCCTTAGTGGGCAGCCAGTATTGTATATTGGGAGTTGCTTGTGCTATCTGCACAATCTTATCCAAATGCTCAACACCTTGTATATCCCCACTATCGTGCCACCTAAAGACATTATCCTTTAGTATTGCTTTGGCGTGAGTCATAACATATATCATCGCTTCAACCCATCTTGGCTTATCAATACTATTCAAACGCCTATACTGTGCAGCCTTAACTGCTGGGTAGACTGCATAAAATCCCTTATCCGCATAACAATCAGAACACACAGATGCGGGTATCTTTTTTAGTATCATCCCAGTTTTGCACATATCCGTAGGCAATCCATAACTCCAGCCAGGCATCTTCTTCGGGTCTGAAAATCCCTCCACATATGCTCTAGCTGCCTTCAGTGTTTTGAATGGCACAAACAAATTGTTTTGTATATTCATACTTTATCCTCCATTTTGTTAGATTATAAAAAAAACGGACTCGAAATCCTCGATTACAGAGGACTTCTCATCCGTAGTAATAGCAAGGGTAGGGGTATTTTGCCCCTAATCCTAGTTATAAAAAGTATGGAATGCCGCCCTCTAGAGATAATAGCGACATCCCATATTTCTTACAACTAAAACCAGTTTTTGTGTATAAGTTAGTGATTAGAAACTGGCAAAACTAATCACTAATATTCGGCTGTATATCGAGCCTAGGAGAATTACTTTTTAACTAAATAATTTCCTTTCTTATCCTTGTAATCCATTTTCATAGTGGTAGCAAAAATCCACATACCAACTAATCCAATAGCAAAGATAATAAATACCAAAAGGTATACAATTGATTCCAACATAGGGTCCTCCTATTGTTATGATTTTCTAGTAGATAAAAGTTCATCCAGCAACTGGTCGGTAAGGTAGGTAATTGCAGCCCTCCTACCAGCCTTGATATAAAACACTTTATCCAAATTAATAGTACGGTAGCCATTAGATTTGACATCAAAAACGATTCGTAAATTGGGCTTATCCTCTGAGCGGTATGATAATTCACCGCCTTTTAAAAATTTGTGGACGCCTATTCTACAATTCATTTTTCTAATTGAACCGTCAACTTTATGAAATTTAACGGTAAAGAATTTACCGCGTGTTTCATTAATAATTGACGTCAATTTTGACCGTCTACTATTCAATTGAATTTGTTGTTTTCTATTCATAATTAAACCGCCTTTTTATTGAATTAATTCTCGGAACGTGTTCCGAAAATAGAAACGAGAGAACCTCGATTCATAGATATATTATCTCATTTTTGAACGATAAAGTCAAATTGATACAAAGTATAGACTTTAGATAAATAATTGAATTTAGAGGTATTTTTGGGCGTTTGAGATACTATTAGATACTTTCCAATAGACGTAAAAAAACCCCGCTTTCGCGGGGCTTGTTGGTTAGTGGTTATTGACGTTTGTATTGTTTCAATACTTCGGCTAGATGTTTTTTCATTTCAATATAACCGTCATAAGCATCAATTAATACTTCGACTTCACGTTGTCCGCATTTGTCCAAATGTTTACTAAAAACACTTTTAAAAAAGTTATACGAATCAAGTGCAGAGTCAACGTGGTTGTGGGCTTGGTTAACTTCGTTTGAAGTAATCACTTTTTGACCTCTTTGGTAACGGTCTTTTTAGTCGCGGTATCGTTTCGCATTAACTTGAACTCGTTTCGCTCTTTCGAGTATTTGTCGAATTCTTTGTCGGTTAATGATACGAACCAATCAACGTGCAACTGTAATTCCTCGCGTTGCTTTGACTTTTCAGCGTCCTTTAAGGCTTTGTCTTGCTTTGCCTTTTCTTCAACTGTTAGTTCGCGATACGGGTTATTTGTATCTGGCATTTGAGTCATTTTCTTACCAACGCCCACAAGAGATAGTCTTTTATCGTTTCCGATAAAGTCGTTCTCTTTCGCCCACTTAAACGCCCTCTCAAATTGCTTTCTCAAAACGTCTAGTTTTTTGAAATTAATGTGAGTCGAAACGCCCTCGCTTAGATTCTTCAACCGCGTTGCATAGTCAACGATTGAATCAACGCCTAACTCGTTAATTTCACCATTTGAGGTAAAGCAGATTTCTTGTATCTGCTCTTGGATTGACTTTTCACTGTCTGAAACTTTGTCGAGTGCTTTGTCCAATTCAAGAATTGAGGGTAAACAGTTTTCAAGACTGTCTAAAGTATCGCCCATTGAATTACTACTATTAACGACATCGGATTTTTTCGAGTCTTTCAACTGCTCGCGTTCAAGTACTTTGTTTAAGTCTTTCATAGAACCTTGAACGCGTTGTGTCATTTCTTTAGTAGTAGCCTTGTTGCCCGCCTTAGGGCTAGATTTTAATTTTGCTGTTGTCATATATTCCTTATTTTAAATCGTCCGCGAAAGTGCATCCGATAAAAGAATCATACTCGCATTCGCTATGAATGTAAAGCAATAATAAAACTTTCGCTTTGATTGTTATTATATGAAACCCTCGAATATCCCCGACAAAAAAATCAAACTCGGAACGTGTTCCGAAAATATCCCACGCCCAACCCTCGCGAAAATCCCCGCATATCCCTCGACCGATTCGAGGGGCGTTTTTGCCCGAAGAAAGACGCCCCGCCACCCTTTTTGTTTTTTTTCACCACGAGCGAAACCCACTCACAAGTAAAATTATTATTTTTCAACCAAATTCGGCACAATTATATAAATTGGGGTTGACCTAGAGGGACTTATAGTATATAATATTGTGTATCTTTACAAGGAAACACACTCTATACCTAGAAAGTTCTAAAGCAGAGCAACCCTCCCAACTCCCCTATATAAAATCCTTTAGAATATTCTAGGATATAAGATAAAACAATATTAATTTAAGGTATAATACTAAGTATGGCGAATAAAGGCAAAATTTCAACCGATTCAGAAGCCGAGATAAGGCTAATTGAGGAAGAATTAGAGGAAGAAGCTAGATATGCTGTAGCTTCTGCTAAAGGAATAGTACCAGCAGATGCTGTAATCAAGATTGAACGTAAGTTGGGTAGACCAACTGGCGGTTTGTCTAAGGAATCTAAGGCAGCAGGTGGTAAAAAGTCTAGAATCAAGCGAGGACAGACATATAGACCTACTGATGACGATTATTCTAAGGTAGAAGAGATGGTTACTATTGGATTAGACCAACATACTATAGCTAAAGTTATGGGTATTAGTAATGCTACTCTCACAAAATATTTTGCACATAATTTGTTAGTAGGTAAAGAGAAACGCACCGCCCGCGTTGCTGGTGTAGCCTACGAAATGGCAGTATCAGGTGAATCTCCTAGTATGACTACGTTTTGGTTAAAGACGCAGGCTGGCTGGAGTCCAAAACATACTGTTGTAGTAGAAGATAGGACCTTTGATATTAAGTGGGCACAGGATGCCGCCGATATTGCAGATGCAAACCAGATTCTAAGGGATAAAGACGATAAGGTACACTAATACCTATGCAAGAGGAGAGGAAAACTGTAGTAATTCCTTATACACCAA
>Ga0098059_1001539_pt1 | contig 11543 bp, 8 predicted proteins | sample 20_taG_FD_92580 | JGI IMG/M metagenome (GOLD analysis project Ga0098059, IMG submission 92580) | Marine viral communities from the Subarctic Pacific Ocean - 20_ETSP_OMZ_AT15318 metaG | ecosystem: Environmental > Aquatic > Marine > Oceanic | place: Subarctic Pacific Ocean | collected 2015-01-19
AGCATATATCATTTAGAAAACGAATTGAAAAAATTGCTGATAAACTTCTATTTATTAGAGGGGGGAACCATGATTTTATTCGCAGTGTTAATATTCTCGGTATGGATATATCAAAGATTCTAGCAGACGAATTGCAAGTACCTTATTTCAAATTACCTGGATATACAAGGCTACAAATTAAATCAAAGAAATGGCATTTAGTGAGTGGTCACGGTAGAGGTGGTGGAAAGAATGGAGATTTAGAATTGGATAAGATGGCGGCTGTCTATACAGATGGAGATGTCTATTTCTTAGGGCATAATCATCAATTATATGCAAAACCTATAGATTCAATTATGGTTAGTAACGATGCAACTCCTAAAGAAGATTTAAAGAGGATTTGGTATTGTAGAGGTGGATCTTTTTTAGATTACGCAGAATACGCTCGATATTCATTTTTCCCTATGATCCGTACAGGATGGGTTACAATGGAATTTAGTGATAAAAAAATAAAAGCATGGTCAAACTAAGGAGATTACAATGGAATGGTTAGCAGAGAACTGGGAATGGGTATTATTGGCGTTTATGGTGGCGGAAAAGATAGTGAAGATGTCTCCAAGCGACAAAGACGATATTCTTTTAGACGTAGTTATGCAGGGTCTAACAAAAATGGTAAAAAAGGAAAAATAAGAATGAGTATGTTATCAAGTTATGTTAAAAGACAAATAAAAAAAATGGGTGTTAAGGGATTTATTATGAAGGTTTTAGATATAATAGTAAAGCTAACACCATCTAAAAAAGATGATGAAATGGTTGCAAAAATTAAAATAGTAATTAAGGAGTTTAAGTAATGGGAAATTTTTTATCAGGTGTAGTTATAATAGCATTAAGTGGTAGTTTAAATGATTCTAGTTATGTTGAGCATAATCAGTATGCTATGATGGAAGACGTTAAAAAGAAAAAGAAAAAAGGAAAGAAGATTGGTGGGTCTAAAGGTAAGAAATCTAAAAAAGGTTTTTTCTCTAAGATCTTTGGTTCTAAGTAAATGAGTAAACCAGTCCATTATGAAGAAGCACAAGATTTTGATGAAGTTATTGATTGGGAAAAAGTCTACGCTATGGATAGATGGAACAAAGAAGCCATATTAAGAGGAACAAAAGAAGCACCTAAGAAGAAAGTATGCCGAAAAAAATCTACAAAGTTGACCAATTTCACGGAGGATTAAACACCCATTCTGAATGGAGAGACATTGCTAACAATGAGTTAAGTAGAGCTACTGATATTCAAGTTAGTAATGTTGGAAAGATTAGACTTATGGGTGGAGTGTCTAATACATCCTTAAGTAAGACATATACAATTCAACCTGGTTATGGACTTTTTTCTTTTAGCAGTGACTGGCAAGGTGCAGAAGAAGCTTTAATAACAACTATAGTCCCAACAACCCCTAGTACATTTGTTGCGGGTACTTTAGGACGAGCTGATTATCATATTGTTTACGATTCTATCTCTACTAATGGATACGCTCAAAACAACAGAAGATTATATTTATATAGCTACGTTACTGGAGATGGTTGGACTTCTTCATCAGCTCCATATTATTTTCCTGTAAATGGAACTTCTAGTGCTTTTCCTACCTTTTATTCAGTAGATGGCATTATTCGATTTTCTGATGGAGTTAATATGCCCTATGCGGGTATTCGTAAATGGTTTGGACATATAAATAAAGAAAGATTTAAGGTTGCGGGGAGATTAAATTGGACTGTTGGTACTTTTTATGATGTAGGTGCTGTAATCAAGTATACTATCTCAGGTCAAACAAAACAGTATATTTGCATAAGTAGTGGTACAGCGGTAGATGGAAGTCCTCCACCAGGAAATGGTTTTACTCTTTTTTCTAATAGTGAATTTGCAGATGAAGTAGTAAACACCTGGTTGTTAGATAACGCAGAACCTCAGGCTCCTACTGACGGATCTTTAATTTATACAGACTCAAGTGGAAATACCCCTGCTTATTCAACACCAACTTCCACAAATAAACCAACAATAGTTTTTATGTATGCAACTTCAGGAGATGAAGCTACCAATGGTAGTGGTTGGAATGAAATTTGGGATATATCTTTTTCTTATGTGTATGACGGAAATCAAGAATCAAAGCTATTTAGAGTTGGTGGTGGAGTACCTTGGAGTGGAGAAGGAAACGTAAAAGCTATGATAGGTATTCTTATTAAAAGAGAAGCAGGGACTAAACTTCACGCTAGAATTACAGGTATAAATGTTTATATAAAAAAACAAGACACTGATGATTATTTTTTACAAACAGAAATAGATCTATATAAAGGATTAAAAAACATAGCAGATGGATCAAGAGTAGCTTGGAGTTTATCTTCTAATACTGAATATCATTATATCAATGGAGATTGGATCACTTCTCCTTCTTATGCACTTACTTATGAAACTAACTCAGGTTTATCTCAAGAAGTTGAATCTATTGGAGCACATTATAAAACAGCAGTAGTTGCAAATAGAATGGCTTATATAGGTAATGTCGTAATTAAAGAAAATGGGGTTGATGTTGTTAAGAGTGATGCTATGATGAAGAGCCTACCTAATAAGTTCGATATATTCCCTGTTAATAGAATGATTGAAGCCTCTGTTAATGATGGTGATGAAATTATAAAACTTGAAGAGTACGCAGACAGAATACTTCAGTTTAAAACAAGGAAAATGCATTTAATTAACATCTCTCAAGAGATAGAATTTTTAGAAGATACATTTATGTATAAAGGTGTATCAAATCCTAATGCCACTTGTAAAACTGATTTTGGAATTGCCTGGGTTAATGAAAATGGGTGTTACTTTTATAACGGAAAGCAGGTGGCTAACTTATTAGAAAAGAAAAATAGAACTATTATTTTAGAAGATGATTGGTCTTCGTTTATAACTAATAATTCAGCTATAGGTTATTTACAAAAAACACGCTCATTAATCGTATTAAAAGACTATACAAATTCGAGTGTGGGTGATATATATATGTACAATTTCACAACGCAAAGTTGGACAGTTGGAGATTCAAAATTTAATGATTCATCAAAAAAAACTAATTTTTCAGTAGACCATAATGGAGATTTATTATTTGCTTATGATAACTCTAGCAATTCAGGAGATGCGTTTCAAATAGCAAAATGGTCAGACACTCCATTAGCAACAACTAAATTAGATATCAGAACCAAAGATTTAGATTTTGAACTTCCTACAACTCGTAAAAAAATTTATAAAATTTATATAACTCATAAAAACGCTGGTCAATCTAATATTAGGCTTAGAGCAGAGATTATGTCGGCTAAAGCAACAAGTGGCCAAGGAGTAGGTGAAGTAAGTAACTGGACATCATTCTCGAATTTTGTCGAAGATAGAAGTGCAGGTGATGACCAAGTAGATAGTTGGATTACTCAAATATTTATACCGCCTTCAACTGATGACGGAGGGAATGCTATAAATTGGAGTAATGTGTATTCTTTAAGATTGTACATACTTCCCTATACATCTTCACAAAATGTTGTACAAACTGTACCTGCAGGATTTGAAATAAATGATATATGCATTGTCTATAGGCCAAAGGCGGTTAAATAATGGACAGAGAACAAAGAGTTGTATTACATAAAAAACAAGAAAGATTGCAAGTAAAGAGGGGTATTCCTAATATAGGAGAACTGAGTGAGGGAGTCCCTGTAATTAGGTTAACTAACAAAGGATTATATCAGTACGTTAAATACAATAACGTCCTATATAAGCAAAAATTTACAAAGGTATAATATGAATTACTACGCAGGACAAGCACAAAGACAACTTCAGGAAATAGGTAAAGCGAGACAAGAAGCTATAGAAAAAAACAAAACTATGGTCAGTTCTGTAGCAGAAATTGGATCTAGTTTATTTACAGCTTGGAGTAAAGAACAAAATATACAAGAAAAGGAAATGCTTGCATCTGGTAAATACATTGAAAATGAAGATTATGCTAGTAAAAAATGGTGGCAAAAACCTTTTATGGGGGCAGATAAAAGAGTCTCAGTTAACTATGGCGAAAAAATAGACCACGATAAATACAAAATCCCAACCAGTTCAGAGTCTCAAGGATATGACTATAGAATAATGGGGGCAAATAACAATGCAGGATCAGTACCAGTAGATGTAGCAAAAAAAGTAGACAAACCAAGCTTTTTTAAACCAAGTGCTAATGAAGCAAAGCAAAACGCAGAAAGCTGGAATAAAAATGCACTTGATTCTGTAGGTAAATCTGCAGGCGATGCTATAGGCGGTACTGCAGGTAGTGCCGCAGACGCTACTTCAGAGATTACTGAAGCAGGGCCTAGTAAACTTGGCGTAGCTGGGGATGTTTATAAATCAGCTAAATTTTTTGAAAATGTTGGTGATATGAAACAAGAAGATCAATTAGCTGGAGGTCTTAGTGTTTTAGGTAGTGCAGTAGGTTATGTAAATCCAATGTTAGGATTAGGTCTAAAAGGGGCTGGTAAAGCAATAGACTTGCTTACTTAAGGAGATATACAATGCATAAGAAAAATTATGGACGAGGTGGAGATACTCAAATAAGACAAGTAGCTGGAAAAGATTCTCATGTAACGGCTTTTGAGGCTTATTTAATTGATCAACATAAAGAATACGGTGAAGACATGGTAAAGGGATTTGTTAATGATCCAACTGCCGTTTATGGATCAGGGACAACTAATCCAATGACAGGTATGCCTGAATATGGAAGTAAAACTTTTGCTGGAAAAGACAGTGGCATTGTTAAAGCTTGGGAATGGTTAACCCCTAGTGGCGGAACTCATGGGTTTAGTAGCGATGTAAACAAAGGTGGTAAGACTTATACAGAAAGAAAATCAAAACAAGTCGTTAGAGAAGGATTAGAAAGACTAGAGCAAACTACTGAAAAGGGATTAGGTTATATTGAACAAGAAAAAGATATCGCTCAAGATCAAAATACTATGAAAACTTCCTTAGAAATGAAAAACAATAAGTCAACAACAGATCAATTGACTAAAAAATCAAATATGGCAACTAACAAAAATATTGATGATATAGAAAATAAGGGTAGGGAAGAAACTCTTAATACTTACAACAATACACAAACAGCAAATATGATCAAGTTTGATAAAGAAACCAATAGTTATTTACAAAACATGAATAGACAAATGAATGATCTACTAGCAGGTTATCAAACAGCAACTGGAGAAGTGTATAGTGGCGGCACTGGCAATGTAGATAGATTTTTTGAAGAGGAAGGGTAAGATGGCTAAAAATGACAACCTAAATGCAGTGTTACAAGGATTAAATATTTTAGCACAAGCTGGAGTAAATGTTCACTCGGCAAATGTTCAGTCCAGAGAGAATGCTTTAGAACGAGAATTAAGAAAAGAAGAAGCTCAATTATCAAGAGATTTCCAGGCTGATGAAGCTAAAAAAGGAAGAGATGCTCAATTAGTAAGTGAAGCAAATAAACAAGAGTTTCAACAAATAGAAAGAGAAGCTTCTCAGAAGTATGATATGAGTAAAATGCTAACTGAAAGCGGTATTCAGGGTATTCTAGACACTAGAAATAGAATACATGAAGTAAAAAATAGACTTTCTGAAATTGGTTTACTTGATGGAGCTTTAAAGAGTGTTAATGAATTAGATAAAACAACAGGAGCTACTCAGATTACTGATAAAAATTATAAAGACACTTCAAAAACATTAGATGCTTTAGGTAAAGTAGAAAGTCATTATAACAAGTATTTTAGTGATTATTCTGCAGGTAGAGAAGTAGGAAGAGTTATTGATGCAAATACAGATGGAGTTATTGATGAAAGTGAATTTGAAACCCATAGAAAAGATATTAAACAAAGAGATCCTGATGCGTTAAACAAAGATGGAAGTTTTAAGGACGCTTATCTAAAAGGATTAGAAGCTTATACATATTCAGCTAAAGATAGAAAAGAATTAGAGTTAGTAGATTTAAATAAAGCAGCTATAACCTTAGACAATAAGGTAAAGGAATTAAATAGGCAAATAGTTGAGAAACAATTAGGCAATGCGGAAACTGAAATTAGGCTTAAGAATGAAAACCTTAAACTTACAAATACAGGGTTGTCTTTTAAAAATAGCACAGCTGTAGAGACGTACGAAAAAGATAATAACCTAAAAGATGAAAATCTTAAAGCAGCTCAACAACAAAACGCTTTAATGAGTATAGAGATAGAGAAAATAAAAGGCTTAATACAGTCTGATGAATTTAAAAATAACGTAAAAGATCAGAAATTAGTAAATGAAGTTATTGAAACTGCTGAAGTTGCTAATCTTCAACTTCAACAAGAGCTTGGAGTAAAGATTGTAGACGCTATTGGGATATATAATTTTGATGAGAACTATGTTTATGATGATGAATTAACCAGAACAGGTCTTAATTATTTATTACAACCAGAAGAAGGTACAACTGTTAAAGCGGCTTTTAAAGAGCATTTTGAAGATGTAAAAAGAGAAGATGGGTATGGTTATGATAATATAGAAGATGAATTTAAAGTTTTAATGAGTTCTATTTTAAGTAGTAAATCAGATGAAGGAATCCCTGATTACTCTTCATTTTTAAATAAAATCGTAGAGATAGATGAAAACAATATGCAATATGAAGCTAGACTACTTAATTTTAATTTTTTAGTTAAAGCTATAAGAAAAGATGGAGAGGTTTATGGAGAAAAAATTAATATTGATATATCCCCTGAAGATAATGATCGAACAGTCCTATATAAAGCACTTAGAGAATACGATGGCCTTATGAGCCCAGAAGATAAACAAATAATTCTTGAAGGTTACGAATGGAGACAAACTGGAGTAATTAATAGCAAACTATTAAAAGAGGCTTTTAAAGTAATGGAACAGTATAAAGATATTAGAGGACAGAAAAATACGGTATTAGGCACTCAACTTCAACAAAGCATAGATTACCAGGGTAAATAAACATGAACATAACCCCCAGTCAAAAACAAAAAATAAAACAAATCCTTATGCAACAAGGATACACAGGTAGCGATGATCAAATACAAGAGTATTTATCAACCAGGACTTTTGATGGGTTAGAAAGTAACGGTAGAGATCAAAAAGAACCTACATTTACACCTGGTTCTAATATAAGAAAAGTTGATAATGGGGGAACTATAGAGACACTAGGAGATGTTGCTGAAGAAGTAGTTAAGACTGCTGGAAACACTCTTTGGAGTGCTTTAGAAACTGGATCTTTCGGGTTGACATCTGCTGCAGCTAGAACTATAAGTAAAGAAGGAACTCAAGATTTAGTTGAATATTTAAATAGTAGCACTGCAGCTAGAATGGGTGGAACCATAGGAGGCCTAGCTGGATTTATGTCACCTATGGGGGCTGTAAAAAAGGGACTTGGGTTTGCAACAAGGAAGACAGCTACTGCACTTCAATCAAGAGCACTTAAGCAAGGTGCTAATATTAACAAAATGAATGCTACAACTCAGACTATTCAAAATCAAGCAGCTAAAACTTTAAGAAAAGACATGCAAAAACGCTTAAAGTCTAGAGGTAAAAAAATAAGTAAAGAAAACGCTCAAGATATTGTATCTGAAGTCTCAGAAGACCTGATTGGCTTTTCAAAAGGATCTTGGTGGAATCCATTTTCACAAGGTGCTGGTTATAAAATGCAACAAATATCTCAAATTAAAGCTATTCGAGATAACATGAGAGTGCTTATGCCTGATAGATTAGCTGCTCAATATGCAAAGCTTGGCATTCAAATGAATAGAAGGGATTTATTAAGACTTTCAGATGACCTTGTTAATCAATTAGGTAAAAGATCTTTTAATTCTTTAGACTCTTTTATAGCAGGGAAGTATACAAAAGGTGTCTGGGGTGCAAGTCGAAGAGTTTTCGGAAGTGTAGCTCAAGAAGCAGTTGATTTTGCAATAGTAGAAGGTATTATGGGTGCAGTTAATCAACACTCAGGTGGAGATATGAGTATGGGGAACTGGTTTGATAGAGCAGTTCATGGAGCCGCTATGGGTGGTATTTTTGGTTTAGTTAAGTTTGTTCCAGGTGGAGCTATGCAGGGGCCTGTAAATAACATGAAAAAAACATTTGGCTGGACAACTAGTAAAATGAACAAAGGCATTGACACTATGGATCTTGAGACGGCTAAATCATTTGCTAGAATGAACAGAAGAGTTAATGCTAATTATGTATTAAACAATCCTAGGACAGGTGCTATATCTAAAAGAGATTTAATGGGAGGAGGTCAAGGGCTAAAACAAAAAGACCTTCCTATGTTAAAACAAGCTATGAAAGATGCAAACAATGCATTGTTAAAAGATTTTAGAGGCCCTTATTGGTCAAAGGCTTTTAAAGAAATGGGTCAAGACTTTGTTGGTTCTGCAGCTAGAATGTCTATGGGTGCTTTAGCTATGAATTATGGCCCTTTAAAAGATGGTCAATTTGAAATGCTTGGAACTGGAGAAACTTTATTTCATTGGGGCGTTGGAGCCTTAATGACTAAAGCAGGTAAACCTATGTTTAGATCTACTCCTAAAACAGGATTCCATTTTGGAGAGAGGCCTTATTTTTACAATGAAGAATTATCTTTGATTAATAAACAACTAGATCAAATAAACCTTAATTACGATACGGTAAATAGAATTGGTAAGCCTTTTACTTCAGAAACTTTTACAGATATGTTAGAGAGAGGTGCTACTCCAGATGCTGATAACATAATTAATAGGTTGTTAAGTAATAAAATTATTTATGATAAAACTAATGGAGAAATAACACCAACTAAAGATAAGATGCCTCCATTACTTGAAAGGAAACTAGAGAATTTAATAAATCCAATCAGTGCTATTATGCGTTCTAGGAACTTAGTTCTTCATCCAGACATTACTAAAGGGAATATGAAAAAAGCTCTAGCTGAAATATCTACGTTAGAGTCAATTACATTAAGCCAGGGAGATAGACCTGTTCTTTTAAACTCAGCGAAAAGCATTAGGAAGTCTATATATAGATCTGCTCAAGAATCTTTATTAGGGTGGAATAGAGATGCTTACGAAAGCCTTAAACAGCAAGTTGCTATTTTAACAGATAATCCAGATCATATTAAAGATCATCAAATGACTAGGATTATATACAACACTAAAAACTTAGATCATAGCAATCATGATGTAATTAGAAAATATGAAGACCTGCTGTTTAATCTTGAAAAAACTCGAAGTATAAAAACTAGAGAAATGGATACAGGCTCTGATTCTCAGGGGATTAAAGTAGAATTAACCGAGAAAAAGATTGATCAAATTAGAGAATTACAAAACAGACTTGAAGAAAGTTTCGGTAATCAAGTTTATGGTTCAGGCGGTGATCCTGTTAACATGAACAGTAAAAGCGTATGGCATGGGATTCGTGAAGCTATTTTTGGTAAAAATATAGAAGAAGTTGTTGATGTTTTAAATGGAAAAGAGAATCAGGTTGTAGGGGAAAGACAAGTATCTGAAATTCAAAGTTTAATTAATAAAGTGTTAAATCCTAGAGGGACGGATCAAAATTCAATCATAAGAAGTTTAGAGCAAATTAAACTTAATTATGAAAACATGGGAAATATAAGCTTAAAAGAAAGACAAGATATAGAGCATTTTTTAAGAATAATGCATTCAATTACAGCTCCTCTAAAAAAGGGAACTAACTTAGCAACAAAGCAAGAGGTTGATGCTAGAGATATTGTTGCTTTAAAAGAAAAGATGATTGAAGCTGGTATGCCTGAATACACTGATATTTTAGATAGTAGAATGCAAGACTGGGTTTCAAGAGCACAAAATCATGGAATAGATTTAGCAACACAATCATTTGATCTAGATCCTGCTTCAGGCATGGCAGTTAGAAGACTTATGAGAAATGGTATAATATCAGTTTCTACTGATCCTGCTACAGGTAGTGGAGTTAGGTTAGAAGCCCCAACAAGACTAAGGCGTGAATCGGTAAGAGATATATTAGGGGAACATGCAACAGAAAGAGAAATCCAAAGGTATTTAGACGCTTATGATTATGTGGTTAATTATGTAGGTAGAGATGCTATAACTTTTATAGACAATTATGATTTAAGCAAAATGATGCCAGAGCAATTAGGTAGTATTATTGCAGTAAGAGATGCTTTAAACCCCTTAGTCTTTAAAGAAAAACTTATCAAGTACCAAAATGAATTAGTTGAAAGAAGTGAAAATTTAAAGTCCACAATTGCAGCTAAAGATAAAATAGTAACCACAGAAGGTAAAGACCTTGAAATTCAAACAGAGCAACAAGAGATAAAAAGTATCTTAGAAAGCCAACAAAGAGCACAAATTGAACTTGAAGATTTTATGAATAGATTTAGTGATTATTTTGAAGGCGGAAAAGAAATGTCAAGAGCATCTGCTTTCTTAGAGTATATATCTACTGAAAAAACTAGTGAAGGAAAAACTATTCTTCAAATGCTTGATGAAGTAAGTGCTGAAAAATCTTTACCTCAAAACGATTTCAACACTCTTTCTAATCGAATAAAAGAACTTCAACAAAGAGTTGAAGATAAAGTTAATAATACTCCTGATATAAAAGATTCTTTTGAGGAAATGAGACAAGAATCAGTTCTTCGTTTAAAACATGAAGATGTTGAAGGAACTTTAAGAGATGATAAAAGACTAGTTACTACAGATAAGTTTTTTCAAGATTATGATATTAAGATTGAAGATGTATTTAAAAATAGTACAAAAGATCAAGGGATTACTTACAATACTTCATCTGAAGTTGTTTCTAGAATGTACACTAAATATGTCTTAGAACAAAAAAATCCAGATAAATTCAGAGACAAGCTTTTTGAATTAGCAGGAACTAAGTTAAAAAGAGGGGACGTTCCAAGTGAAAGATTAAGAAATGATGTTATTCAACTATATAATCAATTTAATAGACGTTTTAATGTAAAAAAATTAACCCTAGATCAAACTTCTGGTTCGGGTACTTTTGAAAAATCAGAAATATCAAATGGTTTCTTAACTGACGTTTATAGTGAGATATTTAATACTGAAATGATAATAGTGGATCCTACTTTTTTAAAAGACGGTAAAATAAAAAATGTATGGAGTGAGGAAAGTAGCTTTAATGATCTTACGAATATATTAAATAGCAATAGTTTTATAGCAACACTTCATAACGCTTCTAATAAGTACATAAAAGATCTTCAACCTGGTACAAGGCACGAACCATTAGACCCTAATGTCGTTAATGGAAGACATTTTGTAATTAATATAGATGAAAATATCTCATTCGCTATACCAGAATCTCAAATTAAAAACTTAGCTAAGAGTTTTAAAAATTGGTATGAAATAACTAAACAAGACCCTTATGTTAAAGAACTTATAAGCAAAAACAAGCAAGCTAAAGCATTATTTAAGAGGTTAGAAGATTATCATAATAACATAGAGAACACTTATTCAAAAACAAAGGAATATGGGTTAACTAATGACTATGCACAGAGTTAC
>Ga0098059_1001540_pt1 | contig 11543 bp, 4 predicted proteins | sample 20_taG_FD_92580 | JGI IMG/M metagenome (GOLD analysis project Ga0098059, IMG submission 92580) | Marine viral communities from the Subarctic Pacific Ocean - 20_ETSP_OMZ_AT15318 metaG | ecosystem: Environmental > Aquatic > Marine > Oceanic | place: Subarctic Pacific Ocean | collected 2015-01-19
GATCTTCCAGAAGAAGCTCTAGTATCTAATCAGCTCGATAGTCTTTTAAAAGGCATGGAGAACGGGGAGATACCTACATGGGCTGGTCCTGCAGTTTCAGCAGTAGAACAGATGCTTGCAAGAAGGGGTTTAGAAGCGTCTACTGTAGGCAGAGATAATTTATTTAATGCTATAATACAATCAGCAGTTCCTCTTGCTCAATCTAATGCTCAAGCTATACAAGCTAGTGTAGCTCAGACTAGAGATATAGAGTCTAGAGAAGAGCTTGCTAACGCACAGATGAGGCAACAAACAGCTTTGCAAAATGCAGGTAATGTATTTAAAATGGATATGGCACAATTTAGTGCAGATCAACAAACAGCCCTATCTAACAGTAAGTTTTTACAAACAGTAAGCTTAACTGAAGCCTCTAATGACCAGCAGGCGGCAGTACAGAACGCTCTTATTGCTACACAGGTTAATATACAGAACGCTACTTTATTACAACAAGCAAGGCTACAAAATGCAAAAACCTTCTTATCAATGGATATGGCTAATCTTCAAAACGAACAACAAGCTAAAGTTGTAAATGCTCAATTACAGAATCAAGTATTGTTATCAGACCAAGCTGCACAAAACGCTGCTGCACAGTTTAATGCAACAAGCGAGAATCAGACTAATCATCTCATGTCTTCGCTTGCTCAACAGGTTGAACTAAGTAATGCAGATAGATCAGATAGAATGACTATAAGTAATAATTCAGCTATAAATGCTAGAGCAGCTGCACAGGCAGGCCTTGATGCAGACTTAGCTAAAACAAACGCAGCTCTTGCTACAGATATAAGTAAAGCAAATGCAGAATTAGAATATAGAAGAGATGCTTTTAATGCTACAAACTCTGCAGCTATTAAGGCTAGTAATGTTGCTTGGAGAAGAAAAGCAAATACTATAGATACAGCAGCTTCTAATACCATAGCTATGCAGAACGCTATGAACGCTTTTAATCTAGGAAGCTCAGAGTTATCTTATTTGTGGCAAGAAGCTAGAGATACTGCTTCGCATGTTTGGCAAAGTAAAGAAAGAGGATTAGATAGAAAAAATGCAGTAGCTTTACAAATTCTTGTAAACGATGCTAACGCCGCAGTTAATGCAGCAGGTAATCAGAATACAAACAGAAGAGATTTCTATGGTAGGATTCTAGATATTTTTGGAGAAAGGCTATCGAAGAAAGATGACCCCGCTTTTTCTTCAAAATAGGATAGGATAAGTAATAATTAATTAAAAGGAAAAAATATAATGGGATTTTTTAGTAAGATATTTAAAGGTATAAAAAAAGTTGTCAAAGGTATTGGCAAGGTAATAAAGAAAGTAGTTAAAAGTAAAGCTTTTAAAGTAGTAGCTGCAGTAGCTCTAGCAGTAGTAGCCCCACAGATGATACCTACGATAATGAAAGGGATAAGTACGGCCGGAGCTTGGGCCGCTAATACTATAGCTACAGGTGCTTCGGCTGTTTGGACAGGAGTAAAGGCAGCGGGATCGGCTCTTATGTCAGGAGCAAAAGCAGTAGGTACAGGAATAAAAAGTTTTGGTAGTAAAGTTTTTCAAAGTGTTACAGAAACTATAACTAAAGGCGTAGACTTTTTAAAAGTTAAAACAGGTTTTGGAACTCCTTCTACTCTTACAGGCTCAAGCCCGTTAGCTACAGAGCAAGCAGTATCTAACTTTTTTGGTCGAGAAGCTGTTGGATCTAATGTAGCTAAAAAAACATTAGGCGAAAAACTTATAGGAATTGGCGGAAGTTTTGGACAAAATATTGTAGAAGATATTAAAGGTTCTGCGAAAGATAAAGCTAAAGAAACTATACTAGATAAAATTGCAGGAGAAAGAAAAGAAGAATCTCTTTTAGGGCAAAAAACTTATGTAAAATCAATAGGTGGCTACAGCTCTACTGAAGGATATGCTCCTTTAATGAACTTAGCGGCTAATATACAATCCCCTTATATTTCTTATAATCAAGGGCAGCAATTATTTGGTATGCCCGAACCTACAGCAGGATAACTATAATGATAAACCCACAAACACAAGGCAGTTATAATGAATTAAGAAATATGTCGGAGTTAGATAGGCCTATTCCCGGGCAATCTCTAACAAATAATCCCGAAGCTCCCTTGCCTTTTGAACAAGCACCTGTTCATACAGAACTTGCTCCCGCTATAGATGATTTATTAGTAAGGCTATGTCAGCCTGAAATATTCCATTCTATAGTAAATGCTTTACGAGAAGGTTTACCTGTAGGTGAAATGGCAGAACAAATATTGTTTGAAGGGTTTTCTCAAGGACAATGGAATCCTGATTTAATGTTATTGCTTGTAGAGCCTACTATGTATATCTTAATAGCTCTGGCAGATATGGTAGACGTTGAGCCACGTATTGACGATGATGATGCTACTCCGGACGATGCTCAAGAACAAATAAGTAATTTAGAAAAAGCAATAGAAGTAGCTAAAGATAAGGTAGTTCCTTCAAATATTCCTATTGGAATTAAAAGTAAAGTAGAAGAATTAATAGAAGATACACCCCCTTCTTCTAATAGTTTATTAAGTAAAGAGGAAGGCTAATGGCTAAAGAAAAAAACATATTTGAAAAAGCACTTATAGATCCTGCTAGGTATATCTTAGATACAGGTAAAGAAATGTTAGGTCTTAGTACTGAAGGCTCAAGAGCTTATCAGCAATTATTAGCTGATGGACACGATATACTAAATAAAACTAATAACGCCTTTACTACAAGCTCAGACTTCTGGATTAGAGAGAAACAAATATTAGGCAATAATTATACTTCAAATGAAATAGAAGAAGCTTTAATGGCGCGTGAAATTGAACAAGAAAAAAAATTATTAGAAGGTACTGGAAAAACTTTAGATGTAGAGAATTTTAGAAAAGAAAGAAACGCAGCTCCAGATTATATAGCTTATGTAGATCAATATATGGCTAATAGAGAAAAGGCAGGTAAGTATACATTAAGGTCTGAAGAATATAGTGATACAGGGCAGCTAATAGCTAGAAAAAGATATGTAGATCCTATTAGAAATTCTTTAAACAAAACTTCTAGAAGATTAAAAGATCATTACGGATTTATTCCTGCTCTTTTTAAATTAACAGGTTTAGGAATAGATAGAACTTTAACTTCTCATACAGTAGGTGATTATGATTTAATGTTACCTAAAGGAGATACTGAATTTAATAATCATATAATAAGTACGCTGGGTAACTATTTAGATTCTAAACAAGGATCACTTGAAGACACAGACGTAGATACTTTAAGAACTCTTTTAAAAAATATGGTACATGAATATACACCTGTTATTACAGGGCAAAAAGCAACTATGGGAGACTATAATACGCATAAAGATACCGCGCCTAGAATAAAGAGTATAATGGATGGAAACTATTCTGACGCTTTTCAGGCATTATCTATTACATTAACTAAAGGTACACCTGACGATACATCAGACGATCAAGATGTTAAATTTACAACCTTTCTATCTTCAAATAATTTAAAAGGAAAATCTAGAGATAAATTCCACGAAGATTGGAATACACTTTCTGCTTTTATTATGAATGTTTTTAATAATTCAGCTTTAGTTCCTGAAGGGGGCTATTTAAAAGCTAATGATGTATTGGAAATGGCTTTAGGCTCTTTAATAGATATGGGAAATCTTAAAGTAACAACAAGTAAAGGAGGCTTCGATGTTGAGACAGGGTATACTGAACTGACAGGAAGACAAGTATCAGACTATTTCGAGCTGTTGCCTGAAATGTTAAATAGATTTACTGCAACAGATTTACTAACTGACGAAGATTTTATCAATATAAATAACGAAATAGAAAGCGCTCGGACTGAATACAGACATCAACAAATAGAACTTGACGATAGCCACCCTATTAATGTTGCTAATCGTATTGTTGGAGGTATTGGCGATAAAGGAGATGCAGGTTTTATTGATCCAAAAATATTTAATTCTATAGAGGAGCGAACTTCTTTTATTGAAGATTATATACAACGATGGCAAACGGCCGGATATGCAAATGACGATATAGAAGCTGGTCAGCTAGTTCTAGGTACAGCTCTTGTTGATGAAGCAGAGAGTTCTGCTCTTACTGCTATACAAGAGAACATATCGACTGAAGATGAGGCCTTATCAGAGGAGGATCTAAATAAGTTATCTCAAGAAATGTATGGCGTTGCAAACTATCTAGATTTAAAACCTAAACAATTAAAGAAAATAGAAAACCCTATAGCAAGTATTAATGAATTATCTAATAATATTACACAAGAGTATTATAACAAAAATCTTCCTTCTATGTATAATTATACTTGGGAAAGATTTATAACAAATCCTGAAGACCTTGATACTGTAAGAGAAATGCGCGCTTACAAAAACGCTGGCGAAAAAACTCCTTTGGCTATAGCTGAAGAATGGTGGAAAGAGCGCGGTATACCTATTAATAACTTTAAGAAAATAAGCAAGTATTTATATAGTAATATATCTTTATTAGGAGATTTTAGAGAAGTAAATTATGATCCAGTAGCTTTTGCATTTCAACAGGAAGGATTATCGCTCCCTGATATGAGTTTAACTTTACTACAAAGAGTAAGAAAAAATTTATTAGATAGAGATAAATAATGGCTTTACAAGATTTCTATGGACAGTATGCTCCTAAAAATAATTCAGAAACCTTTGAAGAAGAAAGACGTAGGATAGAACGAGAAAAATTAGCAGAAATGCAGGCCTCTATTTCTGTTCCAGATACGTCTATAGATACTTCTGCGCCTGTAGAAACTCCTGCGCCTGTAGAATCTTCTCAATCTGAAGAAGAAGAAGTACTAGCAGAAACTCCTGAAATAAGAGAAGAGAAAAGAACGTGGGCTACTCCTGAAATTTCTTCTATAGTAAATGAATATCTAGGTAGTCCTGCAGAGCCTGTAGATCGTTCTTCCCCTATTGCTGCTTCCCCTATTAAATATACTAAAGAATATAGTTTAGTTGATCTAGATAAAGATCGACATTTTCAAGCAGTTGCAAATAGATGGCTAACTTCTATAGGTACTGATGAAGATATATATGAAACTTTACGTGATTCTGATTGGAGCGTAACTGATGCTATAACTAGAGCATATAAATCTGGAAAATGGACAAAGCAACAAAAAGCAGATTATAGATACTTAAGACATAAATTTGATAATGCTAGTTTAGGAAGTTTTAGGCATATACTTGAAGCTACTAAAGATATTGGTATTGATATTGTTGCTGATCCTTTAAATTTATTAGCAGGTTTATTTATTGTAGGTTCAGGGGGAGCAGGTGTAGCAGGGGTAAGCGCTGTAGGTAGAATTGCAGCTTCAAATACTCTTAAAGAAGGCGCTAAAAAACTTGCTAATCAAAAAGGATTTAGAGCTGTTAGTATGGGGCTAACAGAAGGCGCATACGATGCGGGTACAATCAATGCCGGAACACAACTAACTGAAATACAAACAGGTATTAGACAAGCCGGAACAAGATTTAGCGGTACAGAATTAGGATTAAGTGTAGGCCTTGGCGCAACTGCGGGTGCAACTTTAGTTGGAGGCGCACATAAATTAGCTAATTATATGTTGCGTAAAGAACACGATAAAATTGCTAACAAATTTGATTTAACTGATGAATTACTAGATGAAAAAGGTTTTATAGATTCTGGAAAAGTAAAATTTGCCAGAAAACTACTAGATATTATGAGTTCAAATACAGTAGGTAAAGTTTTAACTAAATTTGTAGAAGATGCTAAAAATAAAGAAGTCTTTAGACAGCTTCTTTTACATCTAAGGCATGATACATTTAGAAGAGCTGTTATTGGAGTAAGAGGAGAAAAAATAGAAAAAGCTAATATGACTTTTAGTAGAGAAGCTGATGCTTTAAGTAATACAGGAACAACTTTTGTAGCAAAAGCTTTAGAACCTCTAAGAAGAATTAAAGAAGGAAGTAATTTTGTTAGAAGATTTCTTAATCCTAATTTAAAATTAGCTAATGAAGACGATCTTGCTATTATTTCTTTAATAGCTAGAGGTAATGTATTAGATAAATATATTACTATTACTCCTGTTAGTAATAATCTTCCATTACACAAAGTTACCTCTAAAGTAAAACAAGATATTTTTAAAACCAAACAAATGCCTTCTGGACTACCTCGTAAAGATAGGTTATCTGAAGAAGAGGTTTCTTTTTTAACACAGTTTAATAAAAACCAATTAGAAGCTGCAGCTAAACTTAGATATGCGCTACAAACATTTCGTAGATTAGGCAGCGATATTGATGCTATTGATCCTAAAACAGGGAAAGCTTTTACAGAAGGTAAGAGAATCTATGATGAAACTGGAACTGCAGAGAAAGTGTCTCTTTTATCAATTAAAGATACAGATCCCGAACGTTATGCTGCTTCTATAGCCTTTCAAAAAATGAATGATCCTTTAATGACGATTAAGCAAATGGAAGAAACTGAAGTAGATAGATTAATTCCTTATTCTCTATTTGATCCAGATCAAGAAATTTATAATTACTTTCCATGGAAATGGGTTCAGGAGGCCGTTGAAGAAAAAAGGGATATTATTATACCCGAGCTTGCTGTAACAAGTCATGCAAAACCTGATAATACTTATGTTAAAGTAAAAGGAATAGTAGAAGGCACAACTAAAGGCAAGACAGGAAGAAAAGGAGTTGAAAGAGATTATATTGAAGATCTTTCAACAGGAAAAGGAGAAACTCTATTAACAGGATATTTAACTAAAGATCAGTTATATTTTAAAGGTCTTAAAACAAAGAATCTTCCTCACATAGGTAAAAACGGAGAAGCTGAAGAATGGTTTGGTAAGTATGATACATTTGAAGATATAGCTATAGCCTCTTTAGAAAAAGAAGGAATAATAATTCCTACTATAAGAAGAACTCCAGAACAACAAATAACTTTATACACTAGAGCTAACTTATATAGAGCAGAAGCATTAATTGATGACCTTCTTCAAAGAGAAACTAGGCCGGACTACAGGCTATCTTATGACAATTATACATCTGGAAAAGGCTCTTTGAAAACAGAATTTTTAAATACTAGAAATTGGAACGAATTAGACGAGCAGTTTTTAATTGATAATGGTTTTATACAAACAGATGTTTCAGCTATTATGACAGACTATGCTTGGAAAATAGGGCATAAAATAAAAGAAGAAAAATTTTTAGGATATGGTAATGAGTTTTATCGTAGATATTTAGATAACATTGAAGCAGAACTAGGAGCATCTAAAGAAACAAGAAATATGTTAAATGAGCTTAGTAAAGTTAGAGACTATGCTACAGGAGGAAGGCTTTCTAATGTAGCCTTAAATAAATATCAAAAAGGTTTATATGATGCTATTAAAGTTTCTCAAGTATTAGCTCATCTTCCTCTTGCTACTTTATCAAGTATTACAGAACCTCTTATTGCATTAGGCCGTTCAGACTTAGCAGATACTCCTCAATTTGTTAAACAATTTGGAAAAGGGCTGGGTAAATCTACTAAAAAAAGTATGCAAAGATTTTACGATCACATGCAAGCGGCTAGAGGAAAAGAAGTTAGAGGCTTTAGAGACTTGTCAGACGAAGATTGGTTAGAAGCCTATCGAGCAGGGGTGGCTACTGAACAGGCTATGATGACTAAAATTGAAGGTATGTTTGCAGAAGGTATACAGACAGAAACAGCTAGAAATGTTATAAATACTTTCTTTAACATAAACTTCTTACAACAATGGACTCAAGGCGTACAGTTAGGAGCGTTTAATTTTGCCAAAGAAAGAAGCATTAGAATTATAGGAGAACTTGCAGACGATACAAACGCGTATGGAATACAACTAACAAGAAATTCTAGAAATCGTAGAGCAGATCAGCTAAGAGAAATAGGTATAGAGCCTAAAGAAGGAGTTGCGGCTTATCGTAGAGCTTTAGATAAAAATGATATATTCAATAGAGATAAATTTAATGAAGACTCTTTTTATGATACAGAATTAATACCCAGTTCTGCTCTGTTCTCTAAAGAGATTATATTAAACCCTAGTGCCGCAGAACTAAATAAACCTATGTGGTTTAATAATCCGGGAGCAGCTATATTAGTACAGTTTGCTGGTTATCCTACAGCATTTAATAATACAGTTCTTAAAGGTTTTGCTAGAGATGTTATAAGACATCCTGTAGCAAATGCTCCTAAAGTAGTAGCTGCTTCAGGTATGATGGCAGGAGTAGCAACTATGATGAACGCTATTAGAAGTGGAGGAGAAAGTCTTAAAAGAGAAAAAGATTTAGATATTGTATTAGAATCTTTTGAAAGGCCGGGATTATTAGGATGGGGGCAACATCTGTTACGTTATTACGAAGGCATGCAATATGGAGCAGGCCCTATAGGATCAGGATTAAAAGCAATATCAGGCCCTTTTGGTGGAGATGTTATAGATGGAATAGCCTATAGAACTCCGTGGTTTTTAATAGCAGGAACTAACTTACCCGGATATGGCGCACTTTCTCCTGAAGCAAAAAGAGATTTTAAAAAATTCTTGAAGAGAATATTTGATAAAAAAGAATATGATACTCGTTTTAATAAAGCTAAAGGTGGAATAGTTTTAAATGTGCCTAATGTTGTAGAAGAGCCGGATGAGCTTAAAATGCGAGGACAGCCTGCTACTTATAGTGATATAGCTGGGGTATTATTCCAAGATGAGGAAGAACGAGGAGCTTTTGCAGAAGGAGGAAAAGCTTCTATTACAGAAACAGATGAAATGTATAGTTATCTTACTAAAGATGAAGATGCTTACAATATACAGTTAAATAAAAATCCTATTAATATCTACGCAGAAGAAGAGTTACCTGATTTAGAAGTAAAAGAAACATACTTCACAGGCTTTAAAGGCAACACAGTTTCTGATAGATTAAATAGCGTAAGACAATCTACTACTATAGGTCTTCCTGTAACTACAGATAAAGCTAAAGCCAGAGGTGTAGTACGCACAGCAGGTAAAATTAAATTTAATAATGTATTAAAGCTCAATATAGATACGGCTACTCCTGATGCAGTACAAGCAGAGATTAATAAGAACATGGATAGTATTATTAAGATCGAAGATAAAGTACTGGCTAAAGAAATTATTAAAGCTACTAACGATAACTTAGCCCTTAGAGATGATGTTCTTAATAAAGATCCTGATAGAACTCCTGAAAAAGAAGCTGTCATTGCTAAGAATAAAAGTTTCTTAGTAAGACATCAGTTACTTAAACTGAGCTATGATGCTATAGAGACTAACGAAGGCTATACGCTCCTTAGAGAAAACCAGTTCTTACCTACAGAGATTATGGAAAGAAGTAGAGATCAGTATAATCTAGGAGGATGGCTAAGAAAAACAAGAAACGCAGTAGCAGAAGGATTTAGTGATATTGAAGAATTTATTAAAAACGAGCCTGATCCTATTCCTAAAGATAGTCAAATGTTACAGGCTATCTCAGAAGATAAAAAATATTTGAATCAAGATCACAATAAAATAAAACAAAACTTATTAATAGCTGAAAAAACTATAAGAAATATGGAAAGCGAAAACGATTGGAACGCCTATCAGTCTTCTGGGGGAACAGGAAGAGGAGCTTATCAGTTTGAAGTAGGAACAAACGCAGGAGCGCAGACGGCCATTACACGCTTCTTAAGAGGTATAAATAATGATTGGAAAGATAAAAATAGAAAAAAGGCTTATGAAAAGTTATCTTATAGTGAAGAAGATTTAAATAAAATAAGTACTATAAATCCTTATAGCGGTAAAAGAGAAGCTATAGATACAGGAAAATTATTTTTTAGATTTGCTTCTTTACCTAAATATTTACAACAAGATATATTTTTTTCAAATATAGCAGAAGAACCCTCTGCAATACTAAATGATATTGATTTAAGAAATAATGAAGAAGCTAGAGATTTATGGATTAATAATCATTGGATAGGCAATAAGACAGCCCCTGATTATAAAATAAAAAAACAACGCAATATAGAAAGATGGAATGAAATGTATCCTAAAGGAAAATGGGAAAATGTTTTAAGAAATATATTTTCTAAGGGAGGATTAGTATCTGCGTTAAATAGAAGACAACAGCTAGGTCTTGGAGGTCGTATTGCTTCCGCATTAAAACAAAGATATAAAAAGAAAATACCTCTTCAATATAGAACTTTTATTGATAAACTTTTTCTAGGAAATACAGATAATTTTACTGAACAAGATATGACTGCTGATGAATTAGAACTTTATAAAAAAGAAATAAAACAAGAAATTAGAGAAGGAATAAAAAACGGAGAGTTGTTTATTACTTCTGAAGGAAAATTAAAATCAAACCGTTCAGTTAGGGGTAAAAGTAAAAGTAATAGAGAGTTTTTCCCTAGTATTGGTTGGCAAGATAATAATTTATTTGAAACTTTTGGAACTTCTGGTTTAGATATTAATCCTGCAAATCAAAATGTTAAATTAATAGATCAATATGATTTTAGATTTGAGGATCAACTTACAGGGCCTCAAACAGGAACAGGAGGGTTTACAAAAGAAAATATTATGGAGTATGCAAAACAACTAGGTTTTACAAAAGAAAATATAAATGATGTACTTAATATTTTTAAAAATAAAAAACCTATAGAAGACAAGCCGAACCGTCAGAGTCTTAAAGATATTCAAGCTGATAACCCGAATGTAATAGTTGGTAAAAACCCTAATATTTTTAGTAAAGATGATGCCCTTTTACGCGCTAATCTTGGTGCTATAAAGTTTGCAGAAAGATATGGAGCATATACTTTACCTGATAAAGAAACTGCTGCAAATATAAATAAAGCACGGATTGAAAAAGGTTTACCTCCACAAGAATTTCCTGAAATTAAAATGAATGTTAATACAACTTTAGATTTTGATCCTGAAGAATGGAAATCTTTAATGGAACAAGCTAAAAATAATAATTTAAACAGAAGACAACAATACAATCAAGGGGGAGAGCCTCTTACATTTAATCAACAATATCATTTAGAAACAATAAAACAAAAAAGAGCTATGAGAAATTCTGAAGGACAAACAGTAACTGTTAGAGCAGAAGGGTTTGAAAGAGATGGAATAGTTTATAATTTACCTACTTATGACAGGCGCGGCGGAACAATAGCCAATCCTTTAGAATTTTTTAAAGAAGATATTAAATCAGGTAGAATACAAGGATACGCAGCAGATAAAGAAACGTATTCTCAGGATAAGAATAATATGCACTTACATCCTGCAAATATAGCAGCCAATAAAGAACATAAGATGATGGAAAAAGAAGTTCCTGAAGAAGTAATAATGTATGAAGAAAAATAATGACTAGCGATATGTTTTCAAATGATATACTTATAATGTATCTTGAAGAAGATTTAGACAGGGGGTATCGCATTGATTGTAAGATGCGAACTAAACAAAACTTAGCTTGGTTAAAGCGAGATGAGTTTAGAAAGGTCTATGAAGAA
>Ga0098059_1001544_pt1 | contig 11512 bp, 14 predicted proteins | sample 20_taG_FD_92580 | JGI IMG/M metagenome (GOLD analysis project Ga0098059, IMG submission 92580) | Marine viral communities from the Subarctic Pacific Ocean - 20_ETSP_OMZ_AT15318 metaG | ecosystem: Environmental > Aquatic > Marine > Oceanic | place: Subarctic Pacific Ocean | collected 2015-01-19
AGACTTCTGCTACCATGCACAACGGGGTTACTGTAAACCCACTGATGCGACATGCGATCATGGAAAGTAATAGTCAGTACAACAAGGGGTACTAATAAAAAACCCCCTGTCGCCTCGGAAACGAGCAGGGGGTTAGGAGGGGTGCAACCAAAGCAGGTCAGGGGAGACCCACTTCGTGTCATATAGTATCATATAGTTCTCCAGATACGTATACCCAATCTGTCATTTTCAATGACTATCTTTGTTTTTACTTGCCATTCCTTGCGTTTAAATAGCTTTACAACCTGATCCTTAGCTTTCTGCGTGTTTATACACGGTACGAATAGCGATGCCCCCACGTGCATGCCACTCCAGTTAACTATAATTCTTACTCCGTCAGGATGTAGGTCATCAACCATTAACATGTTAGGGCGAGTCTATATCTAGCTTGGTACAGTCTATAAACAAGACGTGCGTTAGACCTAACTGAGTGGATGTGCCAGAAGTAAGCCGCACCTTGGTAGTCTTTGCCCCAAATTCGTCTTTTAAATCCTGAACAAACGAGGAGTAATCTATCTGCTGCCTACCGCACCATACCCTAAGTGGTTTAGGTATTAGGTACGCCCGTTTTAGGTCAGTCTCATACCTACCAACTATCCGTACTTTAGGGTCTAGCTCTGGTATGACTAGCTCATCTAGCCCGTTGTTCTGTGACTTACGTAGGTCATCAGTACTTTTTATTTTAAGTATGCTACCCCAATGCTCGTGGATGTAGTCGTTTAGAATGTCTGCTGCGGAAGAATGCATACCGGTCACCTTGTCCTTATTCTCTTTAAGTAATTTCTTGACTATGTAAGTGAACAACTTATTAGTGTCGTAGTTTACTAAGCCTAATTTCTTAGCTATAAGTACACCCGTGAGGGTACAAGCTGCACCCGCTGCCCAAAACCTGTTCTCTGCGGTAAGCTGTGCCGCCCTATCTATCTTGGCTTGTACCGCTTTCAGCAAGAGCTTAACACTGGCAAGATTGGCAATAATATACTGCATGTATATCGTACCCGCATGCCCGTATACGGCTTCCGCATTGGCTGCGTGTGCGTCTGTTATGTGTTTAGTTTCGCTCTCGTCAAACAGCCTAGTAGCTTTAGTCTCCATCATCCGTTGAGCTTCAGCTTTCGGCATAGCCTTGTACGTACTCACTTTTTCTATTGCGCTACAGTTACCTGTAGTGACAGCCAACAACTTCCAAGGTTTACCCCTAGCACGTTCAGTGTTGTTGCCTCCACTAGTCATACGGTTCCTCTGTTTACCACTAGATATTTGGTATATGAGCGACGATAAATCCTCACCTTTTAGCTCAGTGAGTTCGTCAATATACAGTGGTAGGTTTTGGTATACCTCACCTCTGTTCATCCTAGAATTTTGAGTATCCTTTTCTTCTAGTACTAAAGATTTAGGGTTACCCCATATGGACGCGCCTACGTACATGGCGGTAGTCTTACCAAGGCCACTATCCTTACTGTGTACGTGGAAACCTGCACAAGAGACGGGCGATAGTGCCATAAGGGGCGAACCAAACCCTGCCCCCACTATGTATTGGTGCAGTTCAAACCCATCACGGTCATAGAAATTTGCCATGTCTACCCACTGCTGCAAAGTACCTTTAGGTTCAAAGGCATGAAACAGTCCTGCTGTCGGAGTAGAGGGGGGATTGTCATCAATACGGTCAGCAAATATTTCTTTGTCACCTAACACGAAAGATTTAAAGTCCTCTCCCGTCCACCCAAACTGCCTACGCGCTTCGGTTGCGGCTCCTGTAGCCTGTAACTCGTTTACCCATGTTGTCATGTACATCATTAGTTCATCCATTCTTGAGACGGCCACACCTTGCATGGACATCTGCTTTCTCAGTTCTTCTTTTGAAGTAACCGATGTAAGGGGTATAGTAAATTCTCTTACCCCATCTCTGGGAAGGTGCAGCCTAACGACCACGGCTTCCCCCATCTCTATATCCGATATGCGTTTAGTTATATATAAGTCATTGTGGTATATGATCTTCTCATCAGGATCACCTTCAGCATTGGTGGTACGCATATATACCCCACCGTTGGCACCCCTAAAGAATGGCTTTGGGTACGGGGGAATCAGATAGGTAGTAGGCTCGGCTTCGGGTAAGCTAAGTTCTGGTACTTCTACTACGTTATCCTCTTCCGTGGCCTCTCTGACGCTACTGCCTAATACTATAGGGGATTTAACTTTACCCCAGTTAGGGCATTTCGGACACACATCAGGGTTAAACTCGTCAAAAGACGTACACCTGTAGGGGCCTTTGATCAGCTCCATCTTCTCAGTAGTAGCCTGCTCAGAGTAACCCTCGTGGTTCTTAGATATATTGCGTGCCGCTGACTCGGAGTCAACACAGAACTTGGCTATAGATAGCCCTGCTCTCCACATAGGCTCGCTGCAACTTTCTTGGTCTTGCCATATAGTACGTAGCTGCTCACAGCCAGTGCCTTTCATGGTCTTAGCTATGATGTCTTTAAACTTGTTTTGTTTGTTGCCTAGCAGTGCATCCATCACGGCATTGCTACCGGCGGGTGTTTTTAACTTGGGAACTGGTATCAACCCTCCACCTAGCAGAGCGGAGAACTTATCAAAGTTTACGTTGTCAGGGTGATCATCTGCTAAGAACTCAACAGGAGATGGGGGGTTGGTCTTGTAGTTGTGCGTGGTTGGTACTCGCAGTACCCTAGCTGCATCGGCGGTGACAGAGGGATCAGCTAGTAGTCCGTGTTCAGCACATAACTTCTTTAGGCGCTCTGCTACCGGAAGCCAATCGTCCAACCCTATCGACTCCGAAAGAAACCAATATGCGTGTATGCCACGTCCAGAGTTAACTAGTTTTGGTTTAGGTAGTGATAACGTGTTACAGAACTTTTTTAACGCTACAAGGGCTGCGTCTTGATCTGGGTAATCTTTGGTAGCACCACAGTCGAGGTCTAAAAAGAATGATTTGAGTTGGTGTACGTTATCTACTTTACGTGAGTTTGTTTCTTTAAATGTACTAAGTGCAAAATAAGCATCATAACCCTTACTATCTAGGTCACGTGCGGCATCGGCCATGTCCCCTACAGAGGAGTAAAACTTCTGTATCCTCTTATCGTCTTTTGTACGAAAAGAAAACAAGCAGTAATGCCCGTCTTCCCCCAATACCCTCCTTAAAAAATCTTCTGTCTTCATAAATAGTACCTAATTCCGAGAGGTACCATAGCAGGGGCGCATACACGCCCTTTTCGGTAATAATCCTAGCTATGGGTGTAACCACTACAGTGGGGGAGTATTAATCGTCCCACTCGATTACTATATCAGCCAAATCATCTTCGGCTGCTTTTGGTGCAGGAGCCTTCTTCTTAACTACTTTCTTTGGCTCTTCGACTTTAGCGGGTTCATCGTCCCCAAACAAATCATCCGCTACTGATTCAGCCACCGATTCCTTGGGTTTAGCAGGTGCCGCTACTACCTCAAAAGGATTCTCTTCTGTTGAGAATTGGAACCCACCCTCTACCACTTCAAACGGAGATGAGGCTTCCATAGGTACATACTTAATTACCTGTACGGCACGTAGTCTAAGGGATACGCCCGCTTCACGCATAAAATATGGAGTGAACCCTACCGCTATATTGATAGTGCTACCCGTGGTAAGCATGAAGTCATCTGGTAGTTTAACGCTTTTCGCGTCGTACTGTACAGGCTTATACGTAGCGTCCTTACCGTATGCCCCCTTTAACGATGCCTTAAAGGTATAAGAGCCGTCTTCTTGTTTCTTGAAGGGCATATCAAACTTATCGGGCCACCCTTTTTCTTTCTTCGCTTCGTACGCTTTTACCATCTCTACAAATAGAGCCTTCGCTTGGTCTTTATCCATACGAAAACTTGTTTCGTACTTAGCGCCGTCATCTAAAGCGTCACATGGTATCGTGCGATTCTCTGCGTTGTCGAACTTGTAGGTCTTATTGATACGAGGCCAAAGAGCTTCTACGTCGGAGATTAAATATTGGTTGTTTGTTGCCATTTTGTAAATCCTATAAATTAATTTGCATTTAACTCGAAACCTTCTACAACGCCGAACGGGGACACAGGTTCACTTGTTGTGGGGATAGACATAGTGATAGCCCGAATAGTATCTTCGTGGTTAATCATGTCCGAAACCCTTGAGACTGTATCTTCGTCTAGACGATCTACTGGTTTAAAGCAAAGTTTTGGTACTGTACTATTCTCATCAAAGTAAATCTTGGTAGTGATAGTAACTACAGGTGTGTCATGTTTAGCGAGTAGCCGAGCGTAGTTCTGCATGCCCATATCCCCGCTATCAGTACTGCCAAATATAGATGAAGCAGGTACTTGTAACTGATACACCTCTTCGAGCTTATCTCGAAATACAACTGCTAGTCGTTGTGAATACCGACAAGCTCTACCCCCATACTGGCCTGAACCTCTTATATTTTGGCGACAGTCCATACAACGCATCGCTTGCCGTTGTTCTTGGGGTACATCTACTGAAGGTACTTGTGTGTCGGGTGACCAACACGTAGGTACCGCAACCCTATTGGGGTCGTACGCATCGCCGTAGTAAGCGCGAGATACTGGGGCGGCATTGACTACCACCACATCTATGTCACCTGAATCTGTAGTAACCTCTTCACCGTCAGATATAATGTGAAACTTGCTATCACGTATGCTGATTCGGCGTAGCCCGTTAACACTCATCAAGCGTCATCATCTAAGTCTAACTCTATTTGTTCTGGCATAGAGATTTCGGTTAGGTGAATTTTGGGGGTCTGCACACCGCCCATTAGCGCCGCCTCTACTTCGGGTAACTTAAACCGATAGGTCGGCCCCACCTTAATATAAGTATCGGTGGGTATTTTGTTATTGCGTAGCCACGCACGTACGGTAGATATAGATACCGAGAAATGCTTTGCTACATTTTCAATTGGCACAAACGCTTCTGCCATTACTTCCTCCTTACTGAGACCATGTATTCTGAGTCTACGTTAAGCCCTTTAGGTACAAGAGCGGGGTTTTCTTCTAAAAATTGTTTCATATTAGTTTGGTTGAGTCGCTTATCGAGTAGCTCAGGTGCCTCATGCTCTAATATAAACTCATGCATGTGACTCCAATCACTAGTCCAATACCTAGTCTTAGCAGACCGGTAAAACATCCCTGCTGAAGTCTTTACACTATCAACGCCTTGCTCTTTACAGTACTCAAGTAAGGCTTTTTTAACTTTATCTATCTGCTCAGATAGCTTACCGTCTTCTTCTTTAAACGCCGCAGAGAGTTCCGAACGCTTATCTTTTATCTTTAAGTAGACCTTGGTCAACTGTTCAGCGGTACCACTATTAGTCATAAGATCACCTTCTGTCGTGACGGTAATCTAGTGCCATACTCTCCCTGTGCCGGTACGCCCAACCTGTCAAGGGCAGTCTCCGGTTGCGCCCGTTTGGACGTAGGTTTGTCTGTAGTAACCTGTTTGTGCGTTGCGTTGGCACCGGCCTTACCTTTGTTGACTAGCTCGTCTTGCTGCTTCTTAGTCCTGCCGTACTGTAACGCGGTAGCGCCTTGGGGGTATTCGTGTATGACCCCATTGTTAGCTAGGTACTGCTCAAGCAATACTTCCATTTCTTCCCTAGCTTTTTCTTTTTCTTCCCATGATTTAAGTTTGGGCGTGATACTCCTCTCACTACCCCTAGTCAGTTTTACCGCCATAATGTACCTCCTAAAGTTATGGTGATGCGTTTCAGCCCCGAGTGCATCAAGCTCGTACCAATCGGTGTTATAGAGTAATCAAGGGGCACCCTTAACGGAGTATCATAAACCCCTCTCATACACCCTAACACCCGTGGCTTAACTAGTGAGTTATTAACTCTACTGCCGTATCGTATCTTAGTCAAGCATTTCTTTGTAAAGATCAACCATTTTTGTGTGAATGTCTATTCTGTTATCTAATAATGCGTAAACACGTTTCTCTACGTGCGAACCCTGTAGTTGGACGACAGTACATTTGTGGTCTTGTCCTGACCTGTGTACACGAGCGTTAGCTTGGGCGTATGTCTCTAGTGAACTTGTCGGTGCCCACCACACTACCGTGTTAGCCGCAGTCAATGTAACTCCGTGTGCTGCTGACTGTGGTTGTATTACTAACACGCGGGGGTCATCAGCTTCTTGGAACCGTTTGAATATTTCTGTACGTTTACCTGCGCTCACATCTCCACGGATAACTTCTGTAGATATGTCATCTTCTCGGAGTTTTGTGGTGAGCATGTCGATGGTGTGCTTGAACGGTACGAATACTAGTACCTTCTTACTGGATTCATCTATTACTTCACGTAGTACCTTGTAGCGGGGGGATATGTCGAACTCAACTGCATCTCCCTTGTCGGTGTACACAGCACCTGCTGATATTTGCAGTAACTTGTTCATGTTAACCGCCGCGTTAACCGCAGTAACTTGTTCTCCTGCGGCCTCCATTACCATCTTGTTTTTCAATTCTTTGTAGTACTTTATCTGTTGTCTGGTGAGAGCCACTTCTCTTTTGGTATACACCATAGGCGGTAGGTCGAGGCATTCGTCTTTAGTAAATCTTATGGCCGGTTGCAACACCCTATGTACTGTAGTGGTGGCATCTTCTTTCGGTATCCACTTGAAGTTTGTAATCTTACGCATCACTTGATCGCGGAACGAACCAAAGAATCTAGGCACGCCATTGGGATTAACGAGTTTAGCTATACCGTAGGCATCAGTGGGGCTTTGGGCAGCGGGGGTACCTGTCATCATCCATAACCAAGTACTTGGCCCGACCAGTTTATTCAGGGTCTTCCATCGTTTTGTCTGGGGGTTCTTATAGTGGGTGGCTTCGTCCACGATGATAAGGTCAAACCCTCCATCTGCTACGGCGTCCCTTACAATCTCTACCCCGTCATAATTTATTATCACGTACTCAGCGTCACTCTCTATTATCTTCTTGCGTTTGTTCTTATCTCCATACGCCACGTCTACCTTGCGGTGTATGGCAAAATTAAACAGATCGTCTCTCCATGCAGAATCCATGATGGATAGCGGACATATAACCAACACGCGACGTATAACGCCCTGCTTCATGAGGTAGTCGGATGCCCATATAGCACTAGCTGTCTTGCCTGTGCCTTGTTCGTTAAAGCAGAACGCCTTGCGGTGTAGCGTGAAGAAACTAGCTGTGGTCTTTTGGTGGTCGAACGGCGTGTACTTACCTGTCCATTGGTATTTGGATTCTATCGGGGATGGCGCGTTGATTTTCATGTTACGTAGTACTTGCGATTCTTCTATACCCCAGTTAACAAGTACTTGGTTGTCCTTCAGTTCCTTACTCTTAGGTATTACCGATGTAACCTTTGCGGGGTTACGTAGCCTTAGTAATAACGCCTTACCATCCACTACTTTCATTTATTTCTCCGACGCGAAATAGCGTGAAGTGGGTGTCCACGTCACACTAGAAAATTTAACAGCTCCGCTTCGTCCACGGATGGAGCTACGTCCGCATTATAGGCCAGAACAAAAAGCCTTTGGACTACTCGATTTTACGACATTGGGATAGGATACACACTACACCAAGAACACCATTTATAGACGCATCAAGTAAGCGTCTTACAACAACGTACTTACTTCTTCTTTTTCTTATAGTTCCTACTGCGGTTAGTAGAGCTATCCTCTACTGTAACACCGTCTTTGTTGCTACCGCCTTTGCTCAATGCCTTCTTGTGGCTAACGTCTTTACCTTCACGTTTGTCAGCCTTACCGTTACCGTTGGCATCTTTACCTTCTCTGTCCATCTTGCGTCTGGCGCGTTGCCGTTCCATCCTACGTTCAAACGTAGCACTACCTACAGGGGCGTTGACCTGCTTCTTTCTTTTCTTACGCATTAGTTCCTCCCGTTGTGTACGCACTCTGTAACAATACAGTGCCTACGACATAATCCACTTTGATGTGCGTTCCACACATCGTTCTTAAACGCTTGTTCCATACGGCTGTAATCTGACAGCCACTTCTCCCATAGCCTAGGCTCATCAGACTTAGAGTAGTCTTCCTTTATCAACTCACCACATACTACGAACAGTAAGCCACCCTTCACTTTCTCTAGGTCGGGGAACATCTTAAACATACTCATAGCCATCAGTTCTAGCTGACCTTTATCTGCGTACCTAGTATTTTTACTGGTCTTGTAGTCTACCACGTAAGCTGTTTTGGTGTGTTTGTTCATGATTACTAAATCAGCAATGCCTCGCCACCACACGTTATCATCTCGGAACCCACACGGCTCAAGGTTCTCAGTGAGTCCCATCTCCAACTCACATAGCTTCTCGCCCTCTATATTATTTAATGCATCTAAAACATCTTTACAGTAACCGTACTCAGGCGGTAACTCTTTGCTGTCCCTTATGTACTCTTCTGCTGCCAAGTGTACGGCGGTGCCGTATAGCATAGCTTCTGTTTCAGATTCTTTGTAGTCCTTGACTACCTTCAAGTGGTAGAACTTCTTAGGACACTGTTCAAACGCTTTAATCTTTGAGAACGACCACGGTGCAATACTCAATGTAACCTCCGTGGGTGAGATAGGAGGTGGTCAAGTGTAACTATACGGTCGTGATACCTAGACCAAAATATATCATCAGTTACTACAAAACCTTTCGGTGCCTCCTCTAATTTAAAATGTAAATTAGGAAATTTTTCAACCGCGAAATATTCCATAACCTCTTCAGCCGTTTCTTTGTTGATGTATGTACCATCCACGTAACGCGTACCTAGGAATAATATTATATATCCACTCATTCCTTATCCTCTAGCCTGCTCACCGCTAAAAGTAATTCATCTATCAGCGTGTGTAGCATATCCTTGTTCATAGTTATTGTGTTTTTATGGCGCGTGGTGCCTTCGGCCTCAACCTGCATTATTAGTATTACGTCCCCGCCATCGTCATCTTCACCAACGAGGATAGCCATGTAGTTGCCTTCGGTTTTATTATCCATACTAGCTATTCGTGATTCTATATCCGCATTGTGAGCCAAGAAACCATCAACTGTGGTGTCAGCATCAACATCTCTACCTTCTCTAAACTCGTTAATATCAGTTATCTTATCACCCATCCGACGCCTCTCCGTAAGACTTACCATTGTGAGATTCACATGTTATAGGCAAGCCTTCTGCCCACGTAGAAGTAGTACCCATGCACTCTTCTATGAACCGCGTTGCTTCTTCTAACTCGTTTTCTGGTACACAACATACCACGGAATCATGAACCGTTAAAGCTACCTTGTATCTCTTAGCTACTGCTAACATCTGGTCGCCTATGATACACCTTGCTAACGCTTGGCATATGTTCTCCGTTACCTTACCGCCATATATTCTCGTGTGCCCGCGCCGCGTACGGTACTTAAACTCTAGGCCACGTTTGCCCTGCTCGTACTGTAAGTCGTCATAGCGCATCTTCAGACCAGAGGGTAGTAGTATGTAACCGTTACACCCCTCTGCACCGTACTGGATTATACCGTTGGGGCCAAAGCTACCTGATTCACCGCGTGACATCTCTTCTAACATGTTCTGACACAACCGCCAAAAGTGAGCTATCTTCCAGTTGGTACTACGGTATATGTCTACTACCCTACGTGCCTCGTCATTGCCCATAGTAGTACCGAACGATTGTAGTTGGTCGGCAAACCGCACTGCCCCCATACCGTAACCGCACCCTAGTATGGTAGTTTTACCTACAAAACGTTGGTCTTTGGTAACGCCTTCTTCGGGTACGCTGTATATCTTTGAGGACATCTTTATGTAAACGTCTTCGCCGTTACGGAAGTCCGACACTAAGTCATCCTGCTCTGCCAACCACGCCAGTACTCGGGCTTCGATCTGTGATGAGTCGCAGTCAACCATCATATACCCATCGGGAGCGAGCATACTGTTCTTTAACTTCTTACCGTTTACTCCACGGCTAGGTAGGTTTTGTATGTTTATCTTATCATCACCTCCCCACCTACCGGTATGCGCCGCGTAGTATCTTACGGGTACCGGGAGAAGACCACGTTTAGCTATACCTATAAACCTGTCAGTGCGTGTTTCTTCAAGGGTACTTTTTGTGCCCAAGCGTGAGGTAACCAAAGCCTGTACACGGGAGTCATGGTGATTCTCTAATGCCTTGAACTTCTCATCGTTCTTAGAGAATGCATAAGTCTGCTTGCCGGTAGTTGGGCTAGTCTTCATAGGAGGCACGACATCTAACCCCTTTAGCAGTTCGGCAAACTTGGGATTACTCATGAGTTCTTTCTTGGTAACACCAGAAGACACTATCAGGTCTTCCTTAATCTGCTTGGTGGTTTCCAAGTGTTGCTCTAATAACCCTAGGTCTAACTCAAGTATAGGCTCGATGAACATACGCAGAGTGCAGTCTATTATACGTAGCTCTACTTTCGGGAACCCTTTACCCATGATGTTAAACAACTTATATGTTAACTCAACATCGTTGATACAGTAGTCCCCGTACCTGCCTAGTTCTTCAGCGGTGAAATCTTCACGGTTCTTCCCGATAGCGTTTAGTACCTCTGTACCCTTCGATCCAATTCCATATCTTTTAGCGAGTGCAGACAGCGATCCGCCAACTTCAACCCCATGTAAAGCGCGGGCAATGCAAAGAGTATCGGCAAGAATGCGAGGATGGATATCAAACAACCAACTAAGAATAGCGCCATCAAACATAGTGTTGTGGCAAAGGAGAACAGAATTCTCCCAATCGAATGTATGTAGGTACTGTTTAAGTTCTTCATGTGTTCCACTAGCCCACTCCGTCCCTTCATTGTTCACCTTTACCCCTATACCTATAACCTCAAAACGACGGTCGCGGATATATGATTCTGTTGTCATCTTACGCAGAGAGTAATCTCTGTCATAATACGTTTCCAAGTCAACCGTTATTAAGTTCATTTTCCCTCAAACCCATAGCCTTCTATTAACTTGTTTAGGTACCACTGAGCTTTCAATAGGTCTTCTACTGGCCTGTCAGCATGCTTGGTTTTGTAGCGCCACAGGTACTTGATGCAGTTACCCTGTAAGTACCCTGCGAATGCTTCAGCACTCATAGCTTCTTCTATGGCATCAATGCATTCGACGTTGCCTGTTTTGTAGTGGTCTGGGTTTACGGCATCGGCCCTCTCTGTCACCTCTAGCGCGGGTACTTCAGCCTGTATCCTTTCCCACGCCTCTGTTGTCGTTTGTGTAGTGTTCATAACTTAGCTCCGAGTAGTTGCTCTATATCGTTCATGTTGTTTTCGTTAACTACGTACGCTAGTCCGTACGCGTCGCTTATCTGTCTTAGGTTCAGTTCCTGTAAAGGTGTTGGCTTGTTCTTACCCGCCTTACATTCAATACCAAAGAATCTCCCCTTGTAGCAGCCCACTATGTCAGGTACTCCACTCTTACCGTACCCTCCAGTAGCGGGGAAAAAGTA
>Ga0098059_1001546_pt1 | contig 11504 bp, 1 predicted proteins | sample 20_taG_FD_92580 | JGI IMG/M metagenome (GOLD analysis project Ga0098059, IMG submission 92580) | Marine viral communities from the Subarctic Pacific Ocean - 20_ETSP_OMZ_AT15318 metaG | ecosystem: Environmental > Aquatic > Marine > Oceanic | place: Subarctic Pacific Ocean | collected 2015-01-19
GTAGAATGTTTGAGCTTTATTCTCATACCCAAACCTTGCAATCTTACGTAATCCTATGGTAAAATTATAATCATAAGGAGTTGAAATAGTCTGTGTAGATAATCCATTATCTACAGAGAATACGTCAACATCAGAAAGTGATGTTCCACCGTTAACAGCTGTGTAAAAAGTAGAGTACTTTAACAAGCCCTTAACGTCAATGTTTCCAAATGTTTGTGCTACCGTTACATTAGATATAAATAGTAGCAATATTACTAGTTTTCTTACCATCTTTTTATTATCACTTATTTTTTGAATTGTTTACTTTATTTTCCTTCTACTTTTATTTTTGTTTTTAATTCTAATTTCCTCTCTTGTTAGTGGTTTTTTCTTTTTTCTCTTCTTTTCTTTTTTCTTTTTCTCTTTAACGTCTGACTTTATATCCTCCATCTTTTTATTTTCAATACCAAGATTCCATTGACTCCAACCACCAAACATTAAAGCTCTTAAAAACGCACTGTGTTGATTGTTTAAAGATTGTCTTACGTTTTGTGTTTTGTTATATAATCTATTAACAGGGATATTTGTTATGGCCTCTATTCTGCTTGTATATGCTGACCACATTGGATTATCAATATCAAAAGTTTCCATTTCTTTTATAACATCTTTGTTGTAATTAAGAGTTTTTTCAGCATTAACCATTTTTCTAGCTTTAATACCAAGTGGTGGTGATACATTTAACATTTCCATTATCACGCTACTTTCATCAGGATTATACTTTTTATTTCTTTGCTCGTGGTTTTTAATAGCCATGTTTTTTAACGTAGCAACTATTGCGCCCCAAACTCCAGTACCTCTTAAAACACTATCAATACTACCGTTAATAATTCTCTCTTTCTTTTTCAAAAACTTATCATCTTCTTCGTCATCATCAAACATAGTCATAAATAACGCCGATTGTAAAGAGTAAAATATTAAATTTTGTATTGCAAAATAATAAGATATCCTAGAAAGATTAGATACATCACTTTGGAATTGAGTCGTGTTACCAGGGGTTATTCTTCTATTTTTAATATCTAAAAATGCTTTTTTACCAATTCTATTAAACTGAGACGTTACATTTTGGAAAGCAAGTATAATTTTACCAAGTGGAGACGCTTGTTGTTGTGAAACCATGTCAGGTCTTGCTGACTGCTGAGTAGCTTCTGCTAAAGCTTCAAAATCTGTCCAAGCTTTTGTCTCAGCTTCCTTTTGACTTAAACCCTGTTTTAAATAAGTATTAACTCTATTTCTATAGAAAGTAGCGCCACCAGTAGCAATAGCCACGTTATCCCCGATTTGTGTTGGTAAAAATCCTATTTCTAATAATTTAGCTAGTAAAGCTGCGGGTGTATTTTTATTACCCTTAAGCGAAGCTGCAAGTTCAGCACCATTTACATCAGTTTTAATTCCACTACGTCTTTGTTTCATGAAGTCAGAATTAAATATATAAGCCCAATCTTTATAATATTGAGGTTGGTTAGCAAAAGCTTTGGCAGCGGAAAATATATTGTTATCTGCAAAGTTAATGAAATTAACCATAGACATTTGCTGCAATACCATAGACCGAACATTAAAGAACATTGTAGCTCCAACAGATCCATTTAAGTAATTCATGAATTTATTTGTAAGCTCATTTTGTCCACTAGGTCTATTTCTACCAGTTTTAGTTCTATAAAGTATATCTTTAATAGCGCTAACAACATTAGCTCCATAAGCAGCTTCTATTTTGTTAAAATTTTCTTCAGAAAATATTATTTTTGAATTTTCATTAAACTCAGTAAAAAATTGCCCTCTACCAACTCTACCAGTAGCATTATCTAGATCTATTCTTATATCTCCAGCTTCCCAACTTTCAGTTGGATTTACATAGGTTTCTTGCTTAGATATTATATTTATATTTTCAGCGTAAGCTTGTAGTTGTGGGTCGGACATTACTAGTTCTGCTAGTTTTGTTTGATCCGTTTCGCTTAAACCAGGTATTTTATGACCATGTTTATCCCACAGATAAACTCTTATAGCATCTTGAAAAGTAAAATCACCATCTGGAGTTTTCTTGGTTAACTTCTTTTTAACATCTTTAAATTGTTTGTTTAATGATTTGTAATCGTTAGCTATAGATTGTTTGGCTGTGTTTAGTTCTCTATATGCTCTATTTAAGGGTCTAACTAAAGCTTGTTCAAAAAAGTCTCTATGTTTATTACCTTCTTTACCTTTACCCATAAAGTTGTATAACAACCCTACAAAATCCTCGTGAGATGGTGGTATAAAGAATCTAAACTTACCCTTACTTTCACCACGTTTTCTACCTTTAATAATAGAGAATCTTTTTTTAGATTCAATACCAGTTATGTTTTCTAATATATTGTTAAACTCAGTATCCATATTTTGACTAAACTTAACCCTAGCTTGTTGAATTTTACGCTTAACGTCAAATTGCTTTAGCATGTTATCTACAGCTTGTACATTTTGAATAGCATCATCTGCAAAGTAAAAGTCATTATAACCTTCACCAACTTTTTCAGCGATCCAAAGAGCTTTAGCTTCAGCTGTAGAATTTGCTAAGCCAGTAATATTTTTTAAAGGTATGTTTAAACCATTAGCTTTTAAAAACGCGTGTATAGCAGCGGCGGATTCAGCGGGTCTAGCTGTTAGCACAAACATATTCTCAGGACCAAACTTACCTTGCAATTTCATTGCTTTATTAAATAGTGGTGCCGTCTTGCCATCAACAACTTTGTTGAACTCTGAGAAGTCCCATTGATAACCTAACTCCGTTAACTCTTGATATGTACTAGCATATTGCTCTGCGTTTAATGTACCTTTAGTCCCATCTGGTCTAGTGAATCTAATTAAAGATTTACTAGTTGCCAATGTATCATCAAAATCTAGAACAGTAATACCTTTAGATTCGTTGTTAGTTGAGCGAGAGAATCGAACAGCATTTTTAAAGCTGTTACTTTTTCTATTAAAAGAATCTTGTAAACTTTCTGGCATTTTGTTTATAAGACCATTGTTAAACAAACTCTCAAAATATAAACTAAGCTCATTTATACTTTCGTATCCCATTCCTTGTCTTTGACTAGCTTTCCCTGTAAGCGCTAAAATATCATCAACACCTTGTTTTATTCCTATTTTTTTTAATATCAAAGCGCCTTTGGATAAAGGTTTAATTTTACCTGTTTTTACGTCTAACTTTTTAAATATAGACTTATAGCTTTTGGGTAAAACATGTACTTTATTTTGCTGATAAACCTCTCTCATTTGTTCTTTAGAAATATCACCCTTAGCGTAAGCTCTTTCATAAGACTTCATGTTTTTAATAGTTATCTCGTGCTCTAAAACTAATTCTTCAGCTATTAAACCGCTTTTATCTGTTACTGTAACATCTATTTTAGCAGCTTTTCTCCCACTGCCTTTTGTGCCAGTATTAGTTAACTCTATAAAATCAAGCTTATCACCCAAAGTTAAATCTTTATTTTTAGGATCTAAAGTTTTTAATCTATACTCTTGAGATTTTTCAGCTTGTTCGTTTACTGTTTTAACAAGCGACTTGTCTTTACGTATATTGTTTTTTATATTTTCTACACTTTCGTATATTTCTACATTTTCAAAGTTTTTACCATCTTTAGCATATACTATTTTGTATTTGCCAGAACCTTTAAATGTTTCTTCTGCTTTAAAGTATTTTTTAAACCTACCATTTTGTAACGTGTCTATTAAATCAATTTTTAAACCTTTGTTTGTTTTTACTATTAAAGCGCTTCTAACATCCCTACCAACATTGGTTAAATACTCTGCTATTAATTCTACACCTTTTTCTATGCTTAGGTTTTCGGTTTGTTTTTGTAAAACTTTTTTAGAAGTAATATAACCATTTACTTTCATTTGAGTTTGGTTATTTCTTTCAAGAGCAGCTATAAAAGATTTTTGATTTTTAAAGTCAGATTCTTGTAAGTTATTAAAAATACTTGGAAACTGCTCAACCAACGTGTTGTAAACCTCAACGGCTTGCATGTCATAAAGATCTTGAACTACCTCAAGAATATCTAGCACTTGATTTTCAGGCGCAGTAATATTTTCTTTTTCTTTTAATTCTTTTATTTTTTTGTTAACGTAAGATGGTAACAAAATAGACTCTCGTCTACTTGTTAAAGAAAACTTAACATCATTGTCAGAAAACAAAGATATTATTTCTTGTTTAACACCGTTTATTGTTACAGTAACGTCTTCTGTTGTTTTACCCGTTCCATCTGTGGAGTCTCCGTACTTTGTTGTTTTAACTATTTTAACCTTTTCACCTTGAATACCGTAGTACCTTTGGTGGGTAGGTGTTAGGTATTTTAAATTATTTTTTTCAAACCCATCTAACTTACTTGGATCTTGAAACTCTTCAAAGTATTTTTGATTAACAGTACCTTCAATTGTTATCGTTTCAGTCTCCATCACCCAATCTCGTTCAGTAAAAGATCTGTCGTATTTAGTTATGTTGTCAACTCTAATCTCATGTCTACCAAAATTAACTGCCTCTAAAGCTTTTGAGTTATTATAAGTTCTTTCTTCTTTAAAGTCTAATCTTTGTCCTTCTTTAAAATTTTGCGTTCTTTTAAGATTGTAATCATTTGATCTTTTATTTTTCTTATCAACCTCAATACTCACTCCATCAGTTCTACCATTCTTTTTAGTCTCTTGCGAGATAAAATCACCATCACCATCTTTTAGTATAGTGGTACCATTCTTCTTATCACCAGTTACTTTTTCATAACGTATTACTTCTGATTTATTTTTATATACCAATGATACTGGTTTGAAACCATCTTTATCTTTCTTGCCTCTAATCACAGGGGCGCTAGTAGATTTATCATTCCTATCCCACCATTCCATGTTATTACCATCTCTAAAAGCAATTAATTTGCCATCATGAAAAGCTATCTTATGACCGTTACCTTCTTGATTATATTGTTTCCAATGTTGCCACGCTTGACCTAATTCACCTTTTTGTTTAGAGGTAAATTCTATTCTATAATACTCACCTTCCCCATAGTCTTCTACTTTGCTGAAATCCTCTATCACATAACCCTCGTCAATTAAACCATCTCTAAACGTTATAGCATTCTCGCGGCCATCTATAGTTTCTTCCATGCCAACTTGTTCTTGCCTAGCAGCTAAACACCAAGGATTAGATTTTTTTCCAAAGTGAGTATCAATTACTTTTCTAACATCTTTTTGTCCCTGTTTAGAATCTTCAACATCGTAAACTGTAACACCGTTAGTTAACTCTGTTTTGTTAGAAAACGTTTTAACGTTATCAGGATTAGTTCTAGTGCCCTTAACCTCTCCAACGTATGTTTCTATTAGAACGTTAGGGTTTTTGATAGAGAATGGATCTATCTTCTTCTGAGTAGCTAACCTCTCAGCCTCTATAACTTTATAACCATCTTCAGGTAGTATTAAGTGACCATTAGCCATATAGTGCATAGCCATTTTCTCATACTTAGATTTTTTGTTGTTTGGTATACCCTTACCATCTACAAAGTCAAATACAGATTGAACAGCGTTTTTTCTTTGATCCTCAGTAAGATCAGGTCTTCTCTTAGTTAATTGCTTCTCATAAACATCTCTATGAGCTTTAGAGAACTTAATCTGAGAATACACGTTAACGTCTCCCACGCCGTCTATAGCCGCTGTAACGTCTCCTATCGCGTTACTCTTAGAGAATTTAACATTAACCTCTCTACCGATTGCAGCACCTAGTTCAGCAACACTTCCTGGGTCGATACCCATTTCAGCAATCTTACTTTGAACTTCTTCAGATTGCCTAGCTTCCATGATTGCGTCGGTAACTAAACCATTAACCATTCGCATTACAAGACCATCTTTTCTAGTACCTTTTAAACCTTGTCTAGCGCCGGTAACTGGATTAATACCTGGTTGATCAGCCCAACTTATTAACTCAGTTTCTGTAGGCATTATTTTATCATACAAAGAAGGTGAAAAAGAGCCTTTACCAGTTTTCTTGTCTTTTGTAATTTTGTTTAAAGCTTCTGGTGGTAATTTTTCTTTGTTTACAGCATCCTCTACTTCAGATATTTTAGTTAGTTTTTTTACAAATTTAACAAATATTTTATCAACATCAGGGGTTTTTCTTTCTATTTGAACTAAATCAGCTGTGGATATGTTTTTAACGATGTCTTCTCTAAACTTTTTTAATTGAGTAAAATAAATATCTTTTGTCCCTTTTTTAAAGCTCCCATACGTCAAGAAGTTTTTTATTTGTTTAAAAAGAGGACTATCAAGATTAGCGTATTCCTTCTTTAGTTTAGCTGCAATAGCTTGAGCTCTTAACTGAGCGTCAGTAATATTTTGAGTAGCACCATAAGCCATCATTAAACTTTTCTTAACGTTGTCTAGTACTTCGTTATATATTTTACTACCAGTTTCAAATCCTAATTTTTGTCTATATTCAGAATATCTTTGTTTGTCAACTTTTTCTTTTTTAGCTCGAGCTGCTGGAGACATATCTTCTGTTTCAAGAGCTTCCATAGTTGGATCTATATCAGCTTCAAGTTGAATTCTTACTTCACCTTCTTTAGTTCTTTCTTCAACAGCTATAGTTTTCTTTGGACCTTTTTTCTCGTATACTTCTTTATAAACGTCGCCAGCTCTAAAGCTAATTCTACCTTGCAAGTAACCAAATAAACTATTATTTTCTTCTGGTTTAAAACCTCTTATATCTTTTGTTAGCTCAGCTAAAACATCATCAACAAACTTATCTGGCACTGGTCTAACTTTATATTTAGCGGCTATTAAATTATCTAAATAACCTTCGTTTTCTAAACCAAGTTCTTTATCAGTACGTTTTTTGTTGATTTCTTTAATAATATTATCAACTTCTGCTTGATAATAAAAATTACCCATACCTTTTTCTTGAAGATTATTACCATCTGTATCAACCTGCCCAAGCTTGTCAACCTTTGCCTCCACTTTAGCTTTTTGTGCGGTTGTCATTTTAGAAAACTTAGGTTTTTTAACTTCTTCTTCAGGACCTAAAACTAACGTTTGATTTCTAGTACTACGTTGGAAACTATCGATGTATCCAAGTACGTCTTGAGTGCTGTTAAGTTTAAAGAACATTTCTCCTTTCTTAAAGTACTTATTAGAAAATTGATTGATCATTAACTTTAAAGATAATAAAGGATCAGTAGAGTTTTCGCTTAACACCCCAGCATCTTTTAATTCACCGGCTATAGTTAAAAGCTCCATTAAATCTACAGTTCCGCCGTTGTCTCTAGTGTAACCATTAACTCTTTCTAAAAAAGTTGCATAATCTTTTTCTTTTATCTTACCTTGCTTATATAAAGTTTCAACTTCATTTTGAATTCCTTCAACCGCCACCTTAGAAGATTCAACAACATCTAAATCTTGCACTAAACCAGTTTTAACGTCATTTATATGCTGTAACTCATGAATAACAGAATAAGCATGTATAGACTTCTCTAAGGCGGTCTCAGCGTTGTTTATATTACGTATCATGTTACTTTCTATTAAAATAACATCATTACCCACAAAACTAGCATTATGACCTTGTCTAAACCCTTTTAAGTATTCTTTCTTTTGACCTTCTGTTATATTTCCTTTTTTAACTTTTTTATCTAAGTATGTTTCTAAGTCGGTTAAGTCAATTGTACCGTCTTCGTTTATTTTACCAAACTCTTTTACGTTACCTAATCCTTTTACTATGTTTTTAGCCGCATAAGCTTTACCTAAATAAAACTCTGTTTCTACTTGAATTTTATCATTTTTCAAAGTAGCTTCAATAATTTCTTTTCTTCTCGCCCCAGGTTTACCTCTTAGTTGATCTCTTTGCCCGTTTAAATTTTTAATATCATTAACGAGTTTTTCTTTTTGTTTTTCTATATAATTATCCCCAGCCTTTTCATAAGCACTAGACGCTCCTAAGTTTTGAATTTGTTTAAGCTTATCTCTTTTCTTCTGGTTAATAGCAAGCATTTCTTTAACTTCAGCAGCTGTCATATTAGCAACGTTAGCGAACATTTCTGCGTCTTTCATACCCGCCTCTCTCATTAGTTTACGGTTTTCACTTTCCATAAACTTTCTAGTTTCAGTATCTAATAGTTTAAAACCAGATTCTTGGTCTGCCTGTAAAGCATTATTTGTCTCAATAATTTGCGCTGTTCGTTTTCTATTTTCAAGTATTTCTCCTTGCGTGATAACCTCGCTTCTAAGTGTATTAAACACATTCATACCTCCAGATGGCCCTTGAATAGCCATTGTTGAGAATATTATATTAGCATTAAAGTTGTTGTCAATACCATCGAGTAAGTTCTTGTTTTGATCTAAAACAGTCATATCAACCAAGTTGTGACCAACTTGAGTAACAAATTCCTCTACATACTCAATACCAGTATTCATACCAAAAGTCTTCGCGCCTTTCATGGAGTTAGCTAATGTTAACCTACTAGTGGTAGGTGACGTTCTAGCTAAGTTTCTCATGTAACGCATAGTACCTAAACGTTCAGCATACATAGCAATACCACCATACAACGTAGAAGAAAATGCTTTTTCCATCTCTGTTGCGCTTAATGCTTTTTCGTAATAATCTATTTGATCTAATATTTCAACTCGTTCACCTTTAGTTGTAGTAAACTTAAGTGATTCTTGTAAATCAGTAATGTACTTGCCAGCATTGTCTTGGTCAATCTCCATGTGCGTTAACTTTGCACCGCCTTCAAGGCCAAAAAAAGTAGCGCTTAAAACCTTAGTTGCCTTTGGAACATTCATTCCCATTTTAATAGCTCCACCGTAAGTTAGTGCCGATGCGATACTAAAAGCGTTGTTACCTAAAGCTTGTGCTGACCAAGTACCAATGTTATCCATACCAACATCATCCCAGTCAATGTTTAGTGGAAGAGAAGATTGTTTATAGTTTTGTAAACTTTCGTTATAATCAATAACACCTTCATGCAGATCTCTCCAATACTTCATGTGAGCAGGATCGTAATCTTTATCTAAAAAATCTTTTGGTAATTTAGATCCATATAAAAGAGCATCTCCAGCACCGTGAACTTTATCAGCAGCCCACGCGAAGCCCTTTAGCGTTCCACTTAGAAGCGTACCCATCTCAGCTATTCCAGTTTCAAAACTTAAACTAATATTGTTCATAACACCGTAGTCCAAAGCTAAAGCTCTAGCCACGGTAGCAGCATCGGTTACTTTATCATAATTATCCACAATCTTGTCAAATCCAGATCTTAAAGATATAGCTTCGTTAGATATATCTTCAAAACTAAGATTTTTATCTAATAAAGTTTTTTGATATTCCGCTGTTAGATTGTTTCCCTCAGCAATCAAATTGTTGTATTGCTCAATTTTTTCTTTAGACGAATATTCATCAACCTTTCCAAGAGCATTTATAGAAGCGCCTATACGGTTGAATTCTGGCTCGTACGTCTTGTTGATTTTAATATAGTCGTTATACTTAGTGTTCCAGTCTTTTGATTTTTTTTGGTATCCAGTAAATTTGTGGTTAAAATAATTTGCTAAAACCTTTTCAGCTTGACTACCTTGAGCCTTAAGTTTCATAACTTCTTCGTCTTGAGATCTACCTCTAAAAATACTAAGGCCACCTAGTTCTTCTATTCTAGCGTCTCTAGCTTTGTCCATCTTCAATGCATCAGTGTATTGCTGTAGCCAATTCTGACCGTCACCAGTAACACTAGCATCTTCAGGGTCAAATATATTAAAAACACCCTCTTGTATCGCTGTTCTAGTTTCTGATTTTAAACCTTCATCATCTATTCTAGTGATGTATTGCTCGGCTTCTTCTTGTTTAACAAGGTTAACGGTTTGTTTTACAATATCTTTGTCTATCCACTTTGAATCAAAAACTTCGCTTTGTTTGTATTGTAAATACTGCTCGTATTTTTCTTCTCCAAACCAACTTTTTAAATCATCTTCTTCTGATCTAGCGTATCCTTGAAAAGAAGTTCCACTTCCAACCTTTACTCTTGATTGCTTAAAGTTATCTAAGCTAAAATACTTTTCAGCTAACTTACGTTTAACTTTAACGTGGTTTTCAGTAACACCATTAGAAATAGCTAATAAATTAACAGAGGCTTCTTCAGTTGTCTCTGGTAAATCCAAAGTGCCAACGTCCAAACCTGACTCCGTAACGATCGGCTCTACTCCTGGAGTCGCATCCGCAGAGCCTTTTGTCTTTCCCATTACACTAGTTGTCCACTCTTCTTGGTTAGCGGCTTTTAGGGTGTGATTTTGTTTTAGATAATTATACACATTAGTCTGTATGTTTTTATCTTGGGCAAAACTGTTTTTCCACTCGTCAAAGTTTGCGGCTTTAATATTTAGACTAGAATCACTGGATAGTATATTCCAAATATTATTTAATATTTCTTCGTTCATATTTATATTTTATTTTAACCTATATTTTGCGATCCCATTCCAAACAACATATCTAATGCTTCTTGTTCTGTAAACGTCTTGGGTTTTCTAGCTCTACCTTCCTTTCCATCAAGATAAGCGCCAAGTTTTTCGTCCCACTCGTATATAACTTCGTTCTTAGATCCAGCGTGAAAACCAGTTATCTTTCCATCTCTACCCATTCTCCAAGTGTTACCTAAATAATCGTGAAACATTTCACCTTTTTTCATCTTTACTACCTGAGCGTCCACGTCTAATTGTTGGTTCTTTTTCCACAAACCTCTCCTAAAACCAGAACCATCAGTACCACCCGTAGGATCAAAAACACCCCTCTTTCCACCTATCTCATAATTACCAACCTTGTTATTACTATCATCATCTGGTTTAAAAGTTTCTTTGTAAGAATCACTGTAAGCTTTATTGTACTTTTGCTCGGCAAAACCAGTAAAGTATTCTGCTAATAAATTTTTTGATCTATCTAAGTTGAAATTATCATTATCAACATCTGTTAAGACATCAATCATTTTTTTGTAGTTGCTTTTAAAGATAGCCAAATCTGCCCCTGATAAACCAGCGATATCTTCACCGTCTATTTTTTTATCTTTATTTTTATCCAACAACTCTTCAAACATACCTAGAAACGTTGCGTCCATAGTGTCAATAGCTACATCCATATTTTCTACTAAGTTAGTCCTAAAAGATTGCTCATGAACATCGTCTATTCTTCTAAAAGCTAGATTTGTAAAATCCTCTTTTGTTTGAATTTGTTTTGCAAATATACGATTAACTTCTTCTTCACTCCAATTTTTAACTCCTTCTGTACCCGCAGTCTTAGCTTGTGTTTCTACCGAAGTAAGGGTTTCAAAAATCACTCCGTCAGCCTCTAAATTAGCTTCTGGTATATTTTTTCTTAGTTGGTCCATATTATAGCTAATATCTGCCGGGACCATGTTACCAAAACCATCATCAACCGTAGTGTGACCAACAACTCTAAACGTTAACTTGAGATTATCATCAAAGTAAACAGA
>Ga0098059_1001548_pt1 | contig 11501 bp, 12 predicted proteins | sample 20_taG_FD_92580 | JGI IMG/M metagenome (GOLD analysis project Ga0098059, IMG submission 92580) | Marine viral communities from the Subarctic Pacific Ocean - 20_ETSP_OMZ_AT15318 metaG | ecosystem: Environmental > Aquatic > Marine > Oceanic | place: Subarctic Pacific Ocean | collected 2015-01-19
TAATGCTCTGCAAGGACATTTAGACCTTGAAACATCAGCAACAGAAAAAACTGATGGTCAAAATCTTTTTATCACTTGGAATAAAGGATTAAAAGCAGCACGAAATACTGGCGATATTAAGCGTGGAGGGATGAGTGCAAGCGGAGTCAAATTAAAATTTGCAAATAGAGGCAACATAGAAAAAGCTTTTAACTATGCAATGAAAGACTTAGCAAAAGCTATCAGCGGATTAAGTGACAAACAAAAGAAAATGATATTTGATGACGGTAACAATTGGGTGAATATGGAAATCATGTATCCAGCATCTGCAAATGTAATAGTATATGATGCACCATATTTACAATTTCATAACGTTTTGCAGTATAAACATGGATCCGCAATTGGAACAGTCACAGGAGGAGCAAGAACTCTAGCCGGTATGATTGCACAAATTAATCAAAATCTACAGAAAAGTTTTAGTATAATTGGACCAAGATCCTTAAAAGTAAAACCTCATCAAGATTTTGGAGCAAAGAGACCATATTTTATTGGAAAGTTGTCAAGATTAATGTCACAATTTGGGATGAAAGATTCAAATTCATTTGGTGAGTATCACCAAGCTTGGTGGGAAGATTTTGTTGATAAAAAGATAGGAGCTGTAGACAATAAAATTAAAACGGGATTAGTAAAGCGGTGGGCATTCTTTGATAAATCATTTAGATTAAATAAGAAATTTATTGAAGATGAAAAGGTACTAGAAAAAGCTAAAGAGTTTGACAAAATAAATCACGCAGGTCAAGTAAAGAAAAATATGTTTCCATTCGAAACTCTATTCTTTGAATTAGGAGCTGAAGTCCTGAAAAATGCAGAAGGATTCCTAGCTGCAAGCCCTGATAGAGCTGTCCAGAGTATACGAAATCAACTAGCAAAAGCTATTAGTGATGTTAGAAAAGGTGGAGATCTTAAAAAATTAAATAGATTAAAAACACAGCTTTCAAAAATTGAAGCAATTGGAGGATTCAAAACAATAGTACCAAGTGAAGGATTAGTATTTGTATATAAAGGGAATACATATAAACTAACAGGAGCATTTGCTCCAGTCAATCAGATTACAGGATTGATGTCATTCTAACGTGTTTTATTAAAAAACAACATACTTATAATATATGAACTTAGATATTCAAATAGGCGATACTATCTTAACAGGTCGATTCAAAAATAAAAGAGTCGTGGTAAAGGAATTTGGAAAAGATGCAAAAGGGCAACCTACAATAAATGGTCGTCCAATGCTAAATTTCAGAATACAAAAATTAATGCCACCTAAAGAAGATAAGAAAAAAAAGGAAGTTAATATTTTTGATGGAAAAATTCGAGAATATGTTAATAAAGTTATAGATAAAGAGTTAGGAAAAAGGTAAGTTATGTCAAAATTAAACAATGTAAGAGCTGTAAATCAAATGATTCGAGGAGAGCATAGAACTCAAACTCGAACAACAAAAGGATTTGAAAAAAAATCTATTCAACGACAAGTAGGTGAGTCATGGGTAGATAAAAATGGCCAAAAGTGGATCCAAAAAGAAGGGTACAAATCTAAAGTAGGTAAGTTAAGTAATATACGAAAAGTAATTGAGCAATCAATATGCCCAGTATGTAGCAAAAAAGCAACAGATTTTGATAAACAATTTTTATCTCGAGAAGGTAAGTGTCATGATTGTATAGTTAAAGAAGAAACATTAATGGTGTGTGAAGGGTATGTTAAGAAAGAACCTATTTATGAACAGTGGGAGCGTGAAAAGATTAGAAAAAATGTTAATAGTTTTCTAAAAGACGCTGCTAAAGATGTAGAAATGTTGAAGGAAAGATTTACAAAAACGGATTATGTAAATAGTGACGGGACAGTAGATAAATGGAAGCTACCAGAATCTACTGCAACAATACATCAAAGTTTAGATAAACAATTTGAACAGTTCAAAGATGAACTTTTAGAACAATTAGAACAAGGGGACAAAAATGTCGGGATTAAAAAAACAACTACAGAGTAAAAAATTAATGTTTGCAATGATACTATTTTTAGCATCAATAGTATTTGTAGCAACAGGTCAAGCTGACTTTGGCCAATGGTCAGAGTTTGTAAAATGGGTATTTGGAATATATGCTGCAGGTAATGTGGGAGAACATGTTTCAAATAAAGGTGTAAATATCCCAGGTGTAGGGTCTGAAGAAGAATTAGTATAATATTCCAAAGATTAGATAATGATTAAATTAAAAGACATATTAAACGAAGACAGAAAATCAGATCTTGAAGATATATTTCATCCCCACAGATACTGGAAGGACTTTAGAGGGACATTGCGAAAAGGAATTGACAACAAGCTTAAGATGGAAGCTACAATTGGGTCAAATACAGCACATTTCCCATTCTTTTCAACTACAATGGGTGTAAGTACTAGGACAGTACAACCTCGATCTCATGGAATAGTTGATCCTAAGCTTTTAAGTAAGACTCGAATAATGATATCAGTCTTAACAGAGGACAAATATCAAAAGGTAATTGAAGGGGATAAAATAAAATTATCTACAAAAGGATTAATGTCCATCGTAATGGAAGTAGAAAAGAGTCATGGTGATGATGTTTTCTATATTAGAGATTCACAACTAAAATGGTTTCATCCATTCAAAAATACTATGTTCAGCATGGATTTAGGTCTTGGAACGGCAGAGGGTTTTGACGGTAAGTTGGTAGACTATATAGAAAAGGAAATAAAATTCGCAGTCAAAAAACGAGGAAACAGAATACGAGGTGCTAGATTCAGAGTAGTATAATAAGAATTAGGAGAAATAATATGACTTGGGACGATAAAAAATGGCGTAGAAAGCAATACGATTTGCAAGAAGCCGAGCAACAGCAACAGCAAGGTGATGAAAAGCTAACTCAGATGATAACATCTATGAATGATTATGTAATGAATTTACAAACAACATTACAAGCATTACCTAACTATATACCATTCCTAATGAAGCCAAACGATCCAGCTAAAGCACCAGATCAAAATGCTATCGATAGAGATACAATTATCTCAACCATGAAAACACTGGATGATAATCAAAAATTATTAACACAAACATATGCATTTTTTAACAAATATATAAATAAAAAGTATAAATTTAATCCAGGAAAGATGGTAAGTAAGCCTGGAGCGCGCACGCAGAGTAAGTAGATGAAAAAATTTATGAAGTATGTTAAGATTGTTGCAGGAGCTATAGTATCTATTTTAGGTATCTTATTAGCTGCAAAAGCAATGGGTAATCGACGAAAGGTAAATCCAAAGATTGCAAAAAATGATGCTAAGGTAAAACAGCTAGAAACTCAAATCCATGAAGTAAAAGCTGAAAAAGAAAAATTAAATAATGAGCTAATCAACCTAACAAAAACTGCAGATGGTAGAAGTAAGCAAGTTAAGGCTGCAAAAAAGAACGTTAAAAAGAACGATCAAACAATAGCAGATTTAGAAGCAGCTCTAACGGAAGCAGAGAAAAACTTATGAAAACAAGACTACAAGATTTAATCGACAAAAAAACACTTAAACAGATAAATGAAAGTGTTCTTGGAGATCTTCCAAGTAAAAAACTCATGAAAATGAAATGGAATCCTGTAACTGGTAAAAAAGCAGTTAAAGAAGCGAATTCAGACGGAACTATATCTAATGACGAACCTAAAAAACGTGCAGATATGTTAAAGAAGTTTGAAAGCGAGCTAAATAAAGTGGTCAACAAGTACATAAAACAAGCAGATAAAATAGGTGGACCATTTAGAAAAGATGGGATTAAAGCCGAGATGTCCAAGATTATGAAAAGATGGGGATCAACGCCCGGGACATTTAAGTATCAATAGATAAATAAAAAGGTTACACATGAAAAAATTAGTTACAATTATATTATTACTTATCACATTTAACTGCTTCTCACAGACAAAAGATTATAAAGCAGCATATGATATTTCAAAAAAACTTAATACTGAATATAAATTAAAAATTACTTCACTAGACTCAGTAGTATTAAAACAAGACTTATTTATTTTAGACTTAAATAACATTATAGATGTTAATAAAAAAATAATGTCTAGTGATTCACTTCAACTATCTTTACTAGAAGATCAAAAAAGATTGCTTAACGATAATATTAATTTATATCGCAAAGAGTTAGATAGAAGAGATAGATGGTGGAATTCAAGAGCAGCAGGTGTAGTATTTGGTGCAATTGGCACAATAGCAATAATACATATTATAGACTATAGTTTACCGCAATAAGTTGGAAATATAATATATTTTCCGTATATTTATATATGTAGGTGAATTATATATGACAAACAAATCATTAAAAGACGTAATAAAATTAGAATTCTCAAGATGTGCATCAGATCCTGTACATTTTATGAGAAAATATTGCTATATTCAGCACCCTCAAAAAGGTAAGATCAAATTTAATCTTTACCCATTTCAAGAAACATCATTAACTGAATTTAGAGACAATGATTATAATGTAATTCTCAAATCTCGTCAGTTAGGTATATCCACACTTTCAGCAGGATTTTCTTTATGGACTATGCTTTTTCATCAAGATAAAAATATTCTTGTAATTGCAACAAAGCAAGATGTAGCAAAAAACTTAGTAACAAAAGTTAGAGTAATGCATGATTGGTTACCGGGATGGTTAAAAGGTAATTGTGTTGAAGATAATAAATTATCCTTACGATTTGCAAATGGATCACAGATAAAAGCAATATCTAGTTCTGGAGATGCAGGTAGATCAGAAGCGCTATCTTTATTAATAATTGATGAAGCTGCATTCGTAGCTGAAATTGATGAAATATGGGCATCATCTCAACAAACACTAGCAACTGGTGGTGGAGCTATAATCCTATCAACACCAAATGGAACAGGAAATTTCTTTCATAAAACATGGGTAGGAGCTGAAGCAGGTACAAATGGATTTAATCCAATAAAATTACACTGGACAATGCATCCAGATCGTGAACAAGATTGGCGAGATAAACAAGATCAATTACTTGGCGAAAAAATGGCAGCTCAAGAATGTGATTGCGATTTTATTACATCAGGTTATACAGTAGTTGATGGTACTACATTACAGTGGTATATGGATAATCAGGTTCAAGATCCTATTGAAAAGCGCGGATTTGATGGAAATTATTGGATATGGGAATATCCAGATTATTCAAAGGATTATATGGTTGTTGCCGATGTAGCAAGAGGAGACTCAACTGATTATTCTACATTTCATGTTATTGACGTAGAGACGCTGACCCAAGTAGCAGAGTATAAAGGGCACTTACCTACCAAAGATTATGGTAATATGTTAGTTAATGTTGCTACAGAATGGAATAATGCATTATTAGTAATTGAGAATGCAAATGTCGGATGGGCAGCAATTCAACCAGCAATTGATAGAGATTATCCAAACCTGTTCTATTCATCAGCAGACCTAACAGCTGTTGATACAGGAATTCAATTAAAAAAGCGATATGACTTAAAGACAAAAGATAAGATGGTCCCAGGATTTACGACTACTTCGAAGACGAGACCACTAATTATATCAAAGCTAGATACCTATTTTCGGGAAAAAGCATGTATTGTTCGGTCAAAGAGATTGATTGATGAATTATTTGTTTTTGTTTGGAAAGGTAGTAAAGCTCAAGCACAATCCGGGTATAATGATGACCTCGTTATGGCTTATAGTATAGGAATGTGGGTAAGAGATACAGCATTAATGTTAAGACAGAAAGGTATGGATTTAACAAAAAGTGCATTAAATAATATAAAAGTCAATCGAGGACCTGGAGTGTACACAAGTAACGCACCAGATAACAATCCTTGGGTACAAAAAGGGCCAAAAGGTGATGAAGACCTTACATGGCTAATTTAATAAAGGTTATAAAAAAGGGAATTTAATATGGCAGATAAATCAATATTTTCAAGATTAAAAAAATTATTTTCAAGCAACGTTGTTGTAAGAAATGTTGGTGGAAAGCGATTAAAAGTTCGAGATACATCTAGACTTCAATCAGTAGGTAATAAAGTTACTATGGGAGTAGATCGTTTTTCAAAATTAAGAAAGACAAATATCAATTTTGGATATGGAACACAATCTCAGCAAAACTTTCAATATCAAAAAAATGAATTATATACTGATTATGAGACAATGGATACAGATGCAATTATATCCTCAGCATTAGATATATATGCAGATGAATCAACAATGAAAAACGAATTTGATCAGGTATTAACTATACAATGTCAAAATGAAAATGTGCAAAAAATATTACATAATTTATTTTACGATGTTTGTAACATAGAGTTTAACCTTTGGCCTTGGATTCGTAACATGTGCAAATATGGAGACGCATTCTTAAAATTAGATATTACAGAAGGATATGGTGTTGTTAATGTAGTACCATTATCGTCATATGAAATGACTAGAGAAGAAGGAGAGGATCCATTAGATCCGTACAAGGTAGAGTTCAAACAAGATGGTGGAACGGGTCAACTAGATTATCAAAATTTTGAAATAGCACATTTTAGATTATTAAGTGATGCAAACTTCTTACCTTATGGTAAATCAATGGTTGAGCCAGCTAGAAAAACTTGGAAGCAATTGACTATGATGGAAGATGCAATGATGATTCATAGAATAATGAGAGCTCCAGAGAAAAGAATCTTCAAAATTGATGTTGGTAATATACCACCAAATGAAGTTGATTCATATATGCAGAGCATAATCGATAAGATGAAAAAAGTACCATATGTAGATCAAACTACTGGTGAATATAATCTTAAATTTAACATGCAAAATATGATGGAAGATTTTTATTTACCAACTAGAGGTGGTGAATCAGGAACAGGTATAGAATCTGTATCAGGATTAGACTTTAATGCAATTGATGATATCGAGTATTTAAGAAATAAAATGATGTCAGCATTAAGAGTTCCAAAAGCATTCTTAGGGTATGACGAACAAGTTGAAGGTAAAGCTACTTTAGCAGCAGAAGATATTAGATTTGCAAGAACGATTGAAAGAATTCAAAGAATTGCAATCTCAGAATTAACAAAAATAGCTATTGTACATTTATATACTCAAGGGTTCAAGGATGAAGATTTAGTTGATTTTGAATTATCACTAACAACACCATCAACAGTATATGAGCAAGAAAAAATTGCAATATGGCAAGAAAAGATAAGACTTGCAACCGACATTCAAGGATCTAAATTATTATCTGATGAATGGATATATGAAAACATATTTAATATGGGTGATGCAGCTTGGAAAGATGAACGTGAAAGTGTTATTGCTGACTTAAAATTGAAATTCCGTCAAGCACAAATTGAGACAGAAGGAAACGATCCAGCTAAAACATTACGTTCATTTGGAACACCACACGATCTTGCATCATTAGGACCCCAAGCTGCAGATGGAGCTCCAGAAGGAAATGAAGGAAACGATCAAGTAGGTAGACCAGACATCGGATTAAAATATAAATCAACAGAACACCCGGGTGGTCAAGATCCTATAGGTGATAAAGATTTAGGTAAAACATATGATAGAGATGCTAAACCATTAAAACATAATTTTAGAGGTAATAGCCCGCTAGCAAGAGAGCAAAAAGCGGAAAAATATAAAAGTGTGATTAAATCACTTAAATCAAAAGTAAAAAGTAAAAGTGTTCTTAAAGAATCGCTAACTACAGAAGCGCCTAATTATAATGACGAGGGTGGACTGTTAGACGAAAACAATATTATTGACGGGACAGTGTAGTCTTTTTATATTTCTTCATATTTATTTATGATGGGAACTATACGTTAAGGTAAAAGACAATTATGAATAAAAAACATTCTAAAATTAAAAATACAGGTATACTATTCGAGCTACTTGTACGCCAGGTAGCATCGGATACACTATCTTCAGATAAGTCTGAAGCAATCAGAATTATTAAAGAATACTTTTCTACTAAAACTCAATTAGGAAAAGAGCTTCAATTATATCAAACTATTATAAAAGAAAAGTTTAGTAACGAAAAACAAGCTGATAGATTTATTGAAGCAGTAATTTCATCTAGAAAGACATTAAATAAAGGTAAATTACGTCGAGAAAAGTATAACCTCATCAAAGACATTAAAGAACATTACGATTTACAAAAATTTACAAAAGCTAGAGTTGATAATTATAGAACACTAGCTTCAACATATAATATTTTTGAAAATATATCATTACGTCCAGCTGAAAGCGTGAGACTTAGATATAATTTAGTAGAAGCTGTGACAAATAAGAAAACACATAAAGCAGTTAAAAAACAAATCGTATCAGAATATCAACAACAAGATAAAGATATGCAATTATTATCATATCAAATACTTGTTGATAAGTTCAATCAAAAATACGGTGACTTAACTGTCAAGCAAAAGAAGGTTCTACGTGAATATATTAACAATGTATCCAATACAAGCAATCTTAAAGAACTTATATCAACTGAAGTACCACACATTAAACGTACACTTCAAAGAAAGATGAAATCTATTAAAGATCCTGTTATGCGAATTAAACTTAAAGAAGTTGTAAAGCAAGCCAACAGATTAGGTAAACGAAATGTTATCAAAGATCAAGAAGTACTATCTTTAATGAGATTCTACGAGTTAATTAAAGAACTTAAAAACATAAATTAAGGGATTTAATATGAAATTCAACATCAAAGAATGGCAACAAAAGTATCTTATTAAGGAATCTAAAGGATTAAAAAAAGAAATAGATTTCAAAAATCAAGATGCATTCAAGAAGTACAACGCTAAACACAAGATGCGAAAGTCTACTAAATTTACAATTGGTGGTAGAGAAACTACAGCAGGTGAAGAAAGTGATAAAGAGAAAAAACCAGTTTCAACAGCGAGTAAAATGACTCCCCAGCAAAAGGAAGATACCGTATACGGAGCTTTTGAAATGTTAGGTGATACTCTAGCTAGAGACCCTTTTCAAATCGATGGATACAATAAAAAAATGATGCAAGGTGATTTAGAGTCTATTAAGAAATCAGGAATGTCGATTGATGACGCTAAAGCTGAGTTAGAAAATCTAATGGGTCGTACTGAGCAGGAAGATGAATATGGTAACCCTTCATGGCCAGAAGAAAGTAAAGAAGCAATGTATAGCCATTTAGAAGATATATATGCACAAGAAGGTTCAGGTGAAGAAAGTGGTAAAGAGAAAAAAGCAGCATCATCAACATCTACAAAAGGACGAGAAATAGGCTCAGAAGAATTTGGAGAAATATTGAACGGAATGGATCAAGAAGCTCAAACCTATTATGACGATGGCGCGCAAGAAGATCTACTTAACAAGATGAACGATGCATTTGAGGATGCAAATCTATTTGATGGTGATGGACCTATAACATACGATAAAGTTGCTGCAGCACTTGACGATACTGGTCTTGTAGATGATGAAGATAGAGAACATCTAAAACGTCAAATGAGAGGTAAATTTGATGTTGAAGATGAAGGTGGGGATGACGACGATTACGCTAGTGGATTCGGTGATACTGATGTACCTAGTGATGAATTTGAAGATACTTTAGATTACGATGACGAAGCCGGACACTATGGCGGAAAAACAGACCCATCAGATAAATTTCTAAATGCAGAAGATGCATTAGAGAATGGTTTAATGGATCAAGAAGAATTTGATAGAACAGTTAGGTGGTTACATGATGAAGGTACAGATGCTCTAGTTCATACGGTTAGTTCTAACTTCTATGGTTCGTTTAGCAAGGAAGAAGGAAGGGAAAGAAGAGGTAAAGATATAGCAGCTGAAATAGATAAGTATGAAGATGCGATAGCCCATGATCCTGAAGCTTTTGTAAGAAACCTTGAAAGTTCAATCATCCAAAAGGGTAAAGATAGTGTTCGTGATTGGAATAATATAAAAAATGGCAATTGGAGAACTACACAAGCAATAAATGATAAACTATCAGATATAGCGCCTGAAGCACCCTCAATAAGCTGGGACAATATTGCTAGAGAACTTGAATATGATATTGATGATGAAGGAAATATTAAAGATGAATCAGTAAGAATTCAAGAATCAAGAATATATAAAACTATTCAAGAGCTTAAAGCTTTAGAAAGAGGGATTTAATATGAAATTTAACATCAAAGAATGGCAAGATAAATACCTTATCAAGGAATCTAAACTTAAAAAAGAAATAGATTTCAAAAACCAAGATGCATTCAAGAAGTACAACGCTAAACACAAGATGCGAAAAACCACTAAAGTAAACATTGCTGGTAAAGATACAACAGCAGGTGAAGAAACTGGTAAAGAAGCACCTTCAACAGCGAGTAAAATGACTCCCCAACAAAAGGAAGATACCGCTTGGGGAGCTTATGAAAGTATGAAGGATCTAGCTAAAGGTAAGGGTAATAAAATGTCTTACGATAAAAAAGTGATGCAAGGTGATTTAGAGCATATTAAGAAATCAGGAATGCCTCTTGATGACGCTAAAGGTGAGTTAGAAAGAATATTTGGATCAACATATTCGGATAACAGGGAAGAATGGCCAGAAGAAAGTAAAGAAGCAATGCATAGTCATTTAGAAGATGTATATGCAGATCCTGGAGTTCCAAATAAAAACACTCACGACGGGAGTAAAATGACTCCTCAACAAAAGAAATCAATAGTAAGTGATACAGTTAACAATAAAAGGCTTTTTACTGGTTATTACAACAACGTAGATGTTACCGAATTGTCCCGAATATATGTTTCTGGAATGTCATATGAAGACGGTAAAGCTGAGCTAGAAGCCCAAGTAGATTATAGTGCACTAGTGGAACCTAGACATTTGGGTGGAAAGCCTATATCAAAGTATAAACAGAAAAAAGTTAAAAAACAGGTGAATAAACTTTTCGATGAATTGTATCAGGGAAAGCACGATTCAAGAATAATTGACCCAAATACCAAAGGTCATGACTACGAGCACTGGGATAAAGATCCGAAAGTATTAAAGCGAATAGAGAAAAATGCAGAAAGGCAGGAAATTGAAAGTGATAAAGAGATAGCTGCGACAAATGCAAGAATAGATCAAGCTCGTAAAGATGCAGCAGCTGCAAAAGCTGAAAAGCTAAAAAATAGAACACCAAAAGAAATTGAAAAAGCAAAAAATCAATTCAAATTTAGTGAATATGATTATAAATCTCCAAAAGAGTATCGAGATAATGTAAAGGATATATTGCAAAAGACATATGATTTAGATGAAGTTGATCCAGATAGATTGCAACAAATGATTGATGGTGCAGATGAATACTTCTACGATGAAGCAAGATCAGCAGGAAAAGCTGGCAGACGGTCTAAACCCACAAGTGCAAAAGACTTCGCTAATTATATAGAGCAGTACTTTGATGAAGATGGTATCGAGCCAAAAAATGAATCTGTAATACGACGATCCACAAGAATTCAAGAATCAA
>Ga0098059_1001549_pt1 | contig 11499 bp, 5 predicted proteins | sample 20_taG_FD_92580 | JGI IMG/M metagenome (GOLD analysis project Ga0098059, IMG submission 92580) | Marine viral communities from the Subarctic Pacific Ocean - 20_ETSP_OMZ_AT15318 metaG | ecosystem: Environmental > Aquatic > Marine > Oceanic | place: Subarctic Pacific Ocean | collected 2015-01-19
ATTCAGCATGCTCTTTTTCTGGGTGTACAGATCCTACTACGGTGATTGGTTCAAATCAATTTGCTGCCACTAATTATGATAGCGATCCTACTGCGTTACCATGTAATACTACAGGAATGCAAGGAGATCCTGGATATGATCTTTTCATGGACAACTATTGTTGTACTTATAACACTGATCCAAGCGTCGAGCTTCAAGTAAACACAAATACCCAAAGTGGTGTTCAGTATGATTATATTAGCGTTATGTTTGACAGGACAAATACGGCGTATTCGCGACATATAATGTCAACTATACAGTTTGGTAGTGGTGCAAATAGTTTAGTCGCATCAAATATTTGGCAAACTAATGATGCACTTAATCCTATTGTCTTTGAGGCTTTAGATTCATCTCAAGGATATCTAGGATCAAACGCGGATTATAAGTGGACAGATTACGTGGAGAATGGGGTTTTCTCTATAACTAATGGAACCGCAGTTTTTGATGGAGATTTAATCAATAATAATTATCATGCCAACACGTTGCCAACACAAACAATATCACAAAACACTTCTTCTTTTCTTGATTTAAGCTTAACAGCTGGTTGTAAATACGAAGAAAATGGTCCAGATGCAACGTATGGTTATTTCAATTTAAATACTAATTTAGATCTTCACATACCTAATAGTTGTGTGCAAGCACAATCTGGTTGTATGGATTCTAATGCTGCAAACGCCACGGATTGGAATAACAACGGTGTATCGTCTTTTTACAAACACAATTATTACAACGTAGATTTTAATCAAGATTGTCAAGGAAATGTCCCTCCGCAAGGAACCGCTGGAGATGATGGTTGCTGTTGTATGAAAGAATGGTATGATGGTACTCCATCTACAATAAATTTAGACGATGCAGTATATGGGGGTGGCGTAGCTAATCAATACGCGGAATACGTAGATTTAGTAGTAGAAAAACCAGATTTTGATTGGGATTATATTCGTATTAGATACAGAGTACCAGGAACTACTTGGAGCGCTGGGAATTGGCCTTCAAATTTCTGGGGAAATAATGTTAACGTTAGACTGCTACCATCAGATGAAGTTACTAATATCGGTACTAGCACTCAGATAACACTTAGATATGTTCCTACCCAGTATATAGTAGGTGACGTTGGGTTTATGGATGAAGTAATATATGAGTATTGGATGGACTGGAAAATAACTAACTGTGGCGTGTCTAATGAACCGTTAGACCCAAGTACGTCTTTTCAGTGTAATATATAACCTTAACTTTTATTAAAAAAAACAAATATGGCATTTGCAATAACATTAAATTTTGACTACCAAGTAAACGCTTCTTTACAAATTGGAGATGATGTGTATCATTCTATGCCACAATCAGCTGGAGGTTTTGAGGTTGTTAACGTGGACAATGGTGATATAATAACGCATATTGGTAAGGTATTAGATATTCCGAATCCTTTTATAATAACAGTTGTTAGTGAACATGTTTGCACAGGTGTTGGGGTGCCAGTTGGTTGCGCCGCTATAGGTGATCCAATTCCAGGTATTATGCCTCCCCCTGATTCCTATATTTCTTTTTCTAAAGATAGAAGAGTAAATAATAGTGATCTTTTAGGTTATTACGCTGCTGTGAACTTCAAAAACAACTCAACGTCAGAAGCTAAGTTATTTTCAGTAGGTAGCGAGGTGAGTGAAAATAGTAAATAAATAAATTATGGCAAGAAAATATTTAAAAGAATTTGATATAGATCTTTCTAATCTACCAGCTACTAGCACTGTTAGAAGTTTTAGCATACTTGGAACTAACGGTTCAAAATTTAAATTAGAAATTACAAACGAGGATAGTCCTAAAAAATATTATAATTTTATAACCAAAACTTTTACGACAACTCAAGCTTCTTTAGAAAAAACAATAAGTGGTCATTATTATAAAGATAGTATTACTTTTCCAACAGTGACTGATAACGATCATTATGATATTAAATTGTGGGCTTTAGATGGTGCTGTTCATAGTGCTTATCAAGAAGTTAGATTTGGAGATGATACTATTGATATAAATTCTTCTATAGGTTCTAATTCATTATTAATGGAAAAGATAATATATCAATATACAGATTTAACCCTAACTATCTCTCCATTCTCTCCAACAGCAACTATAACTGGAACATTAGGCAATGATACTATTACGCTTCCTATGGGTGGTACAAAAACTCCTACGGCATTCTCCATAACAGTTACAGCCGCTTCTGATAAAGCGTATAAAATAGTAAGACAACCTATAGCGAATGATATAGTGTCTTTTGTTTCTCCAACAGTTGGAGCTATAGGTGGGGTAGAAGCATTGCCAGGTGAAGATATATGGAGTAGAACACCTAGAAGCGAAGACAAAACTGTGGATGGAGCAGTTACAAGTGGTACTAATGTAACTATGGATGATGATGTTGGATCGTTTTGGGCTATTGGAGATAGAATAACTGGTAACACCGCTTTAGACTCAAAGGTTGTAACCGTAACCGCTATCAGCGTTGGTAGTAATGATAAGGTTTTTACTATGTCAGAAGCTATTGCTATTTCTGACGGTGAAACGCTAAACTTTACAGAACCACAATATTATCGATGGCCTATAGATAATTATGTTAATCTAATAAAAAAAGACATGTCAGTTACTGGCTCTACTCAATTAGAATCAAGCACTACTACTACTGATTATAGAGATACTATAACGTTATTTGAAAACACAGAAAAAGAAAAAATAATAGTTAAAAATGAGGCTCCTTTTTCAAGTACAATTGGTAACAAACCAACTATCACAAATGGAGAGATTTCAACACAAGCTGGTGATATTATTTTTAACAAACAACAAAGACGTGCGTTAGCTGGTCAAGGCTTAAGAATAGGTGGTTATGGTGAGAATGAAGTAGTACGTTTATATGATTATGAAATAAAACTTAGTAATTTAAAAGTAGAATTAACACCTATGACAACAACGACTACTGCCACTGTTAATAGTAGTACTACTGTTAATGTTACTTTGCAAAATGGAATATTAACAGGTGACGTAGTTACTGTTAGTGGTATAGGTATTAATACCGCAACTGCTGTGCCAACGGTTTCTTTAAGATCAGGAGCGACAGGGCAAGGGAACTTAACGCTAAGTGCAGCGCAAACACTAGAAAGCGGTGCAACATTAACATTTACTGGATCTGGACAGGTTGCTACTATAACAGGTGACATAGAGATTCTAAAAACAGGAAGTGCTAATAAAGCAATAAGATTTGATATAGATAAATTACTTACTATTCATTAAAAGTAAAAAAAACAGCAATACTGTGACTATATTAGATATAAATTAAATTAAATTATGTCTAAAAATGAGTTGCAAAAAATACTTGATAATACACCTGCAAAATCCTATAAAGATAAGGTGAAACAAATTGAAGATTACTTTGTTAGTATTGCTGATGGTGATAACATTATAGGTACTGGTAAAGAAATAATTTATCCAAAACATCTGTGGAAATACAAACATTCTTTTGCTGAAGGATTGTATTTAAGAGAAATGCGGATGAAAAAAGGTCAATTAGGTTTTTCTGCTATCCACAAACATAGTTATGGGTTTTTCTTATTATCTGGATTGTTAGCATCGTCAAAAGAAGATGGTGTAGAAGAGTTTATAGCTCCGTGTTATATTATATCGCCACAAGGAGCTAAAAGAATAGTGTACGCTATTGAAGATTGTGTTATAGTTACGGTACACGCTAACCCAACTAATACGGAAGATTTAGATGAATTAGCAAAAATAAATGTAGTATTCAATTGGGAAGAATACGAAGAATATTTAAAAAGTAAAAAATGAAAATATTAATTAAAATATATAAATCATGAGCTGGGGTGCTATAGTAGTAGGTGCTATTGGGATTGGAGTTAATTATATGAATTCTCAAAGGAATAGAGAAACAGCAGAAGGTATTGCTGGCGACCAACTAATCGAACAACAAAAGCAACAAGCTAGATTAGATAAGCAGAAAGCAGAATATAAAGCTATGCGGTTTACAAATCCATTTGCGGACATGGAGAACGTGTATGAAGATTTAACGGTAAATCAAAAACAAGCACAATTTGAATCACAACAAGGCATGCAGCAAAGAGCTAACTTAATGCAAGGTTTTAGAGGCGCAGCTGGATCAAGTGGTATCGCTGGTCTCGCTCAAGCAATGGCTAATCAAGGACAGTTGCAAACTCAAAGAATTTCTGCTTCTATAGGTCAACAAGAATCAAGAAACCAATTAGCTGCAGCAAGAGGAGCTTCGTCTAATCAACTAGCTGAAAGGCAAGGTCAACAATGGGTTCAACAAGCTGAAATGGATAGACAAGCAACACTTCTTGGTATGCAAATGGGGGAAACAACTGGCGCTAACTTAGGTCTGCAACAAGCGCAAGCGAATCAAATGCGAGCGGATATAGCCCAACAACAGATTATTGCAGATGGTATAGGTGTGTTATCTACCGCTGCTGGAGAAGTAGATTGGAGTGGTATTGGTGGAGGTTCAAATTATTCTGTAAGTGGAACTGGAACCGGTAATATTAACCCCGCAGAGCAAAGCCCAGCTGGTTATTGGGAAGACGATGTTTTCAAAACCTTTTAAAACAAACAAATATAAATATGGCAGCAGACAGTACATTAGTAAACGCTTCGTTTAAAGAAGTAACATCAAGAATTGGGACGAATGTTCCAAACTTAAACCCTTTATATGAAAGTAATAAATTAGCATCTGGAAAATCTTTAGAAATTATTACTGGAGCTATGAATGAATTTAAAATTGAAGAAGAACGTAGAAAAGTTGGGAAAGAAAATCAATTAAAATCATTTAAAAGTATAGTTAACAACGCTTATAAATCTTTGTATTTACAAAAAGAAACTATGCCTCAAAAAGTTGTTAATGCTTTAGAGCAAACTATTAAAGAATTACAAGAAGAATTTGAAGTGGTTAATACATGGGGAGAAGGAGATACTGTTGAAAACGAGAGAGCTAGAATAAGAATAAATGCGCAACTTCAAAAGGTTGTCAACCAAGCTATTAATGCTAGGGCAACATTTTTAAAAATTGGGCAATCTATTGATAACTGGAATGGAGATGCGATTAAAGAAAGTATTATAGCTCCACAATCTATGATGATGGATTTAGATAATATGGATAAAAATGACAATGTGACAGTGGGTTTTGATGATAATTTTAAATTAACTTTTACTGCTAAAAACTATAATTCAAGAAGAATATTAAATCCAGATTCAACATCTACTGTTAAATTTATGACTGAAATATATGGAGATCCAGTTAGTTTTAATTTAGAACAAATGGAGAAAAATGTACCAATGGTAATAGCAGATGTTGATAATGGTGTTATAGAACAAATAAACACAGCGAATAGTACAGGGGCAAAAGTAGGTAGTGATCCAAATGGAACATATAATTTTGATCTTGAAAAAGAAAAAGGAGATTTTTTACACATAATTGATAATGAAGAAGACTTTCAAAGTATAGCCACTAGAAGAGTGAAAGGTTTAAATTCTTATTCTTTTAGAGATAGTTTAATAGAATATATAGATATAGATTTTGATATTCTTAATAGTATGTTTTATGACGATAATGGTGTAGCCGTGAATTTTGGCGAAGCTTTTAAAAGTTTAGATCTTGATGGTGATGAAAAACTTGATAAGGATGATGAAAATAAAGCAAAAAAACTTTCAGGAAAAGAACTAGAAATATATAAATCTAATAAAAGGCTTTTACTAGATGCATTAACACATATAGATCATCCCGCTTTTAATTTTGAGCGATCTAAAAGTTTATTAGGTGATTATTATACTGGTTTAAAAAAACAAAGTTATGATAATGCTTTTAAAAATTCTAGAGCTAGACTACCATTAAAAGAAGGAGAAGCTTGGGAAGGTAGTTATAAATATTTACCTACAAATTTTGGAAACAGAACAGTTGAGTATAATACAGGTAAAGCTATGCTTGATTCCATGAGAAAAGCAGATAAAGGAGAAGCTACTTGGTTTGGATTATATAATAGTATTTATGAATACAATCCTAAAACCAAAACATGGAAAGATAACGATGATGCAGATTTCCTTAAAAATTATCCTAATGGCCTTAGTACTACTAAATTAATAGATATATTAGGAATTACAGCTCCAGAATTTAAAGCTTTACGAAAAGATTTACCTGATTTAGTAAATGATCCAAACACTGGAGTTGAAGAAATAGATGATGAAGTTGTAAAAAGTATGAGCTTTAGTTTACTTGGTGGTGCTAAAGAAATTAAAAAAATAAATGGAGTTTGGCATAAAAAAGGATCAGAAACTATTGGTTGGGTAAAAGTAAGTGATTCAGAATTAAAAAGAATAAACAAGAAATATAAATAATATTTTATGTTTGAATATAAAGGAAAACAATACACTTTAGAAGATTTAAAAAAATCTGCCGCTGAACAAGGTTACACTAATCTTGATGAGTTTGTGCAAATGTATATAGATGATGGTATGGTAGAAGTTTCAAATACTAATAAAGGTATTGTTAATTTTGAAGAAAGAAATGCTTGGGATGTATTAAAATCTAAAGCCGCTAATTTCGCAAAAATGCCAGTTAATGCTTTAGATAATTTTATTCAAATATATGAAACTGGAGAATATCCAATGGCTTATGAAGATTCGTTTTGGGGAAGTATAATGCCAATTGCTGGAGAGCTTGCAGTTGAAGGACCATTTGAAGCATCTTTAGGATACGCGGCTCAATATCTTAGAGATAAAGGTTATGATATACCAGAAGAATATTTTTCATGGGATTTAACAACACCTAAAGAGCGTAGAGAAAAATTTGAGAATTTTCTATTAGACGTTCGTAAAGATCCTAATATGACTCTTGAGATTGCTCAAAAACTAGATCCTACAAATAAGATTAAATTTGAAAAAGCTATAGAGTGGTTAAACCAATATGCTCATGTATATAGAGATGAAAATGGTAATCCTATTGATTATTTAGATTTATGGGATCAAGGAAATTATGGAGCGGCTTTAGATGCTTTTACAGATGATTTATCAGCTGGTATACCTTCATTAATTATTAGTAGAGCACCTTATGGTGTTGGAGCTGCTTTCTTAGGAGCTGGTTCATATATGGAAAACTTTGAAAGAGATTTATATGAAAGAGGTATTGATGAAGAAACAACGAGAGCCGATATAATGAATAACTCACTTATCACTGGTGCTGCTGATATGGTTATGGAGTATGCGGGTGGTAGAATGATTAATGGACTCGCCGGAAGAGGTGTTGATAAACAACTCGCTGAAAAAATGCTGACTAAAATGCCAAGAATGGTAATGGAAAAATTTGGTTTAGGTTTTGCTGCTGAATTTGGTACTGAAGGTGCTACGGGTGTTTTACAAGAAGCGGCTAATGTGTGGACTTATAGTGATCAATGGACTTACAAATCTTTTGCTAGAACGTTTTTAAAAGATGGTTTAATTGGAGGTTTTTTAGGTGGTCCCGCTGTAATGATATCTACTCCAAATAAAAAACAAATATATAAATATGTTGCTAATGACGAGTGGAAGCAAGAGCAATTAAAAATAGAGGAAAACATCATAAGATTGATGAGAGATTCTAAAAAAGCAAGAGGTAAAGAAAAAGATTTATTAGAGAAAGAAATAAAAGAACTACAAGATCAAAAAGAAAAAAATGAAAATGATTTATATAGTTTTTTTGATAACATGACTGATCTAGAAAAGAAAAAATATGCTAAAAATATAGATGGTAAACACGAACAGTTAGATATAATAGGTAACGATGATTATGATAAAGCCACTCAAGAACGAGCGAAAAAGAAATTAAAAAAATATTTAGAAGCTAACAATAAGTTTTTTAATAGTACTGATATAAACTATGACGCAGCATTAGAAGAAATATTAGGTAGAAACCTAAAGGCAGCTGAAAGACTTCAAAAAGCAAAAAAATCATTTGGTTTTAATAAAGATAAATTAACATTAGAATATATAGATTCTGATAGTAGATTAGAAGAATTAATTAAAAAATATCCTGGTTTTGATAAAGCTGATGGTCTTTTTTATACTGAGGTTGATGGGAAACCTACTATATATATAAATAGTAAAATAGCAATCGCGGCAGAAGCAACAAATGTTTTAGGACATGAATATTTACATGCTATAACTTCTAGAGCATTCGCTGAAGGTATTGGTAAATCTAATTTAAAAAATTCTATTTCTGCTTTTGTAAAGTATTTAAATGATATAGGAGAGGTTGACATGGTTAATAGAATTGAACTTAGATTAGCAAATAAATACGATGGTATAGATGCTAATGGTGATATTATTAGAGATAATCATGGTTTAGTAAAAACAAAAAGACTTAAAGATCAAGAAGAATATTTTAATTTATTTTCTGATATAATAAAAAACGAAAAAATAGAAGCCGTTGAAGCTAAATCAGCTGGTATAAAAAACTCTATGAGAGCTTTGCATAGAGGTTTAGGTTTTGGAGCAGTTGATTATCAAAGTGGTCAAGAAGTATTTGATTGGTTAGTTGATTATAATGCTAACATGAAGAGAGCAAGTGTTCTTGGAAAAATAACATCTAGAGGTTTAGGTAGAGTTAAACTTAAAGGTTTAGAACCTAAAAAAGATAAACGTTTTAAAGAAGGTACTGATGTAATAAAAGATACTGATATTCAAAAATCTATATCAAAAACAGTAACTAATAAAATAAATAAACTTGGTAAAATTGATAGAGATGGTAATGATCTTGAAGAGAAAGATATAGGGAATTTTTATTATCAATCGGAAGCAGATAATATAGCTTCAAAAATAGAAAGTGAAGGTTGGTTAGATGGGTTAATATTAGCGTATAGAAAAGACAAAACAATTGCTGCTAAAACATTTTTAGATACTACTTATGCAGAATTACTTTCACATATAAGAAATTACAAACCTGAAAGAAAAAACCCAAGTGGATTATTTGGTTGGATAAATTCTTTCTTAGATAAAAAAGCAGCACAAGCTTATAAGGATATAAAAAAAGGTACAATTGAAAAAACAGTTGATATTGGTGAAAAAACCAAAGAAGGTGACGTGAAAATTCAAGTTAAAGCAGATAAAGATGTCGCGATGGAAGAACTTGAAACTAAAGACGTTAGTATAGCTGCTCAAATAAAAGAAGAAAAAGCAAAGAAAGAAGGTAAAAAAGAAGTAGAAAAACAATCAAAGTTTAGAAACAAAGTTGGTTTTAAAACTGGAAGTCAAATATATAACGAGGTTTTAGATGCCGCTAAAAAAAGTTTAATAAGAGCATATGCTAAAACTAGAAACATTAAAGACGTTGCTGCAAGAGAAAGAGCTGTACTAGAAGAGTTACAAAAAGAACACAACAGCCTTAACAGTCCTTTATTTAAACAAATTAAAAACTGGTTAGGATATGGTATACCTAAAGAAATTGTTCCAAAAGGAAGTAAAGATATATATTTACAAAACTTACAAGAGTTTAGAGAGGATATAATAAAACTTATATCTACAGCTGATTTAGTACAAATAGAAAAAATGTTAGCTGAAAGTGATAGAGTATTTACTAGATTTAAAGGACTTCTTACTAAAAAAGGAGACGTTGAAAAAGCTGTAAACGAAGGTAGATTACCTCCAGATGCTTTAAGAAAATATGATAAAGACAAAAAAGTTTCTGAATACGACAAAGTAATACCTGGGCCAGAAGAAATTGTAGCGTTTGCAGATCAACCAGGATCTATACCTTCTAAAAAAGATCCTACTAAAATGGTTAGAAGTGGATTAAAAGGTACTAGAAAAGATGGTCTTACAAAAAATATTGTAAACGGATTGGTACTAGATGCTGTAATGCAAGCTAGACAAAGTAAAGAGGTTCAAGATATGTTAGCTGAAATGGGTGTAGACCCTAAAAGCGTTGATCAGTTAAGTGTTACTATAGGTAGACCTACAAATGTTAAGTTTTCTAATAGTATTACTGACATTGATATTAGTAATTTAAAAAATATATTAGGCAAAAATATTAATTATACTAAATTAATGGGTGCTAATCAAATAAGAAAATCACGTATTGCTATTCAAAACATAATAGATTCAATAGATCCACAGGGCATACATAGTTCTATTATACCAGCGTTTGAAACTTTAAAAAACAATATAGAATCAGGACTTTCATTCGCGACTATAATTGATACAACTTGGAATCAATTAAAAGAACAGGGTATTGGTAATTATCAAATGCAAGCATTACTTCACGAAGGTGTTTTTAGTAAAAAACATTTAAATAACCTGCTTGCTAAAGCAAAAAGACTTACAGAAGTACAAATAAGACAAATTGCTTTTCAAGATGCTGTAACAGAACTTCAAAATAATGTTGCAAAAGCAAAAACCAAAGATAAAAAAGTTGAGATAATAAAAAACTGGTTAGTAAATAATAGTAAATCAGCTAGAACTTCTAAAGTTATATATAATAGTGAAACTATAACTACAAATAAACAAATGTTTGATAAAGTTATAGAACCCTTAGGTGTAAAAGGTTTTGAAGTTAGAGATTTAGATAAAGGTACAAAAATAACTTATAATAAAGAAGATATAAATACCTATAAAAAAATAATAGAAATAAAACAAGACCCAGCAGGTTCTATAGAAATAATAAAAAAAGAAACTGAACAAGCTAAAAAATGGTTTTTTAATATTCTTAAATCAAAAACAAGTCCAGAAGTAAAAAAAGCTAGAATATCACTAGGAAAAGTAGATATGGTTGGTCCTGTTAGAAAAATAGCTGAATTAGTAGGTTATGTTACTAATGCAAAAGGTAAAACAACTTTAGAGCATAGAGTAACGATAAATGAAATTATTAAAGCTGCGAATGAATACATTAACAATCCAACAGATAAAAATTTAAAAGCAGTTGAAAAACAAGTAGATAATTCTAAAGTATTTTTATTGCCGAATGATATTGTTGATGTAATAAATAAAGATTACAAAACAACTGGCAATTTAGAAACTATAATGAATTTACCAGAAGTAAAACAAATTATAGATAAAAAAGGTTATGAGTTTGTTAATAACACTAATATTAAATTTAAATTTAGTAAATCTACAGATTTTCAAAATATAGATAATGCGGTTAAATTTTCTCGTTCAACTAATAATCCTACTAAAGGTATTACTGTTTTAGATTTTGATGATACATTAGCAACTACTAAATCATTAGTTAAATTTACTAGACCAGATGGAACTACTGGTACTTTAAACGCTGAGCAATTTGCTAGTACATATGAAGATTTATTAAAACAAGGATATAAGTTTGATTTCTCAGAATTTACTAAAGTTGTAAAAGGTAAGTTAGCACCATTATTTCAGAAAGCTTTAAAACTTCAAAAGAAATTTGGTCCTGAAAATATGTTTGTGTTAACAGCTAGA
>Ga0098059_1001550_pt1 | contig 11496 bp, 3 predicted proteins | sample 20_taG_FD_92580 | JGI IMG/M metagenome (GOLD analysis project Ga0098059, IMG submission 92580) | Marine viral communities from the Subarctic Pacific Ocean - 20_ETSP_OMZ_AT15318 metaG | ecosystem: Environmental > Aquatic > Marine > Oceanic | place: Subarctic Pacific Ocean | collected 2015-01-19
TAGTAGCTATCCACTTAGTAGTTATTCTTTCGTATTTTCTTTTCTTATCAGCAGGAACGTCTAAATTATCAATGTAGTTAAACATGTTATCTACAGTTCCAGATACTAATCCTTCTTTAACTAAATCCGGACGATGTTTTGATATTAGGTTTTCGTATTCACCTCTATGTTTTTTAGAAAACTTGATATTGCTATACACACCTTCATTAGTCAACCTGTCTATGCTCTTCACGTCGTTTATAGAGGATTGCTTTTTGATATTAGTTAATTGCGTGCCATCTAAAACCTCATCCATAGTGGATTTCATCTTTTTACTAAACTGTATTTTAGCCTGAACTACCTTAGATTTAATATCTAGTTGGTCTAAAACATCTTTAACTGCTTTAACGTTTTGCATTGCGTCATCAGCGAAAAACATGTTATTATATCCTTCTGAAAACTTACCTAACATCCATTCCGCTTTAGCTTCACCAGTACTATTACCTAAACCAGTTATATTTTCTAAAGGTATATTTAAACCTTGAGATGCTAGAAATTGTTGTATTGGAACCGCTGCAGCCGGTGGTCTAGCCGTTAACACATAAGTATCTTTCGTACCAAATTTCTTAGCCCTATTCATAGCCGTGTTAAACATTGGTCCAACTTCTCCCCCTGTTACCACGTTAAATTCACTAAAATCAAACTCTCCACCCTGCGCTAGTATATCGGCTCCTTCTGTAGCAAATTGCTCTGCGTCTAATCTAACTTTTTTATAACCGCTAACAAAGTCGTTCATTTTAGTAGTAAGATCTGCTGGCATAGCGTCTTCCTGAGTTAAATTATCAGTTTTAACCTCCATGAATCTTTCACCAAACATTTCTTTAAACCCGTCTTTATTACCCTGAACAGCTTCATGATTTTTAGTAACGATCTTATCTGTTAAAGATCTTTCTTCTCTAGCTTTATTACGTTCTAAGGCTGTTTCTAAGGAGGTTTCTACAAAAACCATACTTACATCATATCCTTTAGCCTTAAACTCGTTTACAAGCCCTGTCATAGCGTTTATCGATCCGCCAGTACCATCAACGACAACGCCTTCTGCGTTACCTTGGTATTTCATCATTTTACCTTTAGATATCTGTCTTGACTGATATTGTAGTTTGCCTAATTCGCTTAACTGCTCTTTAGTAAGATCGTTCATGTTAGCTGGTAATCCAGAGTTCTTCTTCAGCCACTCTAAAGATATGTCAGAATTAACCACTTTAAATCCTTGATCTTCTAATCCTAACTTACTAACTACATTAGATTTTCCACTACCAGCACCACCTGCTAAAAATATAACTTTTCTACCAGGCTGTGGTGTGCCGTCCTCGTTAGGTATTGTAGCTCTAACTCCAGACTTAGTAGTTGCTAATGTGTCGTCAAAATCCCAAGCACTCATACCTATTGATGGCGTGTTTATATTTATTACTCTAGAGTTGTTTATTGCCTTACTTTTTTGGATCTCACCCTTTACTTCTTTAGACATTTTAAGGTTTTGAGCTCCCCTACTATTTATTAGATTTTCTAAACTAGCTACGTTACCAATGCTATGATTAGATTTTAAGTTATCTAGAGTTGACTTAGGTATTAGGGGTATCGCTCTCCAAGCTATAGATTTTACATCTCTTTTTATCTGCCACTTAGCTCCGCTTTCACCGTTTTTATAAACACTATTGTTTGGTGTTTTTCCAGCGGCTACATCGGCCTCCGTAGCAACACTTGTTTTAGTATTAGACGATATTCTTAAGGTAATAGTTGCGTCACCTTCAAGTTTTGGTACACCAAAGACGTTTGTAGCGTCATTAAAACCACCCATATAAAACAATCCCCTACCCATCATTTGGATGTAGTTTACTGGATAACCTTTTTTCTTGTTATATATTTCAGAAACAACGTCTAAAGATATATCCATTTCAGCAGACATAGCCGTAATGTACGACATCTCAACACCGTCTACTGTTATAAATTCATTTTTCAATATATTGTAATACTCCGTTGGTATTTCAGTAAGATTTGTCCAATTAAACCCTTCTAACTTTAACCTTGCTTTTGCGATTTCTATACCCGGCTGTACCTCGTCCCCTAATTTTAATATGTCTTCGTTAAAAGTGTAATTTTTCTTAATTGTAAAACCATTATTAGGATCTGCAAAAGTAACACTACTATATTGTGCGTTACTCATTTTGGCCTCTATGTTAAATTCAGTGCCATATATTTTAACTATTAAGTCTGGCTTACCACCTTTCTCCGTTGGTTTTCTTAAAACAACCTCAACAACATCAGTCCCGAATTTTTTCTCTAAAGCGATAGCTTGGTTTATTAAATGTTGCTCATACTGAGTACCTCTATCTCCAGCTTTTATTAAGTCTTTAAATGCTTGTTGAATAAACTTGATGTCACTTACGTCATCTATTAATCCCTCTTTATATAGATCGTTATATATAAAACTAGCTGCTTTTGGATTTACGTTCTTGTATTTTGGCAAAAGTTTCCCGTCCTTAAACACCCCATCTATACCCACTCCTTTAACTTGTGCTTGTAAAAACACAGCGTCTGCTAAGATTTCTTTTGAAAATTTAAGTTGGTCGTTATAATTACCTCTAACTTCGTTTTTTTGTTTGTTCAAAGAATTACCAAAATCACGTAATTTAGCACTCACAATAGCATCCGTATCTTCAGAATTCTCTATAATCTCATCATTGATAATATCAGACGTCGTTCCTTCAGCTATAAGTATTGCTAACTTTTTTTGTCTATCTTTTATTTTGTTATAATGTGATTGAGGTGCTAATGGTTTACCGTCTTTACCTAAACTAGTTTCATCTGTAAAAAATTTAGTAAATATAGCTTTGTTGGTTTCTATTTTAAATACACCTTTTCTGTAATTACTATCTTTTTTAAGTGTAGGTTTATCTGTTTTTTTAGTTTTTCTATCTTCTTTACCTATTTCAGTAAGTTCAAATAAGGTTTTGTAATTATTTTTAATAGTAGTAACATCTAACCCTCTAACTATATTCTCATAGTTCAGGGCCATAAAAGCTTTGAATTCTTCACTGACCTTTACTTTTCCTTTTGTAAAACTAATATCACCCATTTGAGTGACTATAGCCTTACGTATTTCTCCTTCGACTAGTTTTCTTAATTTAACATCTAAATCTTTAGGATTTTTTCGTATTATAGATTCTATTTTATTTTTTAAATCTATAGAGGTTGCAATACCGTACACATTAGATAAACTTATTAACTCTCTAGCTTTTTGTTCTTTAGTAAGCTTTGGAGTAGTAAACTGTTTTCCTAATTCTTTTTCCATTTTCGCAAGAACACCCTCTTGTTCCATTGATTGAATTATATTTCCAAATCTTGGATCGTCTTTGTAAAACTCAATTAATCTAGCATCAAAAAGTGACATTTTCGTACCAGGTACAAAGGCATTTAAATATCCCATTATACTTTCGTTTCTGGTTTCATCATACTTCAGTAACGTACCTACTAATCCTCTTTTATCATCTAACATAAAGTTGTTTACTATGTCCTCTCTATCAGCGGGCGTAATATTTTTTAACTCAGGCAACCTTCTATCTATCTCGTTTCGCAAAGTGTAAGCGGCCATCATAGCTGCGTCAGCCTTTACTTTAGGATCTGTAGACATTAAATCAGATTTCATCTCTTCAACTTCCTGATAAACTCTAGAAAACTGTATTAAACCACTATCATCTCTAGCTGATTTAAAGCTACCATCTTTATTTTGTTCATAACCAAGTTCTCGCATGCTTTTAGCATAACCATCACTACCCTGCTTCATTCTACCGGTGATTTTAGCTCCTTTTTTGAACGTTGCTTTCATACCAGCGCTCACCTTACCACTCTCCATAGCTTTGTTATAATCTCTAATAAAGTTCATAACGTCTCGAGCTGTATTAAACTCAACTCTCATTCCAACAGCAGAAAAAGCTCTTCTAATCATGTCTCCTACTTTTGTAAATACAGTTTCGTTAAAAGTAATCTCACCTTTAGCAATGGCATCAGAAAACAAAGTTAAAGTTTCTTCAGCAGAAACAAAAGCGCCTTGTTGTTGTTGGTATCCAATTAAACTTTTTCTTAAATCACTGTTTTGTATCTGCTTAGGATTTAAATCCATTAAATAACCTTCTAACGCGTTACCAATAGCTAACTGTGTATGTGGGTGATCTTTAAATGTTTTTTTCAAAAATCTATGTAGTAGTTCGTGTAGAGAAACATTACTAGCACCAAGTTTTATAGCGGCGTCTTTATTTATTACAATAAAACTTTTGCCATCTACATTTTCACCATGAAACCCATGTACAAGAGAGAAATCCTCTGATTTAGCTAATTGATCTACTTCCATTTGTATAAGATCGACTCCTTTACCTCTTTGATCAAACTCCATCCCTTCCTTAACAATACCTCTTTCAATTAAATCAGTTTTACCAAGAGTTTGATTCGTCTGTATATCTATATATGTTATTTTTCCAGTCTCTGCATTAACTACTCTTTGAATCCCCTTCTCCTTATACCGAATCTCCATTTCATTTTCCTTAAAAAAAGCTTTAGTATCTTGGCTGTTATCCATTTCTAACACAGACGTAAATGGATCAATTTTCTCAAGGAACTTCTTTATATTATCTAATCCTTTTTGGTATTTAGGAGTTGTTTTGTTTTTGTTTATTTTTTCTATTGTAGGTTGCAGTATTTTCCTTTTCTTAGCGTTAATGCTATTTATTTTGATTTTAATAGCAGTTATTTTATCAAGAATAGTTTGCCTTTGTTCTCCAGACTGATCAGTTCCTCCAAGTTCTTTTTCAACTTCTTTTTGCTCTTCCTTTAACTTTTCAACTTCGGTATTCATCTCTTCAACCTCTTTAACTTTTTCAGTTCCAAGATCGTTTGTGGCTTCTATTTCTAACGCTGTAGCTTGGTCATTAACTTCTATTTCTAAATTTGTAGATTTAACTTCTATATTAGAATTACCAGTAGATTTTAATATATTCTCTATAGAACCAAAAGCACCAGCGTCGTTATTTATAGTTATTTCAAATCCTTCAGGTAAGACACCACCGTTTTCTTTTAAGGTCTGTCTAATATAAGTGGTCATATTTTCCTCACTAGAAAAAGCAATTCCGTCAGCTTGATAAGAAGGGTCTTTAATGCCCTTGGCTTTTTTATACATTTTACCACCACCCATAAAAGCAACTTGAAATATAGCCGTCTGTACAATAACAGGCTTGTAAAAAGTTTCCCAGTCCATACCCTCGTTGAGGTCGTTACCATCAATCCAATTATGAATAGGTTGTGCTAATATTTCTTCAAAAACCTCAGGAATCATACCGTTATATCCACCCGCTTTTTTTATTGTAGCAAATACGTCTTGTGTTGCTGGGTTGAATCCTATCTTTTTTAGATACTTACCTAGCACTACTTGTCCAAATAAACCAGGATTATCTTTAAACATTTTACCAATTAACGGTAGCGCCTCTCCACATCTCTCCGTTATGAAATCAGTATAAGTAGATCCAAGTGACTTAAAAAAAGTATTAATAGGATCAGCGTCTTCTTTAAATGTCTTTGTTTTTGCGTCATAATAACCAAGGTTCTTAATGTCAACAACTAATTCTTCCCCAACGTTTGATATTGAAAATGCCATTTCTGGTGTCATTCTCATTTGATAATCTGAATATATTCTACCACTACCACCAGTGACTGTCTGACCTAAAGAGCTCCACATGGTTTCCCAAACCTTAATAGCTTTTTCGCTAACTACCATTGAACCATACTTAAATTGACTGTAACCAGCAGCTGCTCTTTGTGCTTTCGTATAGCCTTTTAGGGTGTTGTTTGTAACCTGTAACGACTTTTGAACTCTATTGACACCAATAACTACCTTAGATGTTGTTCCAACAGCTCTACCAATACCTCTGGTTAATATCATTTCAGCCATAAACTTCAAGGTGTCTATAGTTCCAGCTCCAACAGTATATCCAGTAGATTTATTCTGTAAGCTTTGGTCTATTTGCATTTTACCTTGGTACATCATTAGTATAGACTCTTGTGTAGAACTTAGTTCTTTACCTTCGTCGCGCATGCTAATTATATCCCTAATTTCACTTTGTCTATAGCCATCTATTATACTACCAGCTATAGGTATCCAATACTCAGCTCTTTGACTAGTTAGTCCTTCCCAAAAGTTTACAACACCCCATTTACTAAAGTTTTCTGGTTTATCTATAATATCTTCAGCTATTCTAAGTAAATCTTTTTCATCGCCAGTTAAATCTTCTTTGGCTCCTAAGTTTTTTATAACTTCTTCGGCGTTTGATATTATAGCGTTTGTACTAAGACCCTTATTACCAAAGTTAATTTGTTTACCAATACGATGATAAAACTCTTGTCTATGGTTTTCTATTTCTGACTCTGACAAATCGTCTGGTAGTGTAAGTTTGTAATCGTTCCAAACCTTAGCTATCATGTATTTTTTAGTTTTGTAAGAGGTTCCAGCTCTATGAAACTCCATATCATAAAGCATGTCTCCAAGCTTTTGAAATACACCATCGTCTATTACGTTGTCATAGTGATCTGATAACTCACCTATTTTATCGTAATAACGCTCACTAACACCTACTATACCTTTTTCTTTATCTCCTTCCCAATATAATTTCCAAGCTTCTTGGTATTTTAAATTTAAATCTTTGTTTTTTATATCTATAAGATCTTTTTGTCTAGCTTCTATCTCGTCTAATTTAGGTTTGTGTTTTTCTGCTATAGCAACTAACTCGCTTTGGTAGATAGCGTTAACTTTTTCATTGGCTCTTTTATTAGCTTCGTCCTCTATTGTATGCCCAAGATGTATAATTCCTTCAAATGTACCATTTTCAATTTGTTCATTAATCTCATTGTAGATTTGGTCGAAAATAGATTGAAAAATACCCTGAGCCTCCTCAGACATTGGTATACCTTGCTCCTGATTACCCCATTTAACTTCTAAAAGCTTATAATCAGCATTTATTAAGTCTATATCATCTCCAAACTCAGTATTTATTATAGATTGTATCTCAACTTCACTCTCCGCAATAATATTTTCAAGCTCTTCCTCATAGTTAGCGCTCCATTTAGCCAACTCCTTATCAGCATAACCTTGCATTTTCGCGGTTACATTTGCTATAGCTTGCGCGTTTTTTGAGTTTATATATTTCACAGACTCTGTAGCAGTAACCATTTCGCCACCAGTAAGAATAACATTATCGGATGTTGTTAGGATATCTCCATCCACACCGCCTCGTATCTTTAGTCTAAGTGCTTTATCTTGTTCTGAAGTAAGAGCTATTTGTTCGTTTTCAGAAAGAATAATATTTTCCCCTAAGATAGCAGTCTCTACTTCTTCGTCAGTTCTAGCAATAGTTCTTAGTCCTCCACCTATAATATTAGTAAAAATTCTATCAGCCACATCAGATCTTTGATGTGCTAAACGTAACATTTCGTAAGCCTCTCTAATTTCAGCCTGAGACATGTCCTGGCCGGTTCCGTCTGTGAACTTGTACTTTACTGTGCCTCCGTAATTAAAAGACCCTGGGTAGTCGTTGTAAGAAGTGTATTTAACTATATTACCTATTTTTGTTCCTTCTTCATAAAATGTACTTCCATCAGTATTTTGTAACCCGTGATTTTTATGATAATATTTTGTGGGTGTAATTCTTTGAATAAAAGATTGATAACTTTCTTTATCATTAGATAAGTCAAGAAAGAAATCAGATTGGCCCATGTATTTTTCAGCAATCTCTACATAAGCATTAACAATATCTTCTCGTCCCCATTCTTCATTGTATTTTTTACCATATACAAATTCAGCATATTCTTCATATTGCTTCTCTGCGGTTAAATTCCCGGTTTTACCTAAAGGTATTTCAATCTCATCTACCTGAACTCCGTTTTCATCAATTTTTTGAATCTGTAAATAATCTCCAAGATTTAAATATCTTCCACTACTAAACGTGAACGTATGTCCATTGATAACTTTTCCCCCATGTATTGCCGTTAAGTTCTCTTCCATGTGACCCTCGAGGTCCCAGAACAAACCAGCCTCACCTGTTACAGCTGTAGTAGCTTTGACTCCAAAAAAGGATTCTTGCACCTCTGAAGCCTTGCCATCTGGTCCTAACAAAAGATTATTAAACTCCTCAAATGATAAAACGTTTTCTTTGAAATTCTTTTCCTCTTCTTTTGCTTTTAATTTTTTATCTTCTTCTAATTCCTTGTCTGTTGGTATAATTCCCTTAGCTATCTTCTCTTGCTTTTTTGTTTCTAATACTTCTTTTTCTTTAGACACTACGATCGCATCGTCTGCTGCCGTCCCAACTTCTGTTATTATGGGTTTGTCGACAATATCTTTTCTATAATTTATTCCACTTTCAATTATAGATGTCTTCGAAGTCTCCGTACCGTCATGCACACTACTATCGTGGTTCTCACCATATTGTATTTGATGTGGAGGATTGTCGGGGTCGTTATGTCTTAAAGGTGATGAAAATTTATATTTACTCATATTAAATTTAATATTTTATTGAATCGAACCTGGTTGTCTATACGTGTTTAAAACTCCTTCATAGAATTCAACAAAATCTTCTTCAATATTTCCGTCTTCTTCTATCATGGATGCTACTAACAATTTTTTCATTCTCTCATAGTCTTTGTGGTCTTGTGGGTATTTTTCTTGGAAAGCCACCCATTGTTGTTGGAAATCGCTGTCAGGAGGAAATTTTTCAGGATTATCAAGGTACCAATCGTAAAACGTCACGTCTACTTCTTTCGTGCCATCTCTCCAATTAGGCGCTTCGCTCCCTTGGCCACCATAAACTTTTCCATTCATATCTGTTCTTATTTGGTATTTTTGATCAATCATTGCTGACAACTTAACCTTTTCTGGAGATATTAAAACTTCACCTTTCCTATCTACTACTCCAAACTCAAAAAGCTTCTTCATTTTGTTTAAAGAAGCGCCTCTTTTAGATACGAACTTATCCTCATCACCTAGTGTGGACGCGGAGAAATCAGTAACTATATCTGCAACCGCTAATCCATCTGTTGTTTTTGTTGCGTTTTTTGCCATTGCTAGCACCTCAGACACCGTTATATATTTCGTTCCGTCTTCGTTTAACATTTTAAATCTACCATCTTCGGGATCTAATACCGTACTTATATTTAATTTTGTTTCTAAAGGATTACCATATTCATCAACCTCTGTGTTAGACTTGATAATTATAGAGTTTTCAAAAACGTTGTCCCCAAGACTATATAGATAGCTAGCTATAAGAGAGTTCTCTCCACCAGAAAACTTTACATTAGGATCGCTTACTATTTTCATCAACTCATCATAATCATTTAAATCTGAGTTTATTCCTTCTAAAAGTCTGGTTGGGTCTTCTCCGTTTCCAACCATTTCATAAGTCGTGTTTTTTATATAGTTTTTGTACGGACTAAGAGTTTCGCTTTTAAGACTTTTTTTAAGAAGATCATAATTAGATTGGGCATTTTTTGCTCTTTTCTTTTCTTTTTCTATTAAAGCAGTTGTTATAGAAGCTAATCCTTGTATATACCCAGAGTAGTCTGTTTTAATAGGAGCATATCTTTGCCCCGCCGCTTTTATTATTGTTTGATTTGCTGCCATGTTATATTATTTATTTTATCGTCCCAATTGCTGCTGCGGCTATCTGTCCAACTCCACCAGCAATCTGTCCATACATTTGTTGTCTTTGTGCTATAGCTCCTTGTGCTCCAGCTACTTTTTGTCCACTAACACCTATTAATGTATTCATTTTATCTAGTTCAAATTGTCTAGCGCCCTCCATGTTAGCTAATTGTATTTGCCTATCTTGCGCGTTTAATCTAGATTGCTCTTGCATTTGTAATTTTCTGTTTTGTTGCAATTGCTGCCCTATAGTCAGCTGAGTTTGTCTAGCTTGATCTGCGGCTTGATTACTAAGTGATTGGGCTAAACCAGCTACGCCAGAAGATCCAGCCACTCCTCTCATACTTTGCATTATATTAGCTTGCTGTTGTTGGAATTGTTCTCTAGCGTAATCAGCAGCCTGAGTGTCTACTTGTAAATCTTCAAATACATTCTCTTGCCTTAAAGCATCCGCGTCTAGAGGTTGGAATTCAGATTCTTCATAAGTCGCTAATCTTTCGTCAAATTCCTTCTCATATCCCTCTAATTTAGCTCTATCTCTTTTTCTAGCGCTTCCTATTCCTTTAGCAGCTAGCAATCCGCCGCCTATTAGCGCTCCTGCTCCTAGCGTTCCAACTGAAACGCCTAAAGCTGCCGCGACAGCTGGCCAAAACTTTAAAGGACTTTTATTATTTTCTGACATATTATTCTATTTATGTATTTATAGTTACAGTTTTTGTGTTTTATTTACTACTGATTGTCACTTCGGAGCCTACAGCGAATAGTTCTTGTTTCGATGTAGAACTATTTGTGAATTCTACCTCCGCGTGATATCCTTTCAAACTAGATGTGTTTGTGTAATTGTTGTAAGCGGGTTTTCGAAACGAGAAAAAGATATCCTCAAGAGGCGCACCTGTTAAAACGCTCGCATCTCCAACTTCTATGTGTTTATCTCCAACACTTGTTATAGTTCCGAGTGGTAAATTATTTGTTACTTCCCCATTAACGATCAAGCCCCAGTATGATTCGTCTCCAACTTGAACTGAGTCGTTTATTTTTTTATCAAAATTTATTCTATCTGCCATGTTTTATGTTTATGCTCCAGAAACTCCTGGGGTTATAAAATTATCTAAGTTTAATTTTATCGTTTTGTTACTAGTTGGATGGGAATTTATAGTAAAACTATTTACTATTGAAATGGTTTGTGTGGAACCAGTAAAATACATTTTACTACCCACTTTTATATCTTGAGCAACCTGCATTACGACATGTCCAGCTGACGAAGACGGATCTATGGTTTGTACTGTATTTTCTGACGTGTTTATAAAGTTGACTCCAGATATAGTTACAAATCCTCCTCCAGATATACCATAAGTACCATTAGTGGTAACTGTTGTACTGCTAGCAGTTCCACGAACTGTTTTGCTTAACTCCGCAGAAGTAGCGGACGTTACGTCAGCATTCCAATTTGAAAAATCTATATCAGCTCCTATAGCTTTTTTGATGGCACTCGATCCTTTCGCTATCAGGGTCATCGTTTCCCCATCTTCAAAAGCCGTACTCGTTGAAAACGTTATGGCTTTCGTAGATTTATTAATAGCTATTATGGTTGTAGTTGCTGATGGTGCTGTCGTGCCTTTGTGATATACTAACTCCATACCCGTTCCTATATCTGTTAAATCGGCTACTATTACAGTGTTATTGCTAACAGCGTCCCCCGCTGGATTAGAAGATATCGCCTCTGTTGTTTGGAACTCCCAATCTGTATTTATAGGCTGTCTTATTAATCGAAGTCCAAA
>Ga0098059_1001553_pt1 | contig 11486 bp, 5 predicted proteins | sample 20_taG_FD_92580 | JGI IMG/M metagenome (GOLD analysis project Ga0098059, IMG submission 92580) | Marine viral communities from the Subarctic Pacific Ocean - 20_ETSP_OMZ_AT15318 metaG | ecosystem: Environmental > Aquatic > Marine > Oceanic | place: Subarctic Pacific Ocean | collected 2015-01-19
ACTTCTAAAGGTAACTCTGGCATACCTACTAAATGTGTATGTAGTAGTTCCTCGTATACTTTTCTAAAGTCATTTCTTTTAATCCATGCTAAGTCCTGCTTGGTTCTCATTTTACAATCTATTCTATACCCTCTATCTAAATCATCTTCGTGATACATTATAAGTATGTCTTCAGTCACTGGCTATCCTTTCATTTAATTTGTTTAATTTACTTTCATCTTTACCTGCGTAGTGTGTAGTATACCACGCATCGTTATGACTTATTTTACCAGTTACTAAATCTTCTAAAGATAACATACCCATTGCTTGGTTTGCATAAAAAATAGCGTCTTGTTCTTGTTCTGATAACGTAGAAAAATCTAAGTTATTGTCTATTTCATCTATAATTTCTTGATCTCTAGCTGTTAATGGTATGTTAAAAGTTTCGTGAAAATTTGCATATCGTTGTAATGCTGTTTTATTTGAGCCACTACCACTTAAAGAGCTATCAAGTTCGTTAACAGAAATTTCGTATTGATACTTACCTCGACCAGCTCCTATAGCTTTTCCATTTATAATTTGAATTGCGTTGGGATTACGGTCAGACTCTACAAGAGCTACATTACTAGCATAATTTTTTAACTCTTGCATTTCTTCTACAGTATATCCTAAGTTATTTGTAAACCTATTACCAGTACCTCGTGTTTGAATTGCATTTAAAATTATGTTTGATTTATCTTGAGTAATAACTTCTCCACCTTCTTTCATACCATACCTTTTTTTCTTTTCAATACTTGTTTTTTTCCAAGTATTTTTTTCTTGCATAGCACCGCCTCTATTTTTCTGTACACGTACAAGCCTATCTCGTAAAGTATTTAACAAAGATTTTCTTTTTGTATTTTCAGAAACTTGATAAGGCTCTCCAGTATACGGATTAACAGCTTCAGCAGGGTTATCTTTAGAAAAAGGAACTTCTTTTCCTTCTATCAAGCCTCCTGTTGTTTTAGGTAATCGAACATCTTTAGCCCTTGCCTTTGATTTTTCTTTTCGATACACTTCAAATTCAGCAGCAAGCTTTAGTAATTCTAAATCTACTTCTGCTTGTTTTTCTCTTACTTCTTTCATACTAAAGATATTTTTATTGTTTCGATAATCTCTTAAATATTTTTTTCTAATAGCTTTTAAATTTTTTACTTGTTCGTTATAGTCTATTTGTTTTAATCTTTCATTTGCTCTAATATTTTGTGGTCTTAGCTTTATACCTAATGTAAAAGCAAGAGCTTCAAGAGGTGAATATTTTGCAGAATATTTTGAACCCGGAGTATAATAAGAAGGATCTCCTTTTTTTGTTACAAAAGGAATTTCTTGATTTGTAGCTGTTTGCATTTTACTATAGGCATACGAACCCGGAAGTATAGCAACATTAGGAGTTAAGTTTTGCACAATAGCTTTTGCAATTGGTAAAGCATCGCCAAACATTCCTTGTCTTCCTAGCCCTTCTATATCTTGTCCAGTAAAAGGATTCTTTTTAGTACCCATAATTAAAGGAATATCTACAAGTAAACCGCCTGGTTGTGCAGGCGAAGGTAGTATGGGAATTGCAAAACCTTCTCCTTCTCTTTGATCAAAAATATCACCGCCTGGAACTAATCTGCTTATGTCTAAGTACTGAGAATCTCCATCGTTTGAATCAAAAGGTAATTTAATCATTCTCGGAGGCATAAAAGGAAGTCCAAAAAGTCTTTTAGAAAGCTCGTCACGCATTGTAACTCTTTCAAGCTCTTCGTTTCCGCCTCCTAGTTGTTTACCAACTTCGTTTAATCCGTAACCAAGTGCAGCCCATTTAGCAAACTTATGAGGTCTTAGTATAGCTGCTTCTGCAAGTAAAGGTATAACTCTATATGTGTAACTTAAAAATGGTGTAGCTGTTTGTCGTAATTTGTTAATCATAGGAGCGTTAATATCATAGTCAATAAACCATTTCTTAGCTTCTCTTGCTGCTAACTTTGAATCCATACCTTTATTTAATCTATCCATAAAGACAGCCATTCTAAAAACTTGATCTTCAAACTGATAAGCATCTTCCATTTTTCCTAATGTAGCATTTTTAATTTTAGAAAGACCTCTCCATAGTTTGTCAGAAAATGTCAAAGCATCTGTAACATTATCGTAGTCGGTTATTTTTTCTAAGCCTTTTGCAATCTCTCCACCTAATGAATAAGTAGATCCTATTTCTTTTGTTATTCCTTTTAATTCTCTGCTAATTACATCTACATCAAATACACCTAGTTCTTTAGCCATTCGCAATAACTCAGAGTTATCTCCTAGTTTAAATTCTTTAGCAGATTTTACCAACATTTCTACTTTAGTATCTGCAAAATCTAACAGCATAAAGTTAGAAATCGTGTTATTAAAATGTGTTGCAGGATTCCACGCAGTCTTTGAAAGCTTCCAATATCTTTGCATCCCATCAAACTTATTTACAATGTCGTCAAATATTTTATTTTCGTTGTCCAATCTAATTCTATACATCCGTGTAATATCATCGTAAACTTCTCTTTGTAAATAACCACCTGCAAGTTTTCCAAATTTCTTCGCACGAGTACCTTTTATTTGTTCTCCAGAAACTTTAATAAAATTTTCAGGACTTCCAAGTGTCTCAAACATTTCTTTGTCTTTTATAAAGAAAGTTTTATTTTCTGATATTTGTCTAAAAAACTTTGCAGTAGCTAAATCATTAGACATTAATCGTCCTGTTTCGGCTATTGCAAAAGAAACATCTTCTATTTCACCAAGCTCAGTTCTTTCTTCTTTAGTAAGATCTCTTCTAAGAGTTATTTTAAATGGTGGAGGTGCTTCTTCTCCTTTTTTTCTTTTCTTTTTACTTGGATTAAGATTACCTTGTGTTTCTATAATCTCATAACCTTGTTGTTTAAGTTGTTTAGCTTGAGCTTTATATTTTTTTGTGTTTGTAAATGTTTTAATATCTCCTCTAGGTTTTAAGTTTTCACCTATAAGAGTTATTTGTCTTGCAAGTTCTAATTGTTTTTTATATTTAGGATCTTTTACACTTTTAATATAACTTCGATGTAAATAAGTTTTAGCATTTTTTAAAAATATTTCTTTATCAAGAAGGCCTTCGTTTACATATTCTTGACCCATATTTTTTATTAAAATTCTTGCTCTGTTTGTAATAGACACTCCTTCTTCACTTAACTTAGAAAGATCATCAAGCTCTCCTGTCATTACATTATAAAATATTTTTCGTTCATCATCGCTTAATTTTTTATTTGCTTCTTCTGCAAGGTCTACAAATTTCATAGCAAAGCTATTGTTATTTATGTGTAGTTCTTCTCTTATTCTTTTGTAAGGAGCTTCTAAACCATAGTCATCTATAAAAAGCCTACCCATTCTTTCGTGTACTAACTCATCTGTTCCTGCTATTTTAAGCTTACCTGCATAGTTTACACCTACACCAATCGCAAGTCCTGCAATAGTTGCGTTAGCAAGTCTTTCACCCCAATGTGCATCATGTTTATTTTGAGCATTATATGTACCTACACCTGTTGCAAAACCTAATAAAGATGAACCACCGTTATTAAATACAAAGTTTTTAATTGTATTGCCTGCAGCATTTTGATAAAACTTTAATACTGGATTCATCTTTGTAGGCTTATCAGAACCTACTCGTGATTTTTCTTTAACTACAACTTCAATAGCTTCATCATAGTCTCTTTCATTAGAAAATTTTCCTCTGTAAAATTGATCAGTAGGGCCTGCGCCTTGTCCTTTTGCTTCTATTTCTGCTTTAACATCTGCATCTTTTTGTTGTTTTATTAAAGCATTTTTTCTTGCTTTACTTTTATTAATATAAGAATCAGAACTTTTTATAACAGCTAATCTACTATTTTCATATTGATCTGCAAAACTTTTAAACGTGCCTGCTTGTTGTAAAGTTTTAGAGTTAGCTCCTCGTTTAATTTTAGAAGGCGACCCTGTATGAATTTCTACTTTAATGTCTCCATCAACATTTCCTTTTCGGTGGTTTGCAAACATATAATTTTGAGCATCCTCAAAAGTTTTAAACCTAGAACCTTTTCTATAAGACTTAAAACGATCTGGATACCACAAGAAAAACGGAAATTCTTTTTGTTCAGCAACTCTATGAGTTGTAGAAAACTCTACAGGTTTTAATCTTTTATCGGCAAATCTTATATCTTTAGATGCTTTTCTTTTTTGTTGTCGTACTTTTTTTAAAGATCTGTTAAGCTCTGTTAACTCTTCTGCATAGTTTACTTGAGGAGTTTTTAACTCTCCAGCTTTTCTATCTCTATAAGATTTTCCAACATCAATTGATTTTTGAAGTTCTTCTTTTTCTAACTTAGTTAATTTTAATTTTGGATTGTTTAAATTAGTTTGTCGTAAAGAAATATTTTTCCTTGCATTTTGAACGGCAAACTTATCAACATAAGCCGTAGCTTTCTTCAAACTTTTAAAAGAAATTTCAGGTATTTTTTCACCCGGAATAAATAAAAAAAAGGAATTAGATTTAATATCTTTTTTTATTTTAAAACCTTTATAAAATCTGTCTTTAGTTTTTGCATCTATAATAGGTTTAGGATCTGTAAAATTAACTAGCTTAGTTGTATCTATTGGGTCAGCTAAAGGTCTAGGTAAAGTAGGTACACCAAACTGTGATACATAAAATTCATCTTGTTGCTGAGACAAAGTTTCTTGTTTTGGTTTTTTAACTACGACAGGAACATCTTCTTTTACTGTATAGTTTATGTCTTTTGTTAAACCATAGATAGGGTCTTTACCCCTAGCTCTTTGAATTGCATTAACAGTAGTAGGAGCAATAGCACCTAACGTGCCACCAAAGCCTACACCTAATAAAGTATTTTCAAGTCTGCTTTGTTTTTCACCTATAAGTCCAGGGGCTTCCTCGCTTACATAACCCATACCAGAATGAATACCACCTGCCATTGCTCCATACTTAGCAAAGTCAAAAATGTTCTTAGCTTTTTTTGCTGTACCAAATATAGGAATCCATCCAACAGGATCTGCTACAATAGCTGAAGTTAAAAAAGTTCCCATTGCAGCGTTACCGTATTCAGGGTTTTCAAGAATAGCTTGTAATTTCTTATCTTGTTTTTTAAGCTTTTCTATAGTTTCATCAGCTCCAAAAACTTTAGCTCCTATTTGTTGAAGACCTCGTATAGAATCAGATGCTCCCATTTTTGCTACATAAGAAAGCGCGTCAGCCTTTGAAAGCTGAAATGTTGGACTAAATTCTTGATATTTTTTAATCTCTTCTGCAGAGTATGTTGGTCTTTTATATTTCATTAGTTAAGCTACAGCAAGGTTTATTGTAAACAAGTCTTTAAGTTGTGCATAAAAGTTTTGTGGTAAAGTATTTTCTCCTTTAAATATCATATTTAACTGTCCGGGACGAACTTGTCTTTTTTCTAATTCATTTTTTACTACAGTAAACGAATTAAAATTAGCTCTTTTTTCGTTCATTCTTTCAACAAAAATTTCGTCAGTTCCTGATTTAAAGATACCTCCTCTTGAAATATCTTCTAAACCTATCCTACTTTTTATATCATAAAGATTTGTATTTGCTAAAAATATTAATTGATCTGTACTAAGATTAGATAAATCTAAATCTTCCATTAATGTATTTACTTTGTCAAAGTTTAAAAGTTTTTTATCTTGATAATTTATAGTAAACGAATCTATTTTGTTTACTGTTGTGTTACTTGCCGTAAAGTTATCAACATCATCAGAATCAACTGCTTTGTAATAAATTAAATTATCATCTAAATCAACAGTAATTGTACCTGTTCCAGAAACACCAGAAATTCCTAATTTACTTAAGTCAGTTATCTCGTCTAAAGTTATTAGTCCTGTTTGATTATTTCTGGAAGCTGTTTGTACTATATTAGCAATTGGATTACCTCCTACGTCTGATAGTATTTCTCTACTTACTTCTAAATTTATTGGACTATAATTTTGACTTGAAATAAGATTTCGTTTTTCTAATGTTTTTTTATTTTGTTCTATAACTTCTTCTCTATATACAGTAGCGCTAGATATTGTTCTTGGTCGTCCATCAGAACCATACATTTCAAGACCTGTTATATCAAAGTTTTCAAAATAACTATCAACAAGACTTACAAAATCCCAACCTTTATCTTTTATTATTTGTCCAAACTCTGGTCTAGGAGTAATTAAATTATTATTATTTAAATCAACAGTATACATTTTTTCGCCTACTTCATAACCAGTAAGACCATATTTATCTATTTGTTCTTGACTTAAATAACCAAGACTTGATAGTATCCCTGCCTGTACAGAATTAACAAGATCTATACCATCTTTTACATCTTTAATAGGACTTTTACGAAAAGCTTTATCTGAAGCTTGCCACTTATAAAAACTCATTAAATCTTCTTGAGTAGAGTAACTACCTGAAAAGTATTCTGACGCTTCGTCTTTAAATTGATCAGGAACAGATTCTAAAGCTTTTTCAATAGAAGTTGTTTCAATAGCATCTGGAGGAACAATCGCATCCATTACTGTTTCTTTTATAATGTTTATTTTTTCATTCGCGTCTTTTGAAAAAGCAACTAACTTTGTTTTATTTTTTTTAACTCCGTTAGCATCTATATATGTTTCACTAACTGAAGTTACATTTGGTTCTCCTTGCTTAACAACCATATCAAAATTAGATCCTAAATCATTTATTATACTTCCTACATCAAAACCTGCTTTACCGTAAATTTTTAAAGAGTCTCCAAACTCTTTGTACTCTTTAACTATTGGCTGATTAAATAAAGCGTCTGTTGCAATACCTTCTTTATAGGCTACAGTTTCAGGTGTTTCTTTTCCAAAAATATTTTTTGCTGCGCTTAGTGCATTTCCAAAAATAGTTCTAGGTGATTGTATATTTTGTAAAGAACTCCAACGCTTGTCAAAATCTTCTAATGTTCCAACATCTTTTGCTTGTGTAACAGCGTTTTCAAACAAAGTAGCTTTTTCTTTACCTAGTCGACTTGCTTCAGATCTTAAAAAATTATGGGCAGTTGTTCCTGCTTGATTAGTTGTTGCTCCTAAATTATAATTTTTATAAGTAGTTTCAGCATCTTGAACAAGTTGATTATAATATATATTAGTATAATAATCTGTTGCAGTCATATTAGCTGATCTTAACATAGTTTCTTGTTTTAATAAATCTTCTGCATTTTGTACTGTTTTTTCATACGCTGTTTTTTTAGCTGCTTGGTTAGCTTCTAGTTGCTCGGCTCTTTGATCAATAATAGCATTAGCTCCTTCTGCTACTGTTTTAAACATTAAAAGTCTTTTAGCAAACTTGTCCTGTTTTTCTGCTTCTTTTTGTTTACGCTCACGAACTCCTGCAAACTGTTGTTCTGCAAAAGGTGTAGCAGTATCTTCATATCTTGCCATGTTATTGTCCTCTTTCTAATAAGCTTTCAGGTTGCTCTGGAGCAGGTTCAGCATTAGCTAGTAAACTTTCTTGTGGTATTTCAATTTGTTCAAGTTTAGCTTCTATGTCTTTAGGTATTGCTCCTACAGGAATACCAGAAGCTTTTTCCATTTTAGCTTTTGTCATTTCAGCTATGTTCTTAGCTTTTTGTTCTAGTAAACTCTGATCAGATTCTTCGTCTGGATTGTCTTCACTATCGACTCTATATTGTATTCCTGCTTTTTCACATAAAGACATAAGTAAATACATTAATGGTTCCATCAAAAGCATCATCAAGTCAGGATTCCATTTACCTTCTTTAAAGCCTACATAGCCTATTTGAGTAGCCATATCTGTTACAGGAACACCATCTCCAATTGCAAGAACAACAGCAGTATAAACATCTTCTTGCAATAATTCAGCAGCTACATAATCTAAAGCTTCTTTAAATTTAGTAAACTCTGTAGGGCCTTCCCAAGCATAAGGTTCATCTGGGCTGTTTGTTAAAGATTGCCCCGGAATAGGTTTACCTGCGTTTACTATAGCATCTACACCTTCTTGACTGTATTGCTCCATTTCCATTTAGCTTGCTCCTGCTAGTTGTTTGTTTACATTAGGTGCTAAGTAATAAGCTGTCATCTGTTCGTTTGCAACTGGGTTATTATAACGATCAAACAAATTACCAACGTGTCCTAAGTTAGCCATACTGTAAGCTAAATGATTGTTTCCTTGTTTAGCAAAAGCATCTATTGTTTCAGAGTTTGTAAAGTCTACACCAGAATCTGTTCTAGATAACATTGGAATCATTGAACCGTTATAAGAACCATTATCTCCTTGTACTTGTGCTGCTCCTTCTTGAAATCCTAAAAACTCCATAGTTTTGTTTTTAGCAAAAGTTTTTATTTTTTGTTTTCCTTCTTCTACAACATCTCCTTTTACTTCTTGAAAAGTTTCTGTAGTAAAATCTTTTACGCGCCCTAACAAAGTATTTTCTTGTTGATCTGCGTTTAAAATAACATCACTTACGTCTGAAGGAAACATCGCTTTTTCTGCAGGAGTTTTAGCTTGTATGTTTTTTATAAAATTTGAACCTATATTTGTTGGCTTCGGAGTTGGTGGTTGTAGTCCTAACAAAGCTTGATCTGCAGGATCTAAACCTATACCTGTTTGTTGTTCATATTTTTTAAATAAATCATTTATATTTGTTTCAGGAATAGCACTTTCTCCTATACTTGAAAAATCTTTTAAACCTTCTTGCATACTTTTTTCTACTAAAGATTTACTTGCTTCTTTTGCACTAGCTGTTAAAGCTTGTTGTGCTTCTAAATATTTAGGACTCATTAATTTAGTACTATCTGTAACACCAGTAACTGCGTCTTTCATAGCTTGACCTACATCTGCAATTTTTCCTTTGCCTGTAACAACATCAAAAGCTTTTCCAACAGTCTCTGTAACTCCTGTATAAACTTTACCTGCCATTGTGCCTACAGTATTAATTGCATTTAAAGTATGTCCTAAAGCTTTAGAAGCTATTCCAGATCCTTTTAATAAAGTAGTTCCCCAACTTGCTAGTTGTCCTGAAGCACCAAAAAAACTTCCTAAAGCTCCTGCAGCATAAGGCATTAAAAACATCATACCTATTTGTCCTACAATGCCAAGTTTACCAACAGCTTTTCCTATTTTTTTTACTACTTTTTTAATACCTTTACCGATTTTTTTAACTATCTTTTTAAAAGGTTTAAACAATGCACCTAATAATCCCATTACGATACTCCTCCTTTTCCAAATATTGTATCTACTATAGCTGAAGCGTCTTTATAATTTTGTGACCAGTTTGCAGCAGCATCACCTTCAGCACTTGCTGCGGCTACCATAGACTGCATTTTCCTATCTGCGTTATTGTTAGCCCATTTAAAATCATAATCTGCTTGATCTCTTAGCTCTTGCCATAAAAATGATTGAGCTGCTTGACTCATTGAAAACGCGTTTTGTGCGTTCTGTTGATTAACTGCGTTTTGTGCTGCAGTGTTTGCTGTATTAGCTTGTCTTCTCCAATTTACATTAGAGTTAATAACAGCTTGTTTATTTGCTGCGTTCCATTGGTTTCTATTAAAATCCATTTGCGCGTTAAACTGTGCTGTTTGATTTAACATAGCTGCATTAGCTTTATTAACATCATTAATTCTATCAGCATTTCTAGCGTTAGAAGCATTTTGCATTTGAGCATTAATAGTTTTTGCTTGATTTACTGCAGAAGCGTTGTATTGGTTTATCTGATTATTTAAACTAGCCATAAACTGATTAGTTTGATTTTCACTTGTTGCATTAAATTGTCTAGCTGCATTTTGTGCAGATTGATTAGACAATAAAGTTTGTTGTTGATACTGCGCAGTAACCATAGAAGCTTGTTGTTTATTATTAAGGTTAGCCATATCCATAGTTAAAAAAGTTTTTGCATTTTGTATAGACATTTGCTGTCTCATATTAGCTTCTGCTAAATTACTTTGAGATAATATAAGAGCATTTTGTATTGCAGCTTGTTGATCGTTAGAAGCTTCAGTTAAACTTACAGTTTGCAAAAACTTACTGTTAGACAAAGCTGTTTGTTGGTCTGCACTAAACTGTGCCATATCCATTTGAAATACATTTCCTGCGTTTTGCAAAGCTGTTTGTTGTCGCATTTGTGCATTAGTAAGTTCTTCTCTAGACTCTATATCTTTTGTTTGCGCTACACTAGCCTGTATGGCCTGTGCATTAGATTGAGCAAGAGGAACAGCAGATTGTATTATAGCATTAAATAAATTATCTTGTCCTACTGTAGAAGCTTCTAAACCTCGTTGAGCTAACATTTGTTCTACTGCCGATACAGCAGGTCTTGCCCATGTAGGTATCTCTCCGTTCTCCATACCTTTAAGAAGACTGTCGAGTTGATTAGATACTAATGCTTCTTCTGGAAGATCGCCAATAACTCCACGTTCTTCTTGAGTAAAATCTAGTAAACGATCTTCTAAAGTTTCTGGATCGTTACCTAACGTTGTAATTGTATCTTCAGAAACTCCTGCTCTACGTAATTGTTTTTTAGCTCTACTAACTCTAGATAGTGTAGTACCTGCTGCTTGTGCAGCTGTAGCCATTGCTTGAGGACTAATTGTACCTACAACTCTGTCTATTAAAGCACCTTCTTTAATTGTAACAGTAGCTCCTTCTATTAAAGGAACAGTGTCTACTTGAGCAGCTTGAGCAATAGCTTCATCACTAACTTCTCCTGCAACTTCAGAAACTGTTGTAGCTTGAGTAATCATAGAAGGATCTATAGTACTAGCTTGTAATTGAGTAGGTGCTTGTGCTTGTGAAACATCTGTTACTTGTGCTGTAGCTTCTTGACTAGCCATTGGTATTTGTTCGGCAGTTACTGGAGATACTTGACCTATTGTTTCTGCTGTAGCTTGTGTGCCTTCACCTGTAGAATCAATTTTAGTAACAACAGGTTTAGGAATAGTTCCTACTGGTATTTTTCCTGCTGCAATCTTTTCTGCGCTTCGACCAGTTTTTATAATTCTTTTACCTCGTTCCATTTCAAAACGTTCTTTATCTGTTGCTTTAGGGTTTGGAATCTTTATATCATCTATAGGTAGTCTTTTATTTTTACGCCCACCTTGACCACCTTGACCACCTTGGCCACGAGCTATCTGTCCGTCTGTTCTATTACTATTTAAGTTAGGATCGCCTTCCATAGATACACGTTTAGGTTGTTGTGGAGTACTTCTACTAGGTTGAGTATACGCCTCTTCTCCTGCAACATCTGTACCAGGAGGAGTAGCTAATTTTCTATTATAATCATCTATTTTTTTAATACCTGTAGGAGAAGGATATTTAACTCTTCTACCTTTAGCATAAGAAACTCGACCACCTTCACGATAGTCCATTCTTTTAGTCTTATATCTTTTACGCGCCATATTAATTCCTAGTTAGTTTTAACTTCAAAAAGCTTATCAAGTTTTGTTTCCAGTTTACTGAG
>Ga0098059_1001554_pt1 | contig 11481 bp, 5 predicted proteins | sample 20_taG_FD_92580 | JGI IMG/M metagenome (GOLD analysis project Ga0098059, IMG submission 92580) | Marine viral communities from the Subarctic Pacific Ocean - 20_ETSP_OMZ_AT15318 metaG | ecosystem: Environmental > Aquatic > Marine > Oceanic | place: Subarctic Pacific Ocean | collected 2015-01-19
TCATAGTTCCTTATAATAGCATCGTAATAATCGTTAACAGCAGAAACAACGTTTTTCCTAAGTATATCACCTTTTGCTTCTGTATAACCTAAAGCTTCCAAAGCTAAAGCTTGATATTGTGGTACTAAAACATCTTCAGCAGCAGCAACCTGTCTTGGGTTTCCACCTCTTTTTATTGTTTTAACTAACTGCTCTGGTGTTTTTGCTCTAGCGTCCTTAGACATTTGCTTCGTAGCTTCTACCGCGGCTTTATTCTCGACTAATCTACCACCGGCTCCCTCTGCGGCGGTACGTATTATAGCTCTATTAACTTTTTTATCTTTCAGACTTTTGTTAAAATCCTTAATAAAATTATAAACATCTCTACCGGTATTAAAACTTACCTTTCTACCGAGTTTATTCTGTAAGGTTCTTCTAACAACGTTGCCCACTTTATTAAAGAAGCTTTCGTTGTAATCTAATGTACCGTCGTATATACCTTCAGATATAACCGTTATAGCTTCTTCTCCAAAGTTAGAATCTCTAACAAAAATATCGTTGCCGTCTTTATCTTTAGCCCATCTACCATAGGCCTCCATTCTTCTACCTATAACACTACTGTTACCACCAAGAGAAGCTACATGATCTAACAAGGCATCTCCCATAGTATCTTGTATACTAGGGTCTTGCTGAATAGATTTAAATAACACAGCATGCATTAGCTCATGTGCTGCTGTTCCCACCATGGGTTTATCTTTGTTTATTATAACCTCAAACCCACCGTCTTCCTGTGGACTTATATATCCAAACTGACTATCAGCCTGCTCTAAAGCGGCTAATTCATTTTGATAAGCCACTATGTTTGATTGAGCAATAGCATCGTTTTCTGTTCCTAAAAATTGTTTGTTTTCTTCAATTTCAGCTCTAATTCTAGCTTGTTCCGCCAATAAACTCTCGGATATTTCCTCAGCGTTCATTTGTGTTACTTTAGCTGTTTTATTTGTAGCATCTCCAATAGCATCAGCTTGTATAATTATTTCATCTACAGTTTCCTGTTGATAATAAGGAGCTTTTATTTCATTTTTCTTTCCATCAAGTTTAGATATCTCATTATTGATTCTATCAATCTCACTTCGTTTAACTCGCGGATCTAAATCACTATTAGCTATATCATCTTGTTGTTTTCTTAACTTGTATTTATTTCTAGCTATATTTAAAAGATCTCTTTTTTCTTTATTGGACATTTCGTCTAACTTAGATATCTCTTCTTTTTGTATATTGTGTATTTCTTTAGTGATTTTCTGGTGTTCAACTTGGTAATTATTTTTTAACTCAGATGATAAACCGTCACTATTTAATAATTTACCTAGTTCTTTTAATCTAGCCTGTTTTTCTCCTATTCTTTGATTTGCATCTTTACCTTCCAAAGCTCTATATAGATTTCTACCAGCAACAGGCGCTTTAAATAGAAGTGCACTCATAACAGCGCCGCTCCAGAAAGATTCAGACACACCTTCTAATGGGTCAACATCTAAACCTATTTGTCTATCTAAATAATTTGACGATAATTGAGCCACCATTTCAGAAACACCTTCACTAACGACGTCCGTTGCTGTAGTCATTATACCCGTTGTGCTTAATAATCTTTTAGTTAAAAACTCACTAAAACCCGTTTTTAAACTATTACTACTAGCCATAGCACCTTTAAAAACCCGTATTTGACTTAGTGTAATATACTCGGATAAAGCCTCTGTAACACCAGTTAAAGTCGCAGCGGTATACATTTGAAGTGGAGATATTTTAATATCTTTTTCAGCCATTATATCCTCGTATTCCCCAAACTTTTGTCCAGCAGAAATAGCGCCCATAGCATATAAAGACGCTCCACCCGTATAATACATTAACGCTAAATTTGGAGCCTGATTAAAAGCTAAATCAGCAAAGTAATTACCAAAATCACCTAAGTTTTCTACTTCACTAAACATTGGCGCTCTAGCTAATCCCTCTCTAGCTTGTTTGAAATATGCCCTTGCTTTCCTTCTTTGCTCAACTGTAGATCCACCGAAAATTGGTTTAACATGATTATTAAAGTATGTTAAACCTGCTTCTAAAGCATCTCCATTTTCTCCTAAATCATAACCCCACTCATTTTCAACTTGTTTTATACCTTGTTGTATTAAAACTGGTAAACTTAATTTATCAATAAGCTCTAAAGCCCCAATTCCCATTTCGCCTAAAGTCACAACTAGTTTTCCAGTAGTTTTACCCCATAGTAAACTATTATCTCTGCCGTAAACGTCTAAGTACAAAGCTAAATCTTTATCTGTTTTAACCAACCTAGCGTGTCTATCTTGGGTTTCATTAAAGGCTTTTAGATAATTATCGTAAGAACTATTTAATTTTCCGTGTTCAGCGTTTACACCGTCAATAGTTGCCTTGTAACTATCATAAGCCATTTCATAAGCAGCTCTAGTTTCTTCTGTTGGAGTAGTTTCATAAGCTTTTTGAGCCGCTTTTAAAGTTTTTTCTGCGTTTTTTAATTCAGGTTTATCTTTTAGTGCCTTAGCGGTATTCTCTATACTTAAAAGTTTTTCTCTAGCTTTTTTATTTGCAGCAATATTGTTTTCAACATCTTTAGTGTTTTTTTCTTGAAGAGATCTAGCTTCTTTTATTTTTCTTTTTTGATCTGGATCTTTACCTATTAATTCAAAATCAACATTGTCTGTTAGCTTGTCAACAAATTTAGCATCTTTATTTTTTTGAGTAAGTATTTCTTTCGCTTTATCTTGAATTTTTTCTTGTGTTATCGGCTCTCTACTATCTTCTGGTAAAGCATCATTTTGATATTGTAAAATTTCTTTTGATTGTTTTAAAGCATCTCTAGTTGCCTGAGCATCAGAACTAGTGTATTGATTAGCGGTTAAATCTTCAGTTGCAGAAGCTGAATTTAAATCTATTTCTTCTCCATCGAGATTAAGCATGCTATATTCAAAAGCAGTTTCTTGATATCCATCGGGCCAAACATATATACCACCACCACCAGTGGGTGAAGGTAAATATTGAGCATCATGTCTACTTCTTTTCTTACCTTTACTATATTCTTCCACAGCTTTGTCAGCAGATTCTTTATCTTGTTGTAAAAGATTTAACTCAGAGATTCCACTTTCAAACTGTCTATTTGACTCTAATTCGTTTTCAGCAATCTCTTCTTCAGTTAATCTTTCAGCCTCTATTTCAGCTAAAACCTCGTTTTCATTTATAATTTCTTCTGATTCTTCAGTAACTTCTTCAGTAGTCTCTTCTTCAGTAGTTTCTTCGGCAACTTCTTCAGTAGCAACTTTAGTGGTAAACGGTTTTCCTTCAAATTCAAATTGCTCTAAACCTTTGTTTCTAGCACTTGCAAAAACATCGTCAAAAGTAAAAAATTGACTTGTAAATTCAGAAAAAGATTTTGTATAATCACCTTTTTTAATGATAGCATCATAAAGTTTCTTTTGACCTTCCGAATCACTAAACTGTGATTGAAAATCCTCATAAGATTTAGTATAATATCCTTTATCTACTATCGCTTTGTGTAGTACTTCACTCATGTTATTGATTTAACTTGTCAAAATCACCTTCACCCTCAGTTAGATTATTCGCGTTGTAATTATCATAAGTTAACCTCGTGCTTTCATAATCTTTAACATAGTCATCATACCATACTTGAGCGGCCCACGTATGGTATTCGTCATGCTTTTGACCGTTTCTAACAGCTCCTTTTAATCCCTCTTTGTTTAAAACCCATGAATCTGTACCGGGACCAAAACCTTCTTCCCAAGAAAGATTCTGTTCTTCAGAACTATCAACGAGTGCTGATATCTCTTGTAAAGTCATTTTTGCTAAATCTTCCTTTGTTTTACCAGATAAGATAGCTCTTCCATTTTTAATATCATCTGCTACCAAGTATTTATAAGCAGGTGAAGAAGTAGCTATTTTAGTGTCAGAATAACCATCATTTGATCCACCAAAAAACCAAGATAAATACATTTCTTCATTAACATCAGAAGAGTTTATTGCGTTAAAAATTCTTTGTTTCGCGGCTGGTTTATGTTTTGATTCCCAAAACATGTGATAATTTTCATTTGTTGCATTCGTTATATTAAGTTGCTTTTGATCGAAAAGTTGATCTGAAAGAAACGGATTATCTTTCATACCAATATGAAAATCTTCAAGCTTTGTCCAGTTGTTTTTATCTTCCATATCAAACACTTTTTTACCAAAAGCTTTTATATGGGAAGGTGTTTGAACATAATCTCTACCATAATATTCGTTACCATCCGCATCTGTCGACCATTGACCTCCTGTTACTATGAAAAAACCACCCTCTCCATTGTTGGCAGTACGATCATATCTTACTTGCTTGTCAAATTGATTACGAGCTTGTGCAGTTCTATTTGTATTTTCTACTATATAATTAGCTGGATTAGGGTTTTCTGTTGGCACATTTTCATCATTTGGATTATTAGTTCCATTCTGTATACTAGTTTGTACTTTAGAGGTTTGATGCCCAGCGCTAATATCTCCAATACCAGCGTTTATATTATGCAAGTGGTTTAGTACAGCTAAAGCTTCTTTATCTTTTCCCTTTCTTTTTAATTTAGTGTACTCATCTTTAAGACCATAAATTTCATCTGTAAGACTTTGATTTCGCCCAATGTCACCAAATGTTTTTAACTGTTCGTTTACTTGATTTCTACGCTCTTTTTTTAATTCAGCTCTATTTTTAAGACCTTGTTTTACTTGATCTTTTACAATTTCAGTTCCAAAATCAACAACAGAGTTCCAAAAAGCATTATGTTGCTCCGCAGCCATGTTTCTACCTTGGCTTTTACTAGCAACACCTGCTCTATATAGAGCGTCCATATTTACAACACTTCCGTTCGCCATGTTTATATTTGTTTAAATTCCACGTCTAACATGTCATAATTAACCATGTCATACTCTCCATTATTAATAACAGCTTCTTGAGTTATCTCGTCAGACATAACGCCTTGAAACAATCCTTGTCCATATATTGGGTTTTTATATTCAAAAGAATATATATTTAATCCACTAAGTGACTTACCGATTAAATTGATATTTTTCTTCAACCTACGATCTGACCAGAAGTTTTGACCTTTTCTAAAATCAGCATCTTCATTTGCGTTTGCAGCAGATAATTGTCCAGATAAAAATGATAATTTACCTTGTTGCACTTGGAGTTCTCTATTTAAAGCATCAGATTTTCCTTGTAATTGAAGTTTTTGAATATCAGCCGCCCCAGTAGCCTTTTGTAAATCAACTGCTGCTTCAGATTGTTTAGTAAGTCTCTCTGCTTCCGCAGCACCTTGTGCTATTAATTTTTGATTAGCCGCTTCTTGTTGTTCAATATCTGCAGATATTCCCGCTGTTCCTTTTGTAAGAGCGTTTTGCATCTGCTGAATATTACCAGCGTTAAAACTTCCACCTTGAGTATAAGCACTAAGTGTGTCTTGCTGTTGTTGTCGTAAATCTTCTCTTTTTATGTCCGCGGCGCCCTGTGCTACAGTGAGATCTTCATATTGATTTGTGAATTTTTGAGCTTCAAGATCAGCGTATTGATTTTCAGCATCTGCAAATAAATTAGTATCGTAATCAATTTCTGTAAATCCTTTGTAAGCTTCGTCTAGCTTTCCTTGAATACCACTTTGTCCATAACTTTTACCCGCACTTCCTTTTCTATACTTGCGTAAAGGACTAGTTTCTATATTTTTTTTCTTTGTCATTTTGTATATTTATTTTTAAAGTAAATTAGTTCCCTCACAATGAACATTTTTCGCTCGTAAAGGTAGAACTAAATGATATTTATCTGGTGAAACCTCGACATTAAGTTCTCTACATTTTTTTACTAAACCTTCTTCTTTTGTTAAAAACCAAAAATCTTCATATCCTAAATTTTTAGCTGTCATAATTGCGCTTTGCATTAACTCAAGTATAAGATTAAATCTATCTTTCTCCTTATACTCTGGGTCACCAATCATATAATCACAATAACCCATTTTAGAATTTGTTAAATACAAATATGTACATGCCACAGGGTTATCATTTTTACAAACTATTAGTCCATGTAATCCGTTCTCCGGTAATAATCTTCTTGGTGGTGGATTTTTCCCCGTTGCATCTTTCCACCATTTGTTAATATATATGTAGTCTTCCTCCTTTATAGGTCTTACTATAGTATTTTCCATTTAATTTAATTTGATTTATACCTAATATAGTCACAGTTTTCACTGTTTATTTACTACTTTCGAATACATCGGCACCTACGTTAAATAGTTCTATTTTCTCTTGTGAATTATTTTTAAGAGTAACACTGGCGTAATATCCAAGTACACTACTTAAATTTACTTTATTATCTTTACTAAACATTATAAAACTTCCTTGAGTACAAATCTCACTTCCTGCAAAACTAATCGACCCATGCAAATTGCTTGGACTAAAAGCCAATTGTACGTATTCGAATTGGCCACTTGAAACCGAGTGTGGTCCAACCGACGCAAAGTCTGTCCAAGTCATACCCGAATAATAACCTGGCCACCCTTGGCTTGTAAGGTAGTTTATTATATCATTAATAGAGGAGTTGTAAAAATCAACATATGGAGTTGATGAGGTTGATCCTGGGGGACGGAGTCTTATTAGATCAATAGCAGCCCACAAATTTACGTGATTTGTATCCGCGCTCCAATCATCCAAAGAACTAGCACCAACCGCCTTAACACCTGGTAAAACCGCGCAAAAAGGATGGTTAATCGGGTCGCCATTAAATCCAATCCAACTAGCGTTTTGGTAAAAATGAAACATATCTAACCCCGTTGCAACCGATGGATTGTCAAAATACCAAGTCATAATACTGGTGGGGCCCCAGGAGTATAATCCAAATACATCTAATAACTCGCCCGCAGGATGTTCAATTCTTGGGTTGAAGTTAGCGCAGTCCCCAGTGTAAGTCAAGTTATTTGGATCCCCTATACATCCACCCGCTGCTATATCGGAAAAATATTGATTAAATAAATTCTGCGGCATGTCACAAATTATAGAACTAACAGTTCCATCCCATGTAATTATCTCAGTTATTACACCTATTTTTATAATGTCACTTTGATTTGATGTTAAATGAGGTGTTGTTGTAGACGCCCACTGATCACTACTTAATGGGTTACCAGTTGTACCATATTCTATTGGATTAGAAAAATAAGCAGTATCACCAATTTGAACCGAAGTATTTAAAGGATTTGGAAAATCTAATTGTATTAATGGCATATTTATTATTTTACAGTTATACTAATTCTACCTTCAGTGCTTGTATTTGTACCATCACTAAGAGTATATAATATCTCATCATCGCCAACGAAATCTGTATTAGGGGAATAATAAATATCTCTAGAACTTATAGATGATGCTCCGTGGCGAGGTTGCTTCGTTATAGCTACAACTTTTCCACTTGCGGCTGATTCTTCGCCAATTGTAGCAGAGGCGTTTTCATCACGATCACCTTTTAATGTATCTATCGTGTATCTACTGTGATTTTTATAAACATCTACTTCAAAATCACGAATATTAGGAATTCTAGTTATTACATTATCTAAATCTAAATTATAGGTAACGTCACCTTTTCCAAATCTTAAAAAATCAGTAACAGTATCTAATGTTATAGTATCTGTTCCGCTTCCTTTGTATATAGATGAGCTAAAAATATGAGATTTATTACTATCAAGTTTTAAATCCATACCATCGACAACGAGTATATGACTTCTTAAAATCGCGCACGTATTACCATCTTCGTTTACCTGTGTTTCTATTCTACCGATAGTTGAGTGTACTTCGTAAATACAAGATATAGTTCTATCTTTCGGTATAATTACTTTTCTACTTACTGTGATATTTTTTCCACAATCAACAGATTTTATAGTAAAATCATGTAAACCATTAACCTCACAAGTCATACCAGGAAATAATCCCACCGTGTCACTTAGTTCAAATTTATCTGTAGCTCTTTTACATGTTGCAACTTCTAAACTTTTATGTACTATCTTATCTTTAGTTATTTTTCCATAAACACTCATTCCTAGCTCTACATCTCCAGTTATAGGGTAGTTTTGACTACCTTTAGTTACAGTGCCAGATGTCGTGGCATCTACAGCCCTTGTGGTAAGCGGTTTTAATATTACATGCGTACCAAGTTTTGGTTCTTCTTTTGTGGTGACCTTCCTTGTAAAGGTAGTGTTTTTGACAAACGAATCATTAAGTCTATTTTTATTAATATAAAAAAATCCTGCCGTTCCAGTATTTTCTGTTATTACTAATGTTTGTGTTTTTCTAACTTGTCCAGAAAAATTAGCAGGCCTTGTAACAGTAAACCCAGTAAAAGCATCTCCAGCTGTATCCCTAACAACTAGTGATGGTGAAGATTGCGACGTTAAAGGCGATAGTGTTATTGTAACATCTGGGTATTGATATAAGATTATTTTTTCAAAATCACTGTCAACATCAGCGTGGGGTGTAATAATTATTTCATATGACTCTACTACTAAACCTCCCTGTGCACTAGTTGAGATATCTGGAAATCTTTGGCTTAACGTGTAAACCCCTGATCGTGGTATATCTATATTTTGTATAGGTTCTTCTAATATACAATCACCACTACTATCATTTATTTCGATTGAAAATCCAGAACCTTTTGTTCCACGTATTTCTATTTGGCGAAACTCGCCTTTAGATCTTATCGGAACATTTGATTTTTGAACTGCAATTGATGTTATTTTCTTTTCCATTTTTTATAAATTAAATATCTCCTTAGGTTGTCTTTGGTACTTATTATTAAGTCTTTCGTTATCACCTAATCCAGACGCAATTAAACCACCAATAATATAATTGTGTTCACTGTCATCAATATTACCATCTATTTCTAAGTTATACCAATTATCAATAAGTTGGTAAGTTACTTCGCCTAATTCTTTAATAGGTATCCATTTGCCATTTATATAAACGGGATGATAAGGTTCTGCTGTTATATTATTTATTATTACAACTTCTTCTACGCCATTAAATGGATGTATCAATGTCTCTGTTACAATACCTTTTACAATTTTACCATTTTTATTAGATCTAACTTCATCACCAACTTCAACCTTACTTATAGCTTTCATGGTACCATCAAACATTTCAACTAAATCATTTTCAGTAAAGCAACTAGACTGCGATCCGCATGGCTTGAAATTTGCGGTAGCTGTGCCCTGACAATCTTGATGAGCTCCGTTTTGATGTGGAGCTGGTCCACAACATGTACAACAAGGATCTTCGTGGCAAAGTAATGGATTCCCATTGATATCATTATTTGGACCCCCAACCCCAAGCCCATTCCAAGGGGGTTGAGTAGTTGTATCACAACAACCAACCCATTGTTGTCCAAAGCAAAGACTTTCATAACAACTACTATTTATACAAGTACCGTAAGAACTAAAAATAGTTGTACCGTTGACAGTAGAACCTGTGCTATCTTGCCCGCAAGGTCCATTAACCGGATCATTACAATTAAAAGCTGGATCAATTGCAGTTACTTCATCACATGAAACTGTAAAGAAAATAATTTTTTTACAACCGAAAGTATCAATTATTTCACAAGCGTAATCACCTGGAGTTAAACCAGTGCTACCGTTAGCTTGTATCATTGTTGTCCCTGCTGAGAAACCTTGTATATTTGCAGTACCAGTCAAGTCAGACCAATTAGAATACCCTGCAATGGTATTAAATCCATTTGTAGCAAAATATTGAACTGTAAAACCTGATGCTGTGGGCTGTATGGTTACAGTTTGTAAAGTATGACTACCAAGACTTAGGTAAATATTGCCTAAAGGATTATCACAAATATAACTACTAGCATTTGTAGTTGCGTGTGTAACAACTGGAATTGAAAATTCACTAGCACAAGGATTTATCGGTGTCATTAGATCACACTCAATAATAAATTCACGTATACCCAGACATGAAAAACTTGCGGTATTTGCAGCGACAACAGCATAATTATTCCCACTTATACTTGATGCTGGTAAACCAGTTATACTAGCAATTGGTGATGGGGAAGCCGAAGTAAAAGGTCCTGTTGGAGCTTGTATTTGAGTGGCATTACCTATACCTGGAAAGGCTGAATACAACGAATTGTCGTAAGAATAATAAGAAATATAGTAATTAGGATTTGAACCTGGATATAAAATACTGTTAACAGTGTGAGTACCATCAGAGTTGTCAGTTACGCAATTATCAGTACTGGTACTTTTTGTTTTACTTGTACCAGCTCGACCAAATATTGGAGCATCACATGGGCTACCGCCACAATTTAATGTTACATCTTGCCTTGAGTAAATACACTCATCAGTATCATAGATTTCAAGTTGATAATTACCTGCTTCAAGACCATCAAAAACAACGCCAGTTAAAGCGGCTTGATAGTTGCTAGAATCAATTTGCGTGGAAGTTCCACTTACTACATGGTAAAGATTACAAGCCCAACCTGTTGTACTGCCTGCTAGGGCTATATTGGTAATACCAATGCTACCACTATTTGTCATTAGATTTGGCATGTTGAATTTCCAACAATCATTTGTTACCCACGCAGGATCTTGTGTTATAGGCGCGGAAAAAGTATGTGGGTTTGTCTGAGAGCAAGGATTCGAGATAATACACTTAATTTCAAAATTTTGTTTTACTTCACATCCTGGATGATTTGGCAAGTGATCAAAATGTTCTGTAACTACAACAGTATACTGTCCTTCTGGAACCGGAATTATCATTTGTGACATTCCATTTTGTGTATAAACATTAGGATCATTAAAGATTTGAGTTTGACTAGAAAGATTCGCGCCAGTGTTAAAATCAAAGTATTCTACAGTCCAACTAGAAGCAGCTGGAGTCATAAAAAATTCTATAGCTACCCTACCGTTAACGCAACCTTCTGAGAACGCGTCCCACTTATTTACTACTATTGTACCATCATTAGCACATGTTGTATTACAATTAGAATTAGTATCTGTTAAACATGATGCTTCGTCTGGATAAGCACCGTCTAGACCTTCTACTTCAATACATATATGTGACGATGAGCCTGAAGATTGATTCATGAGAGAGCAAGGACCAGCTAGTACATTAATAAAAGCCCCAGCATACATAAAACCACTACCCTGCAAAGCACTTTGCCAAGTATTGTAATCCATACCTAAGAAAAAAGCAGTATTATCAATGTGATCTATACACCACTGAACTAAATAATTAATATTAGTTGCGTCGAGATTATGTACTGTATTTGGTGCGCCGGTCGGTGTAATGCCTGAACCGCCAGTGGTTATGTGGTAATCGTCAGTCTCAGCTACCCAATTTATAAATATTTCATCACCCTCTAAAAATAATGTAGGAGAATTAGGGTATACACTAGGATCTCTAATACCACCA
>Ga0098059_1001555_pt1 | contig 11475 bp, 12 predicted proteins | sample 20_taG_FD_92580 | JGI IMG/M metagenome (GOLD analysis project Ga0098059, IMG submission 92580) | Marine viral communities from the Subarctic Pacific Ocean - 20_ETSP_OMZ_AT15318 metaG | ecosystem: Environmental > Aquatic > Marine > Oceanic | place: Subarctic Pacific Ocean | collected 2015-01-19
AAACTGCAAAAACTGTAAAGATGGTCAGTGCACATGCACGACTGTTAAAGTACAATCACTTAAAACAAGTGAAGATTTTACTAAGTATGAAAAGAAGGTATTTCATGATTCCTTCGAAGATTATGTTAAAGATCTCACAGATGTCGATCAACCAACTTGCTCTTTAGAAGATCAAGAAAGTTGTGAGAATTGCGGTAGTTAGATTAGAAGCACTCAATGAGTATCACCCCCCAGGTAGCCAAAAAGGGGTCAGAAGTTGGATTGTAGGTTTAAATAAAACCAGAGTTTTCTCCAATAGCTTCGGAAAGAGTAACGTATAGGCTTTAGTTAGGATAGATTGCACATAGGTAAGTGCGGTGAATTAACATCAGTATTACTATCCTTGGGTCCCCATCGGGAGCACTGCTAAAAGCTAAAATCACACTTGAAATCCAAAAACCAAGGGGGATAGCTATGCCTTTTTGGATCTCTTCAAATAAAATTTTGCATTGTATTAAAAACTTTTATATATTTGTGGAAACATAAAACTATATAAAATGGCTTTTAAACCAAATAACGCGTGGGTAGTTTTACCCGATCCAACATCAGAAACAACAGAATCTGGAATTATTTTAGATGATTCAACAAGAAAATCTAGAGCTACTAATATTCTAAAAGTTATCTCTGTTGGTCCGCACTGTACCTTTGTTAAAAAAGGAGATACTGCAGTAATAGATCCTAGAACAGAAGCAATTCAATTAGATATTGATGGTAAACCTTGCTTATTAGTTGGCGAACACCAAATAGTAGGTAAGCAATGATTACTAGTAGTGTAATAGTAGATACTCCTGAAGAATGGATACGCACTGTTCTTAAATTTGAAGAAAAGATCTCAGATATAGATGCCGTAGGTATGATTAAATCTTGGGATACTAAACTAAGTATATGCGATACAGGATTTAAAGTTAGTATTGAAGTCGAAATGGATGAAGACTATGAGCAATAAAAAACGAATAACCGTAAAAATAGACACAACTTATAAGTATATTAGACTTTGGAACGGTCTATTTAATCTAACTAAAAAAGAGTTAGAGATACTAGCAGCATTTGTAGATGCAAATAGAGCATCTAAAGAAAAAATAAAAAATGCTTGTAATGTAGAGATTAAAAAAGTAGTTGCATCTAAACTTGGTATTGAAGATTATAATACTTTAAATAATTACGTAAAACGATTTAAAAAGAAAGGTGTTATAATTAAAAAAGGTAAATACTACTCTTTAAATAAATTACTTGATCCTGAAACATCAAGTGTAGAAATATTAATAAAATATGGAGATAACCGGTGATGATCATTACATTTATACTACACATTCTTCATATTACTATACTTTAATTATAGTTCAAAATTCAAAGGGAGAATTGTTACAATTAGAAATAGAATTACATTATGAAGAATAAGAAAAAAGAAATTCTTGGTCAAAAATTTGAATCTGGAGGACCTAAAAATAAAATAAGCAAGGCTAGAAAACGATTAGAAGATAGACAAGCAAAGAGAACTTCTTCTGAAGATTCTAAAAATTTAAAACCAAAGACTCCACCCCCTACAGTCCCAGCTAAACCACCTAGTGTATTTAAGATGATGAAGTCTTTCAGTAAAGATCTTACTGAATACGTTAAAGCTGGTGCTCCTAATTGTTCTGAAAAAGATTATAAAGAAAGATTATTAACTTGTGATGCATGCCCTCACTTATTACGTAATATGATGAGGTGTGGTAAATGCGGATGTTTAGTTGAGCATAAAGCTAAATGGAAAACAACTACATGTCCAGACAATAAATGGAAGGCTCAAGATTTATCAAAGCTTCCAAAACCAAAGCCACAGAAAGGTGAGCAAAAATAAAGAAGAGTTAATATATAAATTAGCTACTAAATATAATCTTCCTATTAGTAAAGTAGAAGAGATAGTTACCTTTCAATTTAAATTTGTAAAAAATATAATAAAAACAGGTGACTTTGAATCTATACGTTTACCTTATTTTGGCAAATTCTCTGCTAAAAAAGAAAGGATTAAACATATAAATAAATTAAAAGATGAAACTAAAAGATGATTTAATCCATATTAAGGATAATAAAGCTGTACCTAGTGCATACGCTCTTCAAATAAAAGAATTTCAAAAACTAAAAGTAGAAGATCTTACATTTGTTTATTTTATGGTTGATCATCGCTCTCCATTTTCAGTTTATGAGTGGAGTCAACGTGAAATTGAAGTAAAAAATAGTATATTTGGAGAAGATAATAAATGGAAGCCTTCAAATAGAGTACTAGCTGCTTGTAAAAAATATGCAGAACTCATTGAAACTTCGGCAGTTAAGTTATTAAAAGCTGCAACAGAGTCTGTTACTAAATTAGAAAAGTATTTTAGAACAGTAGATTTAACAGAATTAGATGATAGAGGAAAGCCTATATATACGGCTAAAGATTTAATTGGAAACTTAGAGAAGATGGGAAAAGTAGTAGATGGTTTATCAAGATTAGAGGAAATAGTTAAAAAAGAAGAGCAAGCTAGTAATCCAAATAGAGGTGGAGTTGAAGTAAATAAATACAGTATGTAATATGGATTTTTTAGAAGATATAGAAGAATTTAACACCGCAATGGATAATGCTTATGATTTTATAACTGGTAAGGTAACTTTAGATTCACTTATAACTGATTTATCAGTGGCTGGAGTTAAAAATTATGTTTTACCTTTCAATCCTGAGAAAGAGACAGGAAGAGACCCAGAGACTTTAGATTTTTTAATTGAACACTTTGAAAGCTTAGAAGAGTACGAGAAATGTCAAGTATTATTAAGGATAAAGAAAAAGAGTGTCTAAATTTAAAAATATAAATAGAATAAGACCTGCAGCCGTACACTTTGAAAAGTACGGCTTTTATACTAACGCCCTTCCCGGTACGCGTGAATATTATACTTATTGGGATAACGAAAAAGAGCGTTGCATGTATGGCTATACTGCTGATGAGGGCACCGAAGATGCCCTTTACATCACAGGTTTCCACTACTTCTATTTAAACTACTGCCCAATCGATAGAGCGGTAGATGAAGAACTGCCAGACGGTACAATACAATCTAGACGTGAGAGAACATTCCCTTCGTTTTACGATGGGGATCACCATTATTTTATGGAGATAGACGAGGCTAGAAAAACAAACCGCCACATGGTTGTACTTAAGGCTCGTCGTAAAGGGTATTCATACAAAGCTGGGTCTATGTTAGCTCGTAACTACTTCTTTGTAAAGAATTCAAAGAACTTTGTATTTGCAGGACAAAAAGAATACTTAATTGGTGATGGGCTCTTATCTAAAGCTTGGGAGTTCTTATCCTTTATAGATGACAACACTGCATGGGCTCAACCTCGCCTAAGAGATAGAGAGATGAGTAAGATGTCTGGGTATAAGAAAAAAATTAATGGTATTGAAATAGAATTAGGGATGAAGTCCCAAATAATGGGCGTATCTCTTAAAGACAATCCCGACAAGGTGAGGGGGAAGGCCGGTGAACTCGTATTTTTTGAGGAAGCCGGATCCTTTCCCGGATTGTTAAAAGCTTGGGAGGTAACCATGCCTACAATGCGTCAAGGTGCTAAAACATTAGGGCTTATGATAGCATTTGGTACAGGTGGTACGGAAGGAGCGGATTTTGAAGCTATGGAGGAGATATTCTATAATCCTGCAGCATATGATTGCATGGATTATACTAATATATGGGATGAAGGATCTATGGGGACTAAATGTGGGTATTTTGTTCCTATCTACACTAACCTAGATGGGTTTATAGATAAAGATGGTAATTCTAAAAAAGAAAAAGCTATCACCCATGAAGAAGTAATGCGAGACAAAAAGAAAGGTGCTGCAGATGCTAAATCATTAGATCAGTATATAGCTGAGCACCCTTTCTCTCCTCAAGAAGCTACTCTTCAAGTAACTGCAAATTTATTTGATGTAGCATCATTACAAGAACAATATAACTATGTGAAATCTAGGGGATTACAATCTTTAGGAACAACAGGTAAATTGTATCATGATAAAGAGGGTAAAGTTAAATTTAAAGTAGATGGTGATGTAAAACAAATTTTAAGGTACCCACATAGAAGAGAAGATGATAATACTGGGGGAGTAGTAATTTATGAATCCCCGTATAAAAATACTAAACAGCAAGTGCCTAGAAACATGTATGTTATTTGTCATGACCCTTATGGTCAAAATCAATCAGCAGATAGCAGTTCATTAGGTGCTGCGTATGTAATTAAGCGCCCTAATAATATTTCTAGCCCTGATGATATGGTTGTAGCAAGCTATGTAGGTCGTCCTAAAACTTCTGATGAATATAATAGAAATTTATTTATGTTAGCAGATTATTATGGATGTAAAATAGGGTTTGAAAATGATCGTGGAGAGATCATTGCATATGCTAAAAGATATAGAAAGTTGCATAAACTTCAAGAAGAGTTTGAAATGTTAGATAAAAAAGAACTCAGAAGTAAAACTGTAAAACGTCAATATGGTATGCATATGACTGAACAGCGTAAAAGACAAGGTGAGATATATATTCGAGACTGGCTCAGCACTCCTAGAGGTACTGATGAGGATGGAGAAAAAACTTTAAATTTACATAAAATTTATGATCTTGCTTTTTTGCAGGAATTAATTAAATTTAATCACCAAGGTAACTTTGATAGGGTTATGGCTTTCATGATAGGTATGTATCATACCAGAGAATTATATAACGCTGAAGTTAAAGATATATTAGAAGATAGATCTGCAGATACATGGTTTGATTCTAATTACTATTAATGACATATTAATAAATATAAAAGGAAATTTTACAAATATTTTTAAGTGGTCTTAAAATTTCTTAAATTTGTTCGATTATGAGCTACGATAATTTACCAAGACAAAAACTTCCTTTAGCGAAGAAAAATAAAAAATGGAGAGAAGAGTGTGTGGATGGGTATATAAACTTGTCAGCTAATACCTCTTCTTTTTCAAAAAGACGTGATGAATTACGTAAATTCTATGACATGTACAATGGTTATATAGATGACAATGATTATAGTCAGTTATTAAAACCATATGGTAAGACACGTAAAAACTTCCCATCTACATTACGTAATTTTCCTATAATTAAACCTATAATAGATTTATTAATGGGGGAAAAGGCAAAACGTCCTTTAAACTTTACTGTTAGTGTATTAAATGCAAATGCAGTAACTAGAAAAGAAGAAGCTAAGAACGAAGCTATATATAGAAACTTACAACAACATTTTGCTAATAAAGCATCTGAAGCTGGTATTGATACTGGGATGGATCCAGCAGAAGTAGAGTTACCTCAACAATTAGAAGAATTATTTAACAATACTTATGTAGATAATAGAGCTATAATGGGGCAAAGCGCTCTTAATTATATAATGGCTCGTGAAGAAGTTAAAGATAAATTAGATAAAGCGTGGTTTCATTATTTAGTATCTGGTGAAGTATACACACATAGAGGAGTAAGAGGGGGAGATCCTTTTTATGAAGTTTTAAATCCAGTGGATGTAGATTATGATCTTGATCCAGACTTAGAGTTTGTTGAGGATGGTGACTGGGCTTTAGTGCGTAAATTTGTGCATGCATCAACTATTATTGATTATTATCACGAGTTTTTATCTGATGAAGAAATAGTTAGTCTAGAAGAACCGCATGGTATGGGTAACTCTCATATACCTTGGTTATCTGTTGGGGCTACAGGCCCTAATGCTAATCAGTTTAATAATAGATTAATTGAAATTATAAACGTATATTGGAAATCTAGAAAACGTATAGGTTTCTTAACTTATATGGACCCTCAAACAGGTGAGGTAGAAGAAATAGAAGTTGAGGATGGTTTTAGAATGCCTAAAGAACTTAAAGAGCAAGGTGGTAAAATAGAGTGGCTATGGGTAAATGAAGTTTGGAAAGGAACTAAAATTGATGGAAGAATATTTATAGATATTAATCCAATACCTAATCAACGTCAATCTTTAGATAACCCATCTATATGTAAACTTCCAATTAATGGTAGACGATATTCAGATATTAATTCTGATAATATATCTTTAGTGTCTTTGGGTATACCTTATCAACTAACATATAATGTGTATAAATATCGGCTCGAGCTCGCTATCGCTCGCTCAAAAGATATTATTGCACAATTTGATATTAATATGATACCTAAGAAATGGGACATGGATAAATTCATGTACTATGTAGAAGGTACTGGTATCGCATGGGTTGATTACAATAAAGAAGGTGTTCAGCTTTCTCCTCAGCATCAATCAGTTCTTGATATGTCTATCAAAACTATTGAGCAATACATAGCTTTATTAGAAACTATAATGCAAGAGTGGGAGAAGTTATCTGGAGTAAACAGACAACGCCAAGGAGAGGTTGGTGCTTACGAAGGTAAATCTACATCTCAACAAGCTATTATACAATCATCTCATATTACAGAGGATTTATTCCGTAAGTTTGGTAGAATGGAGCAAAGAGATTTACAAGCTTTATTGGACTACTCTAAAGAGGCTTGGATTAATGGTAAGAAGGCATCGTTTATTATGCCTGATGGAGCTACAGAGTTTCTAGATATGGAAACTTTAGAGCATATGGAATCTGAATATGGTATTTGGGTAACTGATTCTGGAGAAGAAACAGAGAAGTTAGAAATAGCTAAACAAATGAGTCAAGCTATGATTCAAAATGGTTTACCAGCATCAGCAGTACTTGAAATGCTAGATAGTAAAAACTTTACTCAAATTAAATCTAAATTAAAAGCTGCAGAGGTGCAACAACAAGAATTAGAGCAACAGCAACAAAAAGCAGAGCAAGAAGCGCAGCAAGCACAATTAGAAATGGAGCAAGCTAAACTAGATAATGAAAACATGAATAAAGAAAAAGATCGTGAGACTCAAATTGCGGTTGCTGAGATTCATGCAGGATTAACATCTGGTAAAAATGAAAACGATGCTATAGCTAAGAATAGAGAATTAGATATAAAAGAAAGAGAACTTGGTATTAAAGAAACAGAGATTTCAGAAAAGGGCAGGTCTAACAAAGCTAAAGAGGACAATGACAAGACTAAAATATCAGAAGACTCTAAGAACGAAGATAAAAAGCTTAAGGCCGCTAAGAAGAAAGAAGCTACTAAAGGATAATGGATACAACGAGTAAATTAGATTTAATAAAACAATCTATTGCAGGTGAGTTAGAAGTACCTGTATATGAGGCTATACAGCAAGAGAATGCTCAAATGCAATCTCCTGAAGCAGCTGGCTCCCCTCCTCAAGTTCCAACAGCACCTGTATCTCCTCCAGCATCTCCTTCTTTTGCTACTCAAGTTTATGACAAGAAAGGGGAAATGGTTACACCGTCTACTTCTGGTGTAGGATTAAATCAAACTATGGGATCTAAAAGGGGTGCTATGATTCAGCCTGGTCAATATGAAGACGGAGGTATTAAAGATTGGCTTTTATCTAAAGCTAGAGAAATTAAAACTAATCTACATTCAGGGGCTTCACCTAACGCACAAGAAGCTATTCGTGAAGAAAAAGCACTATTTGCTAATCCTCAAGAAGGAGACCCTCAATGGTATGGAACTACTGGAGGCTCTTTAGATGCATTTAGACATTCTTACGCTACAGCTTTAAATGTAAGAGATCACGGGTTAAAAGGCATTTTAGCTCCTATGGGGCATGAATTTGAAGCAATATATAAACCAGAAAAAAGAGCTGCATACGCGAAAGATATAAAGGGGGGTAAACCTATTACATCTATACTAAAAGAATCTTATCAAGATATATATAATAATTTAGTTGGCGCTTATATTGGATATACCTCAGACAGTGATGAAGAAGCTAAAAAAAGAATTATTGAAAAGATAAAAGAAAAAGATTTACTTTTTAATAGTGAAGAGTATATTGAAAAAAATATACAACCCTTTAAAGAAAAGAAATACCACGGAGGCTTAAGAAAAAAATACAAAGAAGGTGGCCCTAAAAGACCTTGGGGAGAAAAGAATGTAACAGAAATGCAGCAACTTTTAGTTGACGAAGGATACAATTTAGGAAACTGGGGAGTTAATAAAGATGGGGTTGATGGAAGTTGGGGTAAAGATTCTCAAAAAGCATATGATAAATATACTGCCAGAGCTAATAACCGAGGTGTTACCGGGCATATACAATCTCCTATTGGAGTGTCTCAATCTGGACAATCTTATTTACAATATCTTGCTAATGCTGCTCTACAAAGTTCTGGGTTCGTAAAAAAGAATCAATCTTTTTTTGATGTAGATGAGGATGATTTAAGAGCTGACGAACTAGCTGCGTACAAATCTATGCTTAGATCAAATTTAGATAAAGGAAAAAAAGGTAATTTGGATTATAGAGAATATAGTAATAATGAAAAAATTAATAATGCTAGATCATCTGAAGCAGCTAGACTAATGTTAAAAAATAAAGGTATTGGTAATATTTTAGTTAAAGATGCTTTACCTTTTACAGGGATAGGAGCTACAAAAGAAGCTTTACATGGTTTAACTGGAAATGCTACATACACAATAGATGATGACGGTAATGTACACGTACAAGACAATTATGATTTTAATTATTCTCAAAGAAATGTAAAAAAGACAGGGGCTAGTGCATGGGATATGGCTAAAATGTGGTGGAATAATGATGAAGGTAGTATATATCAAGATGCCCACAAGTTAGGGGATCAAGTAAAGTCTAGATTACCTGTAGATATAAATTTAGGAAGTTCTACTGATTTAGGACTTACTCCTGAAGAGGTTAGATCTTTAAAAAAGTATAATCCAAAGGCTTCTGGGGTTGAAAAAGTCAATATGTTAGATATGGCTAAAAATAAAGTTATGTCATATTTTGATTAAAGTGTTATATAATAATAACAATTAAGAAAACTAACTGATATGTAAAAGTATTAGGTATATTATTTATTTTTGTAAACAATAAAAACCAACAATATGAATGAAGAGCACGATGAAATTGCGTTAGACGACATCACTATAGACGATGTTGTTTCTGCAGATCCAGTAGATTCAATAACAGATGGAGTTGATCTACCAGACGCAGAGCCCGTCAAAGAAGAGACGGAAGAAGTTCAAGAAGAACCTCAAGATGAAGTTGAAGAAACTTCTGAGGAGTTTTTAGAACACGATCCTGAAGAGGAACAGGAAGAAGAAGAGGAAGAAGCGGAGGAAACAGAAGAAGATGATGGTGAGGATGGAGAACCAACTGTAGTTTCTGAAATATTAGAAAAACTAGGGTATGAGCCATCAGATGAATATGATGACACCCCAGAAGGTCTTCTTCAAATGACTAAAGATGTATCATCTCAAATGGCTGATGATAGAATTGATGAAGTTTTAAGTAACTTCCCACTAGTAAAACAACATTTAGAATATGTATTACAAGGTGGAGAATCAAATCAATTTATGGCAGCACATGATCCAAGAGCGGATTACGGTGAGTTTGAGTTAAGAGAAAATGATACAGCATCTCAAAAAGTTATTTTAGCTAACTATTTTGAGCTTAAAGGTCACGATAAAGAGTTTACAAATGAATTGCTAGAAGATTATGAAGATTCTGGTAAATTATTTAATAAGGCGGCTGCAGCCAAGGATGCTTTAAGTAAGTACCAAGAGCAGCAACGTGAGTCGATGTATGAACAGCAACGTGAACAGAGTCAAAAAAAGTCAGAGCAACAACAGGAATTTTGGAATGGAATTGCAGACACTATTAAAGACTCTCAAGAATTTGCTGGGATAACAATACCAGAGCGAGAAAAGTCAAAGTTTTTTAACTACATTTCTCAACCTGTTAATAACGATGGGCTTACACAACGAGATCTAGATCACACTGAAGCAGATATGGATGTGAAGCTAGCAATTGATTACTTAATGTATAAAGGTTTTAATCTTAATGATTTAATTAATAAGAAAGCTAATACAAAAAGTGTCAGAACATTGAGAGATAAAATTTCGAGTGGAGAAGAGAGAGTTAAGAGCGCAAGAAAAGCTCAGAGGAGAACTACGAAATTTGATGTTGATGATTTAGATCTTGATATTTAATAACGGCAATATTTAAACTTTGCATATATAAATTAATTTAAAATGGCAGTAAACGGAAATAACATTAGTGTTCAGAAGAATTTTTATAATGATTCTCAGATGACTGATATGAACAGTCTAGCTAATGCTCTGTTGTCTAAGCCTACTGAATTGTCACCAATCATTACTCACTTAGCGGGTAAAGAAGATAAACGTTTCCCACTTTCGTTCTTAACTGAGGGTGTTGGAAATGTAAAGTCAATTGATCGATTGGAATACGAATATCGTGTTAAGACTCATTCTTTAAAGACTAGACCCTTAGCAGAAGCAGCCGCAACAACTCCAGGAGTTGGCGGATCAACTTTTTATTTAACATTCCCAGATAAGTGGTTTGTTTTCCCTTATGTTTTAGTAAACGAAGCAGGAGAGCAGGTACGTATCATGGCAGAGCCTGAAGCAGTTGGTGGGCACTTTCGATACTTATGTCGATTAGTAAACCCAAGTCTTACAGCAACTTTGACTAAAGGTCTTACAGTAGGAAGCCTATGGGCTCAAATGTATGCACCAGTAGGAGTTGACTTCTCTCGTGGGAATGCATCTAACTGGGAAACTCCAGGTAAAGTACGTAACAAGATTGGTACTATTCGTAAATCATACCACATGTCTGGTAATGCTAAAGACTTTGTAGCTGAATTCACTCTTCCTAAGAAAGGTGGCGGATCTACAAAACTTTGGATGGACTACGAAGAATATACTCACATGCTTAACTTTAAAGAAGAGTGTGAGATGTACTACTGGTACGGACAAAAAACTTATGACGCAAAAGGTAAGAACATGATGAAAGATGAAAACGGTCAACCCGTTGTTATCGGTCCTGGTCTTTTAGAGCAAGTTATCAATAAAGATACTTACTCAACTTTAACTGAGTCTAAGATTAAAAACATTATTGGCGACTTATTCTACGGAATGTCAGACGCTAATAACAAGCAAATTACTTTGTACACTGGTACAGGTGGTGCTCGTGAGTTCGATGAAGCTCTTAAAGCTCACTTCTCTGGTGATGCAGGTAGTTGGAAAGTAGGTGGTGAGAATCGTTTCATCACAGGTTCAGGTCGTAGCTTAGGTGTATCTGGTTACTTTACTTCTTATGAGCACATTGATGGTCATACAGTAAATGTAGTTAAATTACCTTTATTCGATCATGGTCCTATTGCACAAGCTCGTGCAAAGCATCCTGTTACAGGTTATTCTCTTGAATCTTACCGTATGGTATTTGTTGATCAATCTAATTACGATGGTCAATCAAACGTACAAATGATCTCTAAGAAAGGTCGTGAGATGATGAGATGGTGTGTA
>Ga0098059_1001557_pt1 | contig 11461 bp, 26 predicted proteins | sample 20_taG_FD_92580 | JGI IMG/M metagenome (GOLD analysis project Ga0098059, IMG submission 92580) | Marine viral communities from the Subarctic Pacific Ocean - 20_ETSP_OMZ_AT15318 metaG | ecosystem: Environmental > Aquatic > Marine > Oceanic | place: Subarctic Pacific Ocean | collected 2015-01-19
ACACAGATATTCCGTAACGGAAAAAAATAATGTCTGATAACAGTTTTGAACTGATAAACGAATACAAAGAACAAGTTCGTATATTAAAGCAAGAAGTAGCTGAATTACAAGACGCAGGTAAGTCTAAGGATGCAGCTAATAAAAGATGTTTACAAAAATTAGAACATGCTAATAAAGATTTAGAAGACGCACAAGAAAAAATAAAAAAAATGGAGGAAAAAAATGATCAGAAAGATAAAGGAAAAGATCAAGAATCTTTGGGATAAATTTGTTGTCTGGCTATTTTCAGGTTACGATAAGTGAAATTTGGGCTAGTTCTTTTTTTATGCTCATTTGTAGCAGAAGAATGTTTGCCGCCCCATTATTTTCATGCACAATTTCAAGATGAATATACTTGTTTAATGATGGGTTATGAACAATCTATTTTAAAAATGGAAGAAATAGGTAGAGAAGAAATTAATAAACATAGTATGTATATAAAATTTGTATGTGCTGAAATAAAACCATCAGAAGAAGATACTTAATTATGAGAACCCTCGCAATATTATTTATGTTATTATTTACATCCTTTGCACATGCAGGAAGCACCCAATCAAATGTATCTGGGTCTAACACTGCTATTGAAGGGGGATATACATCAAGTGCTACAACAACTTATCAGTCTGGTTCTAGCTCAAATAGTACTACGAGTAACACAACAAATTCTAATGTAAGGTCATCACCTCCATCAGCATCAGCACCATCTTATAATTCTATGACACAAGATGTTTGTAGTACAGGTGCTTCAATGGGAATACAGACTTTTGGAATAGGTGTTAGTGGTGGAAAACATTTTATAGATAAAAATTGTGAAAGATTAAAACTAGCTAGAATACTTAATGACTTTGGTATGAAGGTAGCAGCAGTAGCAATACTATGTCAAGATGAAAGAGTATTTGAATCTATGATTCAAGCAGGTACTCCCTGTCCTATTGATGGTAAAATTGGTAAAGAAGCTGAAGCTCTTTGGTCTAAATATGATAATGAAAGACCAGACTATGACATATATGTTAAACGTATGAAACAAAGAGAAAAGAAGGAAAAAGAATTAGAAAAAATTAGACTTAAAGAAGAAGCTAAAATGACTAAAGAATTTGATAAGGTAGATAAAGAAATTAAAATAGAAAAACTAAAACCTATAGACTGGGAATCACCTAAATAATGCCAAAACCAGTAAGAAAATGGGTAGTAAAATTAAGAATGTGGTGGGCAGATATTAGAGGACATCATGGTAAACGTTGGGACTATGAACCTGGTGATTACTATATGGGTCGTAAAAGAAGAAAATGAAAATAAGCGAGAATACGGCAGTATCTATGCCGATGAAAAATTTAATTAGTATTATTGCTGCTGTTGCAGTAGGAGTATGGGCATACTTTGGTATAGTAGAAACTTTAAATAAACATAGTACAACTCTAGAGTTAATGCAAAAAGATTTAGAAGCTAACTCAGAATTTAGAATTAAATACCCACGTGGAGAACTTGGTCAGTCATCTGGGGAGGCGGAGCTCTTTATGTTGGTGGAACATATGGCAGGGTTAATAGAGTCTATGGATGAAGAGTTAAAAGGTATGAGAAATAATAAAATTAATATAGATTTTTTAAAAGAACAAGTATCAAAATTACAAGCTGATGTAGAAAAAATAATTAGAAATGGCAATGGAGAACACTAATGATAGAAATGGTATTTGCTTTATTACTCTTACAAGATCATAAAATTATAGAACATCGTTATCATGAGTCATTATCAAAATGTCTTAAAGCTAAACGTTATGCTATGAAGGACAAAAGTCCTGGTGATAGAGTTGTTTATAAATGCATTCAATCTAAAGCAAACATTGAAGTATATATGGGAGAGAAAAAAATACTCTCTTTAATATTAGAATGATTTGGTTAATTATATTTATAGGAGTTATGGCTTATGCGGTTTATCGTATTAACACTTTTGCTGATGACGTTAATCCATACAACTTCAGCAGAAGAAATAACGACAGGTAATTTATTACCTAATGGTACTGGTTCTGCATCTAATTTGCAATCAGTAGATAATACAATACCAAATGTACAATCAAGTTGTTCATCATTTACTTCAGTTAATACTACATGTACAAATTCAAATTGGAACTATCAAGAAGTAGAAATAGGTAGCACATCATCAGGTACAGGTACTTTAAACTACACAGGTAATTTAGTAGATGTAACAACAGGTAATGAAACTACTACCCAAGTAATGTTAGATAATGGTATTACTTTAGATTCTACAACTGTTGTACAAAATTGTGAATGGTCTGGATCATCACATCAATGTGGTCAAGCACAATCAGGTCGAGATACATTTAAAACAACAGTTAAGATATTAGATTCTGATGGTAATGTGTTGTCTGAAATAGACCAAATAAGAAATACAGATTCAGGTTATTATAGTAATGCAGACAAGTATACAGATCAAGTTATATATAATGGCACAGGATCAAATCAATTTGATTGGACTTGGACAGGAATAGATGGTGATTCTACTCCAGTTGATTTAGGTGGACCTAATTTGTTAGGTGCTAAACTAACTATGACTTATGATAACACGGTTATAGCAAATGAAATTGTTGAAGAGATAAGTGAAATATTTGAAGAATTACAAGAAGAAATATTTGAAGAATTTACATTTGAATATATTGAAGAAATGTTTGAAGAGTTTACACTTATAGCACCACCTATGGAAGAAGTTATGGAAGAAGAATTTGAAGAGATGACATTTGAACCCATGCTTACTTTAATAGAAGAAATGCCAATGGAAGAAGAATTTTTTGAAGAAGAAATGCTTATAGAAGAAATGCCAATGGAAGAAGAAATAACTACATCTTTTTTTACTATGATGCCACCACCACAAGAAGAGGAAATATATGAGGAAACGGAAGAGATCATCGCAAGTTTCTTACCTATGGTTCTTAAAGAAGAGGAGACATTTACAGAAGAAGAAGAATTTGTCGAAGAAGAACCAGTAATGGAAGAAGAAATTATACAAGAAAAACCATCAAGATTTACAGCTGCACCTAAAGAAGAAGAAAAAGAAGAAGTAATAGAAGAAGAAACTATGGAAGAGGAGCCAAAGCAAATGGCAGAAAAACCAAATGAAGAAAAAGAAACAATTAAAGAAAAGAAACCCACTAGCGAAACTTCTAAAAAGTCCGCAGTTCCAACAAAAAAAATTACCAAACAAAAGAAAGTACAGTCGAAAGGAAATAAAACAACAAATGTTAAGTCACAGTCAAGACTTGTAAATTTAGAAAAAGTTATGGATAAAGTAGATAAAGATATAAAAGATATATCAAAAAATTTACAGATAAAAAATATAATTAAGATAGGTGCTATGACTAATGATCAAGCATCTCTTGATATTTATGATGTACCCTTTTATAAAAGTGAAGATATTTATTTAGATCAATTACAAATACAAGATTTAAGACAAGTATATGCTGATACTACTCTAAATAATTATATAGCAAATGATCCTGTATTTATTATGCAGGATAAATTAAATAAAATAAATATAGAAAAACAAAGAATATTAATAGAACTGGAGCAATTAAAAAATGGATAAAATAAAAAATCAATTAGCTGGTGTTGCAGCTTTACTAGGTGTCATTGCCGCAATAGGTGGTGGATTTGTTAAGTATGGTGAAGTTATGACTAAACTTGACTCAATAGAAACTGTTGATTACTCAGCACAGATAGCTGTATTAGAAGAAAAAGTTGATGCTTTAAGTGGAGATCATGGTCATACAAAAATGTTAGTTAATGAAAAGGAAATACAATTACTTAAAGTGCAGATAGAAGAAATTAAAGTTAAATCTTCTAACCCTCTAGCAAATTAATGTATTTAAATGCTAATGTACCTCCTATAGAATGCTTTGTAAGGGGTAATTATTTAAGAGATCAAAAAGATTCTCACGATAAATACTTTGAGTGTGTAATATTTGGTTTTAGTTCTATACCTAAACAAGTTCCTTTGTTTCATTACATGATGACAGATGGTGGTATATGGTGGAGAGCACCTATATCTGCATTTTGTAAAAAACCAGATGTAAAAGAATTACCTTTAAATGAATTAATGTTATGGGATTCATTTAGTTATAATGTAAGTGTTACAAAATTTTATCAATTAGATGGTTGTAAAATGATATACACATCTAGAAGAAAAAAACAAGTTGAAGGTAAATACTTATTTACTATTGACTGGTGTGCTGGTGATTATAATGAATTAGATTTTGGTTATGCAGAAAAACCAGATCAACATAAATGTGGACATGTAATAGAATTAGATGATGGTAACTATGCAATTCAACCCAACAATAGACTAAGGATATTTGATCCTTCTATGGCAGCTGACCCCAGCAAACCTCTTATCCATAGATTAGTTAATACTAGAATCTGGTCCGTAGAAGATACTTCTAAATGGATTACAGATGAAGTACAGGAAGGAAGCTATGATTATGAATATAAGGAGATAAAAGATGGCAGTAAATAAAGCAGGAAACTATACAAAACCTGGAATGAGAAAAAGAATCTTTAGTAGAATTAAAGCACAGGCTTCTCATGGCACAGGTGCTGGCAAATGGTCAGCAAGAAAAGCACAGGCACTGGCTAAAGCATATAAAAAAGCTGGTGGAGGATATAAGTAATGATAAATTTTATTAAAAAAATATTAGGAATAGATGTTATAGAATATAATATTAGATTATTACAAAGAAAAAATTATTGGAAGGAAAAATATGGCACTAACAAAAAGTCAACGTAGTTTAAAAGCATGGGGAAAACAAAAATGGAGAACCAAATCTGGCAAAAAATCTTCGGTGACTGGAGAAAGATATTTACCAGAGAAAGCTATCAAGAGCTTATCATCTGCGGAGTATGCGGCAACGACAAAAGCAAAACGCCAAGGAACAAAGAAGGGCAAACAGTTTGTGAAACAACCGAAAGGGATTGCAAAAAAAGTAAAACAATATAGGAGATTTAGTTAATGTACGGAATGAAAAAAACTAATATGAAAAAGAAACCAACTGCTACGAAGAAAAAATATAAAGGATTTTCTAAATTACCAGAAGGTGTTCAAAAAAAAATAAACAAAAAACTAGCAAAGAAAGTATAATGGCAAAGACAGCAGCATGGCAACGTAAAGAAGGTAAAAACCCCTCTGGTGGTTTAAATGCTAAAGGTCGTGCATCATACAATCGTGCAACTGGAGGCAATTTAAAAGCACCTAGTAAAAAAGTTGGTAATCCTAGACGAGCTAGTTTTTGTGCTCGTATGAGAGGAATGAAAAAAAAATTAACTTCTAAAAAAACTGCTAATGACCCTAATTCAAGAATTAATAAAGCACTTCGTGCTTGGAATTGTTAGCTTAATATTATTACACGGAACTATGGATCAATATGGAAAACATAGAGATTTCTTACAAAAAATAAGAAATGTTAAATCTGAATATAGCCAAGAATCATTTGAGGCTAATGTTCCTGATGATTTTATTTTAACAATAGCTACAGCTGAAACAGGCAACTTTAATTTTAAAAATGCTGATACTGCTAAAAGAGCAAATAATTTTTTTGGAATGCAGGCTATTGGTGATGAATCATTTATATTATCCCAAGACCCAAATAAAAAAGCTAAAGTTAGAACATTTAATAGTGCAGAAGATAGTATAAAAGGATTTTTAGAACTTATGAAAACTGGATCTAGTTATCAAGGTATAAGAGAATCAATAGCAAAGGGAGATAACACAATAAATTATTTTGATTCTTTAGGTGAATACGCAGAAAAAAAAAATTATCCAGAATTTTTAAAAGATATATATATTACTAGAATTTTAGATTTTATGAATCCAAAAGATGATACAGGTAAACTAATGTTACCAAATAAAAAACCTATGAAATCTCAAATGAATACCCTAAAATAAAAAGGGGAGCCATAAAGACTCCCCCAGGCAACAGAAGACATCTAGAGAACCACCTCTAGGTGTCTTTTTTTTTGGCTAGTATAAACTAACCAAAATTTATATTATGTCTTCACAAATGATGGAAGACCTAACATTGGTCTTTTATCAAACCTATTGCTTTCAGCAAAAGGACCATTTACATGATTATAATGAAGAAATACTTGTCCACAAATATTACCTTTAAACGGTTCTCTCCAATGTTCTAATTCGCAACCACTATATACTAACATATCTCCCACATCAAGCATTACTTCTGTGCCTTCTATAAATATAGACCACGGGTCACCACCTAAATGTATGGTTGTAGATATCTCACAACTAGGTCTATCTTTGTGTTTATGTAGTATATCACCGTGTTTGTATATTCGAGCATATGAGTATGTAGGTATTAATTCAAGACCTGTTTCTTTTTGCATTTTAGGTAATACTTTCATTAACAAAGTTTCCATTGCAGGATCAGCATAAATTGAATAAGTGTTTGGAACTTGCTGGTCAGACCAAGTACCTAGTAAACTCGTGTCATACGTAATATTATTTTGATACATAAATTGAACTGCATCACGTTTAAGTAAAAAATAATTAAATATAAAATTAGCTAATTCATAACTAATTGCATTTTTTATTACTTGGTATTTATTAAACATTAAAATAATATAAAGTTAAAAGACACAGATATTCTTATGTCATTGCTTTTATTAGGTTCTACTTTATGCCACATCCAAGAAGGAAACATTATTAATCTTCCAGGAATTGGGTCATAATAAGCTTCTCGCCACAACTCTCTAGGTAATTTTTCTTTTTTTCTTGTGGGCATACAGTGTTGTGCTCCAGGTCTTGGATCTATTAAACCTAATCTTCCAGAATTAGGTAACGCTTTTACATAGTAAACACCAGAAAATAATGAGTTAGGATGTATATGACTATTATTATACCCACCAGGTGGATTAATATTAGCCCACATGTTCCCTAGTCTAGGCTCCATATCCAAATACTCTTCTTGTATAATTTTATTTTGCATTTGAAATAATTCTTTAATTAAAGGTTCATATTCTTTTTTATGATTCATGTCAGTTTGTGAATGCCAGCCATTCATATTAGTTTTGTTTACACCTTTATCTTGATTACTCCATTCAATTATTTGCTTTTCTAAATAAGGATTTAGTTCATTAGCATTGGGTAAATCTTTAATATATATAATAGTTGGAAAAAAATATTCTTTAATCATTTAAATGGTGTGCCTCCAAACCACATAACAAGTGATTGTCTTACTCCTCGTCTAACAGGATTAACTCTATGATTTAAAAATGATGCAAAACAAATTGCATGACCTTGTTCAAGTTTTGCGTATTTACCAGGAGCCATTAATTCTAAGTCCCCTCCTTCAAATTGATTTTCAGGAGACAATAGTAATGTCATAGATATTTTTCTTACAGGTGGTTCATTTTGCATATTAACATCTGTGTCCATATGCCAATCATAAAAACCACCTTCAGGATATTCTGTAAACTGTGCATTTTCTGTTATTTGTATATCCCCAAATCCAAAATGATTTCTATTTGCTTTTTGTATAAAAATATTAATATCACGATACATATGTTCCATCTCTTTAAATGGAATCCAAGATATTGTTGTGACTCTTTTTTTTGTATCTAATCCACCACCTGGTTTTCCCATACCAACTTGTGCTTTTTGTGGTGGTTGTCTTCTACCACATTCAATAATTTGTCTACATTGCTCGGGTGTAAATAATGGTGTTGTTGTTTGTATAATCCAGCTTTTCCATTTAGGTTCTGTTATTATCATTCTGCACTCCTATTTTTAATAGGGTCATAATTTACATCCATATTACATGCTAGAGTTCTTCTAAAACCATTTCCATTAAAAGGATAAACACAATGTCTCATGTCATATGGAAATACATAAAAAGCTTTTTCTTTTATAATAGGACCATAGTCTGAATTACAAAATTGACCTGATGAATTTCCTATTATTTGTAATTGTCCATTCATAGGTTTTTCAACTGCGGAATATTCAACGCCCATGTTTTGTGGCAATTTTAAAATCATAACAGACGATAATCCAGTAAATAAAGATCCTTGATGAATATGTATTGGATTGTATTCATGTTCTTTCATTTGATTAACCCATATAGAGTTAAGATGCATTTTATAGTTTTTAATTTTATTCCAATCTAAATAGTGTTTCATAACCATATGAAACCATTGTGTTACAGTCTGTGGTAAAAAATTATGTGGATGCATTTTTTTATTTGGTGCACCATCAAAAAATAATGAGTGTTCATTTACAATCTTACCTACTAATTGTGGATTAGCTCTAGGTAATTCATCTTTTCTTGTTTCATAAATATGATTAATAGTATCATATACATCTAAAGGCACATCATAAATCAAAACAGATTGCCCTAAAAATATACATTTATATTTAATATCAGAATCTAATGTGTTCATATTTATCCTTTATTCTTTGTGGTATTTTTTCTATGTAGGGGTTGTATTCTTTTTTAATTTCTTTTTTAATTTTATGCATATTGTTTCCAACTATGGTATCATCGTAAGATATACCATTAATATTTATTTGTTGCAAGTTTGTAAATTGGTGTGGGTAATAAGGTATGTTTAAAAAATTATAAACTTTATTTATTTCTTCTCTTGGGTTTTGCACCAAGTCATCATATTTTATGAAGTGACACATGTTTGGATAATTAAAAGCATTTTTAATTGCTTCTAAATCTTTAGCTATTGCACCTTTTTTATTCATAATCATAGATAATTTTTCTTCATCATTTTTACAATTATATTTATTAAGAAACGCATCAGGGTTTTCTGTGTACCACTGCATATAAGAAGCTAGCACATCCATTAAATCTCTAAGTAATACTACACATTTAAAAGGATGTTTATAATGTTTTTGCATTAATTTAAAATTACCTTTTGTCATTACAGGACCACGATCAATAATATATTCTTGTGACCAATGTTTGTAATAATTATCAAACACACTATTTAATACATTATCTAAAGATTTATGATCTGGATAATTTTCAAATACATCTGTTTTTTTTAATAAAAATACATCTTTCATTATCTCTAAAGTAATAGAATTAGCAGTGCACACAACGTTTGGATTTTGATTTATAATAGATGCAAACAAAGTATTACCCGATCTTGGCATTGCAACTAAAAAAAATAATTTTTTATTCTGGTTTTGCCCCAAGTTCGTGTGTAAGTTTATCTTTCTTATCATATTCTAATTGACCCAATTCTTTTTTTATTCTTTCAATAGATTGTAATTGACCTAAAACATTAAACACTTCTGGTTGACTTGAACCAGATGTTAAAGTTTCAGCTTTATTTTTCATTGTTAAATGGTAAGAATGTAATTGATGTGTGTTAACATCTTTAGTATCAAAAGAACCATCATCAAATTTCTTTTTAAATTTAGACCATAACTTTATTTCTCTCATTCTATCTCTAGCAACTAATTGCATAGATGCTTTACTATATGTTTTTTCATCTATGTCAATTTGTAATAATTCTTTTTTTAATGGGTCTTCTTCTTTGTCTAATTTTTCTTGTAATCTTTTTATTTTAACTTCAGCCCTTCTATAATCAAAAGATAAACTCATTAAATTTTCTAAGAATACATTTTGTTCTCTAACACACTGCCAATATTTAGCAGCTTTAGTTGGATACTTTGCATCATTTAATACAGAAAACTGCATTTCAGTTTCTGTTCTAAACATTTGTTTTTTAGTCCAAGTATCTCTAAGTTCTTCTGTCATCTTTTTAAACAGAGATACATCCTCTGGCTCCAATATATTATTAAGATTGGGAGCCTCCCTTTCAATTAGTTCTTTAATATTTCTTTTTTCTTTAGTCATTTTATACCTTTTGTATTATTTGTTTTATATCATCTTGCATTTTTTTACCCATAGAATTTGCATGATTAATTATGGCAGCACATAAGTTAGCTTGATATGGGAAACCTCTTAAAGCATCTCGTATTTTACCAACAGGTTTACCACCATAATCTATTACTATAGCATTATCTTTATTTAATCCTATCTTTAATTCAAACAATATTCCAGTGTATTTATCTAGATTATTTTTTTCTTTCATCAGACACACTCTCCTTTTGTATATTAACTGGAGTTAGTGCAGATATAGAATTCATAATCTTAACAACTTCTCCATATGGTCTAGTCATTAAGTATCTCATTATATCCATTAACTGCTCCGAGCTAATCGCATAGGTTTTTGGTGTTGCCTGTTTTGTTTTGCTTTTATCTTCAGCCATTTGTCCTCCTATTAAAATGGTATGTCGTCATCATCAACAGTATTATCAAAATACTTAGATAATGTTTTTAAGTTTTCTTCTGCATTAGATATTTTTGTTAAAACTTTATCTAACTCATCTAAAAATTGTGGATGTTCACCAATCGCAACTGGTTTATCAAAGTAAACTTTAGCAGTTGCTTTACCTGCAGCTATCTCTGCTTCATATTTACGTTTAAGTGCATCCAAAAATAGATATCTCATTATTCTGCTCCTTTAAATTGGTAGTATTTATTTTCTACTAAATCTTCACTATCAAAGTAAGGATTAGTTTTTGCTGCCTTACACTCTCTGGCATCTCGTATAGTTTGATTTAACGTTCTACCTTCACGCAAACAACCTGCAACGAAATCTTCTACTTCTTGTAATGCTTGTTTAACTTGTCCCATTACTAACCTCCTGTATTAATTTATTTAAATACCAACTACCTTTTTCTAAATCTTCTAAAGGTTCTCCTTTAAATTTATAACGAGAAACATACTTTAAAATATTACCTTTAAGATAACCATGATACTCATCGCTAGTCATGCAATCTCTTATAACTTCTATGGTTTCTTTTTTACCATGTTTATAGTGAGAAGGAGAATGTACATTATTATGTTTTCTTTCATTCTCATATGACATGTCATGTTTATGGTCTTTCTCATATTTATAAGTTCTCTTATCATCTATAGGTTGTTCAAATATATAATTATTTTCTGCCATACTCTTTCCTTATAGTTTTGATATCAATTAACTCCATATTATAATTACCATCTTTAACTTCTTTCTTAATAACTAAACCACTCCACCACATATGCTGAGTATCTCTAGCAAAATGTTCTGTATGATTTAAATAACATCCAGCAGATAATGCATTTAGTTTTTTACCATTTGGTAATGTAGATACTGCATAATCTAACAAATGACTATGTCCTACTGTAGCAGAAACTTTGTGTTTTGTCAAGATAGATCTTGCAATATTTTCACCAGATATTGCAGATCCCATTATACCAGATGGTAAATGGTGAGAATAGTGTACACCATCAATTACCTTTATTGCTTTATATGGTATTTCTCTCCAACCATATTTTTTATAATG
>Ga0098059_1001560_pt1 | contig 11434 bp, 21 predicted proteins | sample 20_taG_FD_92580 | JGI IMG/M metagenome (GOLD analysis project Ga0098059, IMG submission 92580) | Marine viral communities from the Subarctic Pacific Ocean - 20_ETSP_OMZ_AT15318 metaG | ecosystem: Environmental > Aquatic > Marine > Oceanic | place: Subarctic Pacific Ocean | collected 2015-01-19
ATAAGGAGACAGGTGATGTACGAAAGATTGAACAGATTAATAAGCCGTTTGGTGCAGGCATATGCCCAAGCATTAAACGTCTGTATAGCAAGGAGCCCTCCTTGGAGCTTCTGGATGGACTCAGTGTTATCTCCCATCGTATCAGTATTCTTAAAGGTTTCCTATCAGCTGTAGACGAGGATGGCTATGTACAAGCTCAAGTTCAAGGACTTACAAACACACTACGATGGAAACATAAAGTATGTGTTAACCTACCGGGGATTGATAAGCCTTATGGTGAGGACATACGTGGCTGCTTAATAGCCCCAGAGGGTTATGTATTAGTGGGGAGTGACATGTCCTCACTTGAAGACAGAACAAAACAACACTACATGTGGGACTTTGACCCTGACTATGTAAAGGAGATGTGTACTGATGACTTTGATCCTCATCTAGGGTTGGCAGAGTTTGCTGGGGCATTAACTAAAGAAGAAGTGGAGTTTTACAAATGGTACAAGGCATGAAGTTTAGTAAGTTGATAGACTTGCACTGTTTAGTGAAGGGCAGGTTGTTCTATGACGAAGGGAGCCTTTACTGGAGGGACAGTGGTGAGAAGGCTGGATGGGTAGATGAGGTAGGGTATAACCACATTAGGTTAGAAGGTAAGCTGTATTTGGAACACAGGTTGATATACTTGTTGCACCACTGCACCCTACCCCCTCTTATAGACCATATTGACAGGAACCCACTCAACAATAGGCTGGAAAACCTAAGGGGTGCAGACAAGAAGGTCAATGCTATCAACTCCGGATTGCCAGCTAATAACAAGTCTGGAGTTAAGGGTGTTAGCTGGCACAAGGCAGGTCAGAAGTGGACTGCTCAGATTAAGAATGATGGGGTTAAGATACATCTAGGTTCTTATGATAAGTTACAAGATGCAGTTGAAGCTAGGCTTAAAGCAGAGGAGGACTTGTGGGGTGACATTAGATGAAATGAAGGCACTTCCAAAAGAGGAGCAAGAGAAGATAGCCAAGAAGGTTGGGGCTTTACGCAAAATATACAAAGCTGCAAACTATGCCTGTGTATATGGTGCTGGTGGAGCTACTGTTGCTCGTTCTGCTGGCATTAGTGAGCGTGAGGGTGTTAAGCTCGTAGAAGCATATTGGAAACGCAATTGGTCTGTAGAGGCCATTGCTAATAGTCAAACAGTGAAACAATGTAGGAGGCAGAAATGGCTGTACAACCCAGTTAGTAAGCTATGGTATAGCTTGAGAGCAGAGAAAGACCGCTTCTCCACACTAAACCAAGGCACAGGAGTGTGGTGCTTTGATACGTGGGTTAAGTATCAACGTAAACGTAACATCCCCATAATAGGACAATTTCACGATGAGACGATTAACCTCGTTAAAGAGAAAAACAAGGACAAGGCAGCGGAGGTGTTGCGCTGGGCTATTGAAGAGACAAACAAAGAATTAAATTTAAACAGAGAGCTTGACATTGATGTCCAGTTCGGTGTAAACTACAGTCAGATTCATTAGGGGGTTGTAATGACTGAGGAGGAGAAGAAGGCTAAGAGGGCTGCTCAGAGTAAAGCTTATTATGAAGCTAATAAGGAGAAGTTAGTTGCTTACAATAAAGCTTACCAGAAAGCTTATCGTGAAGCTAATAAGGATAAGAGGGCTGCTTATAGGGAAGCTAATAAGGAGAAGATAGTTGCTCGTAGTAAAGCTTATAGGGAAGCTAATAAGGAGGAGATAGCTGCTTACAATAGAGCTTACCAGAAAGCTTATCGTGAAGCTAATAAGGAGGAGGTAGCTGCTGAGAGGAAAGCTTATTATGAAGCTAATAAGGAGAAGATAGTTACTCGTAGTAAAGCTTATTATGAAGCTAATAAGGAGAAGAGAGTTGCTGTCAAGAAAGCTTACCGGAAAGCTAATCCAGAAGTGTGGGCAGCCGCCAGCCGTAAGAGGAGAGCAACCAAGAGAGAAGCATATGTCCCACGGTGTAGCCACTGGGAGGGTGTGGAGAAGCAGCTGGTAGGGAGGCGAGAGGAGTTGAGAGCAACCACTGGCATCACCTACCACATAGATCACATCTATCCCCTCTCCAAAGGGGGTATAGACCACCCAAGCAACTACCAACTACTCTTACCAGAGGAGAATATTAGTAAGGGAGCTAAGGTGGATAGCAGCTGCCCTAATCAAATGAGAATGAAAGAAGTAAGTGAACTGGTATTAAACTTAGGCATGGATATTGATTCAGCCTTACAATTAACTAAGAGAGAAAATATATGAGTTTGAACGCACGTAAAATTGCACATACAGGTGGTAAGAAAGGCCCAGAACAGGCCGCTATTGAGCCGGGAACCTACCCAATCCGAGTAGCACAACTAATTGATCTAGGCTTACAGCCACAACGTCCTTGGCAGGGAGAGGAGAAGCCTCCTGCACATGAGATGATGATTACGTATGAGCTACTAGATGAGTTTTGTGTAGATGAAGATGGTAATCCAGATGAGGAGAAGCCTCGCTGGTTATCAGAAACCATCCCACTCCGCTCACTCAAGGCTGAGAAAGCTAAGTCTACACAGCGCTACTATGCACTAGACCCCAATGAGGACTGTGAGGGAGACTTTGTAGCACTGGCTGGTATGCCTGCTAATGCTTCCATTACACAGAATGCTGGTAAGGGTAAGAATGCTGGTAAGATTTATAATAACATTCAGATGTTGTCTACCATGCGTCCTAAAGATGCAGCTAAGGCTGAACCACTTAAGAAGGAACCTAAAGTGTTCGTCTTAGATGAGCCTGACTTAGATGTGTTTAACAGCCTCCCTGAGTGGCTACAGGACAAGCTTAAGTCCAACCTAGAGTATGCTGGTAGTGAGCTGGAGAAAGCTCTTACAGGAGGCTCTAGTGAGCCTGATGAGCCACAGGCTGCTGATGCTGATGATGGGGAGGACTGGTAGATGGGAAAGGAAACAAACATTGAAACAGGTGATCCAGTGGTGGTGGTTGATGCTGAAGGTCAACCAAACCTCACTGTAGGTGAGAAAGGCTGGGCCAACACTGTCACATACGTTGACCAATGGTATGTGTGGTTTATGCCTGCTGATGGTCGTATGATGTATGTCCTCTCTGCCAATAGGTTAGAGGTGGATGAGGAAGCTAAGGCTGCTGGCCTCACATTAAATGAGAACACTATCGCCAAGGGGTAGGAGATGAACTATCTAGTAGCAGGGGATCACACACACTTTGAGTATAATAAGGGCAAGCAGACTGCTTGGTGTACTCATGGTGATTGGGGAGGCAAGGTGGTGTTTCGTGAGGACGGTACTTGTAAGATTGAGCAAGTGGAGTATGACAGCTACACGCTCACAGACTGTAACAGCTTTGAAAGCGCTGTTACGGATGGACTTATTGACTGGGAGTAGGTATGCAATGCTTGATTGACGGTGATGTGCTAGTTTACGAGGCTGCATTTGGTGGTCAGTATAAGGACGAGGAGGGCGAGCTAGTAGTTCGTCCTTTCGAGTCTGTAGCTGAGCTGCTAGATCAGAAGATAAGGGAGATAGTTGATGAGTGTTGGGCTAATGAGGAACCTTTGTTGTTCCTCACCAACGACTCTACACTAAACAAAATGTATAATAGGAAACGTAAGTCTGAGGGGTTGGAGCCCTTGGTATATAAGGAGAACTTCCGCATAGCTGTAGGCAAGGACAAGCCCTACAAGGGACAACGTAAGCAGGACAAGCCTTTCCATAGGGACAATGTAAGGGCTTATATGTTAGACAACTATGAGTGTGTAGTGGCTAATGGTATGGAGGCTGACGATATGTTAGCCATCTATCAGACTAAAGCTGCTCCCCTCACCACTATCATCTGTTCTCGTGATAAGGACTTGAAGATGGTGGAGGGAATGCACTTTACATGGCCTTGTGCCAAACAACAGCAATGGGGGCCAGCTCCTGTTGATAAGCTAGGAGAATTGCAATATGACGCAGGAAAGAACAAACTCACAGGAACGGGTAGTAAATTTTTCTACAGTCAAGTGCTCACAGGGGACTCAACAGATAACTATTCCGGTTTACCTAGATGTGGGCCAAAGCGAGCTTACGAGCTACTTGAGGGTGGACAAAGTGAACATCATCTTTTCCAAGCCGTTAGTGGAGCCTATAGAGATAAGTTTGGAGATGATTGGAGAGGCAAGATGTTAGAGCAGGCACAGTTAGCTTGGATGTGTACAGAGCTTAATGATGATGGGAGTGCTAAGATGTGGGTGATCAATGAGGAGTGGCTTAATGGAACAGACTGAGCATGAGTATTTAGTGGAGTTATTGGATCTAGACTGGACATTTTTTGCTAGAAAATATTTTGGAGATTTATATGAGTAGAAACAGCCTGCATCGCAGACTTACCACTCTGGCAAAGTCTGTCTCAATTAATGCCAGCGATATTCAAGGATTAGATGCATACACTAAGGGAGAGGTTGATGCCTTGTTGTCGGGCTTAGATGCCTACTCTACAACTGAAGTGGATCAACTACTTGACGCACTAAGCTTTTATACGGAGGAGGAGGTAGACGCTCTTGTTGCTGGTGTATCTGCTGGCCCCAGTCTACACTTCTTTCAAGTGAAGGATGACGGGACTACGGGCCAAGCCACCACTGGCACACTCTCCGATTTAGTTGGGATGTGGGCAACCCCAGATGAGGTGGGGACAAGGTTCTCTTGGGACTCGTCCACAGGGGAGCTGGAGGTTACAAGTGAGTTAGATGTGTTAGAGTTTAATGTTAATGTACACACTCACAATAACCTGAACAATCGACATGAGCTACACGTAGCATTACTAGAAGACAGTGGGGGAGGGTACTCTGTCATACAAGAGGCCAGCAACTACTCTTCAAGGAACAATGCGCAAGACGAGGGGCAGGTTGTGATTGCTTCCTTTAAAGTGTTCTCTGTTTCGACAGGAACTAAGTATAAAATTGCTGTTCGTCATGTTGGGGTGTCTGCCACTGTAGGTGCCGCACCAGTGTCTGGACAGACCTATTTGAGTGTTACGGGGGTGCGGTATCGCTAGGCCAGCAGGAGAGAAGACACGTTGTGGAGGACGCTGGACAGAAGCTAAGTGGAAGTCCTTCATTAAGAATCAACTACGAGGGGCTACACGTAAGTGGGCTCCTATACAAGACTGCTTGAAGAATGCAAGAGTTAAGAGAGGTCTCTATGAGTGTGCTGGTTGTGGTAAGCATGTAACCAATACAGTTAAAGAGGGAGCTAAGCGGGTGAAGAATGTGTTTGTAGACCATATACAACCCATTGTACCTGTCACTGGATGGATCAGTTGGGACTCATGTATAGAACGTATGTTTTGTGAGGAGGATAATTTGCAATTGTTATGTAAAGAATGCCATGACAAGAAGAGTAAAGAGGAAGCTGCTGAGAGAGCTGCTTACAGACGTAAAGCTAAGGAGAACAAATGAGCAACACTAACAACTACTACAAAGAGCTTAGCCTCTTTAACAACATTAAGAACAACTCACACAGAGCATGGAACAGGTTGCTCACAATCTCCAACCTAAAAGAGAAAGGACGTACTCGTGACGCTGCTAACTACTTGAACAAGCTAGACGAGGTAGGACGAACTGGTGTGGGATTGTTAATCCTAGCCATCCAGAACAAAGGTCTTGAGACAGTTAAGGCCGAACTCAACCGCAATATAGAGACCAAGGAGCTTTCATGAAACTATTAGTCATTCCTGATACACAAGTACGAGCAGACACACCAACAGACCACATCAAAGCTGCTGGCAATTACATTGTAAGGCATAAGCCAGATCACATTGTGGTCATGGGGGACTGGTGGGACATGCCCTCTCTTAGTCGCTTCAACACCAACCTAGAAGCTGAAGGACTAAAGCTTAAGGCTGATCTAGAGGCTGGTGATAATGCTATGATGGAACTTATGATGCCCATTATCAACTATAATAGGAAGCGTAAGTCTCAGAAGAAGAAAGTGTACCGACCAAAGCTCACTTACATTGTAGGCAACCATGATCCACAAGTACGTCTCCCAAGACTAATTGAGGAGCACCCAATCCTAGAGGGCTTTCTTGAAGATCAGACTGATAGCTTCTTAGCAAATTTAGGTTTTAAGGTTGTGCCTTTCTTGCAGATTGAGAACATTGAGGGTATACGCTTCTCTCATTACATTCAGAATCCTCATAGTGTTAAGGGAGCACCACTAGGAGGTCAGATAGATACGATGCTTAAGAATGCAGGGCATAGCTTTGTCATGGGCCATCAACAGACCTACAAGATGGGCAAGCACTACTTGTCTGATGGTACACAGAGGCTAGGTATTGTAGCTGGTGCCTTCTATGACCATGAGGAACGCTACCAAGGCCCACAGGGGAACAAACATTGGAGAGGCATAGTGCAGCTCAATGATGTTAGAGATGGGAGTGCTGACGTTTGTGAGCTGTCTCTGGACTACCTTAAGAAGAAGTATTTGTGAGGTATGTTGTAACAACTTACCCTCCAGTCCCAAGCCCTTCTGATTGGGGGAGTGACAACCTCCTGCAAGCCGTGGGGTATGCAGGTGCCCTACTAGGGCTAGGAAAAGGTTTGGTGGGGGCTAAAGTTATTGACACTCACACTATGAAGGTGGTGTGGAGTACTTATGTACATTGACAGGAACTACTTATGACAACTAAGGATCATGAACCCTACTCCTACTCACTAAATTGGATGGGGCCGATAAGTAAAAAGTGGTGCGAAGAGCATGGCAATCACTGGTGTGTGGGTAGGATAGATATAAGGGGAGTCCCTGATGAGCCTTGGGGACTAGAGTATGGTGTCCCATGTATGCATGAGGAAGATTGGGCCAACTTTGGTACATTTCTCAGAGGCTTAAACAACGTAGACGTTCTCTACACTAGGCAAGAGTTGTTTGAGATGTTTGAAACACTGTACGGAAAGATAAGGTGGAAAGATGACTACTAAGAATCATGAACTATACAATTTAGCACTAAGAGACAAAGCACTTATGCCAACAATAGCCTATGGAGCTGCTGGTGTAGGGAAGACTTACGGTGCTGTAGGGGCTGCCATTGATTGGTTAGCTAAAGGAAAGAAGCAGAAGATATTGGTTACACGACCTAATGTATCCTTTGCTAAGGAGAGTGGGCATCTGCCCGGTACTGAACGAGAGAAGATTGATCCTTGGGTGAGGCCCATCCAGCAGAACTTTGAAGCACATGGTGTTGATAAGCGTAAGCAAGAAACATTAGAGAAGTATGGGAACTTAACCTACATGCCTCTTGAGTTTATTCAGGGGCTTACCTTTGACAACACCTTCATCATTGTAGATGAGTGTCAGAACATGACCTTCCAACAGTTGAAGGTGTTCTTGACACGTACAGGTAAGTGGAGTAAGGTGGTGCTGTGTGGAGACATTGCACAGATTAGTCCAAGGTTTAAGGGGAGTGGCTTAGCTGAGCTGCTCCAGATGATTGACTATTGTAATATGAATGTCCACACTATTGAGTTTGGCTACCAAGACATTATGCGTAGTGAGCAATGTAAGAAGTGGATAGAGGCGTTTGATGAATGGGAAGGAGCAAAAGCAGCATGAGACTATTTGAGAAAGATTACGTAAGAGCACAGGCAACAGGTGTCACCTACCACTTCTACATTCATGGAAAGATAGAGGGCAGTGAGGACTATGTAGAGCTTCTGGATACGTTGTACAATGCAACTGAGAGAGACATTATCATCCTCCACTTAAATACCCCCGGAGGCTACCTAGACACTGCTGTAGAGATTATACATGCTATATCTCAGTGTGAGGGGCATGTAGTGGGGAGTGCTGATGGCCTAGTGGCTAGTGCAGGCTCTCTCATCTTCTTTGCCTGCCACCAATTCATCTTAGGAGAGTTCTGTGAGGTGATGCTACATGATGGTAGTGGTGGTAGCTATGGTAAGTTTAATGAGAACCTGAAGTCAGCTGAGTTCACCTCTCAACGTCTAGCTCACATCTATCATACAGTGTATGGAAGATTCTTAGACAAGGAGCAAGTGGAGAGTGTGCTTGATGGCAAAGACCTCTACCTAACAGCAGACGATGTAGAAAAGCTAATTGGGAAAGATGCTGAAGAGGAAGGGGAGGAGAACTAGATGGTGGATAGTATACTTATGGGTGCCAAGTGGTGCCCACCTTGCCAAAGGGTTAAGGACTTTCTAGACAACAATGGCATAGATTATTTATATGTAGACATTGATACTGAAGAGGGGATGGCCTTAGCACAAGATTGGGGGGTGAGATCAATCCCTAGCATGTCTATTGGTGGTAACCTTGTAAGTGGTGATAAAGAAATTATAGGAGCGTTTAGTGAATAGAAGAGAGGGATTTATAAACGCACTACAGCTATTGCTGGAGCAGTTTGATTGCCATATAGAGGCAGATGACCACTACATGGGCTACCCCGAATGTGGGCAAGACATCAGGATGACCGTTGAGTTTGGGGGCTACCAGACAGAGGACATCGACCTAGGCACCAGCATCTACAAAGACACAGACTGGAAGAGTATCTTCAAGGAGATTAAATGAATAGAAGTAAGTGGGGGTACCCAAGTGACAAGCCCTGTGCTGTATGTGGTAAGCACAACAACAACCAACAGGAGCCACGCTTCTTGTACACTATGTGTGAAGACCACCAGCATGTACGTCCAGTAGATATTAAGGAGAGTAAATGAACAAGAGCAATAAAATTTTGAGTGATGTAACTGTCTTTAACAAGTATGCTAAGTATGTTGAAGAGAAAGGAAGACGTGAGACATGGGAAGAGTTGGTAACACGGAACAAGGAGATGCACCAACGATCCTACCCACAGATAGCAGACCAGATAGAAGAGGCTTATAAGTATGTCTATGCAAAGAAAGTGTTGCCCTCTATGCGCTCCCTACAGTTTGGGGGGCGGCCCATCGAGGTGGCGAACAACAGAATCTATAACTGTGCCTTCTTGCCAATCGACCACATTGATGGATTCAGTGAGCTTATGTTCCTCCTCCTTGGAGGTACTGGAGGGGGCTACTCTGTGCAAAAGATATGGGTTGATAAACTCCCAACAGTTAAAGGAACTCTCACTGAAGCTCGAAGATTTCTCATTGGAGACAGCATTGAGGGGTGGGCAGACGCAATTAAAGTCTTGGTTGAAGCACACTTCCTTGGAAAGCAGGAGCCTGTATTTGACTATCGAGACATTAGAGAGAAAGGTGCGGCCCTTATTACTACTGGAGGAAAAGCTCCCGGCCCCGATCCACTGCGAGCATGTATAGAAAAACTTACGGAGAAACTAGACGAAGCTAAGGGAAGACAACTACGCCCTATTGAAGTACATGACATCTGTTGTATTATTGCTGACGCTGTTCTTGCTGGTGGTATACGTAGGGCAGCTCTCATCTCCCTCTTCGACCGAGACGATGAGGAAATGCTTCGCAGCAAGTCAGGCAACTGGTGGGAAGATAGCCCCTATCGGGCAAGAGCTAACAACTCAGTGGTTCTACCAAGGGGTGAGGTTGGGAAGGAAGAGTTCTACGAACTAATGAAGATAGTAGAGGCTAGTGGAGCTGGTGAGCCCGGTGTCTACTGGACATCTAATGAGGAGTGGGGAACCAACCCTTGCTGTGAAATAGGACTAAGACCTTTCCAGTTCTGTAACCTCTGTGAAGTTAATGTAGATGATGTTGTGGATCAGTATGACCTAAATGCTAGAAGCAAGGCTGCAAGCCTCATAGGGACGCTACAAGCAGGTTATACAGACTTCCACTACCTACGCCCTATCTGGAAGCAAACGACCGAGAGAGAGGCTCTCATTGGCGTAGGGATGACAGGCATTGGATCTGGTGCTGTACTTAACCTTAACTTACGGGAGGCAGCTGATGAGGTTGTTGAGGAAAATAAGCGGGTTGCTGCTCTGCTTGGTATCAACCCTGCTGCTCGCACCACTACTGTTAAGCCTAGTGGCACCAGTAGTCTTGTTGTGGGTTCTAGTTCAGGCGTACATGCTTGGCATAATTCTTACTACATCAGACGAATGAGAGTGGGGAAAGATGAAGCTTTATATAACTACATGCTACAGGAACTACCGGAGTTGGTGGAGGATGACGTGTTCAATCCTAAGGGTGCGGTATTGTCTTTTCCTCAAGCTGCTCCGAGAGGTGCGATATTGCGTACTGAATCCCCGGAAGCTCTCCTCGACAGAGTTAGGTTATTTAATCTTGACTGGGTTCGTCATGGGCATGTTAGTGGGGACAACACCCATAATGTTAGTTGCACTATTTCTCTAAAGGATGATGAGTGGAGTGGATGTATTGACTGGATGTGGTCTAATCGGAATGAGTATAATGGTATTAGTGTGCTGCCTTATAATGGTGGAACATACCAGCAAGCCCCCTTCGAGGACATCACAGAAGCTCAATACTACGACATGGAGAAACACCTAACAGCCATTGACCTAAGCCAAGTGGTGGAGGAAGTGGATAACACAGACCTATCAGGAGAAGCAGCATGTGCAGGAGGAGCTTGTGAAATAACTTTCTAGTAGACATAAAAAAGGGGAGGAGCCTCTCGACTCTTCCCCTGACACTATTCCCTGTTGGATAAATTCTTATTCAATATCTTAATCTCATTGGCTAGTTCGGTCATGCTCTTACCCAACCTGTCTTGTCCTTCTTTTAGGTAGGAAGAGCTTACTTCATTCCGAACCAGCCTCTCTTGAAAACTCGTCACTTCCGTTCTTAGTCTAGTATGAGAGAGGGCTAGTTGCTCTAGCACTTTCGTTGTTTGTGAAATCCTGTGTTCAGCTACATCCACCCTACTCTGAGTTGAGGTGTATACTCCTAGCATACCCCCAAGCACAGCCAGTATAGCGGTTACAGCTGAGATCACATGAGTCCAATCCTTAATCACCCCTGTCACTCTCAATACTACGTTCACAGTGTTGAGGATCAATCAAGTGCAGGAGCTTGCAGATAAAATGGCAAGCCTTACACTCCTCCCCATTCTTACCGAACACACTAGAAAGCGTCTCATCTGGATCACCAAACCTAGCACTGGGTCTTAAGATTAAGTTTAGTAATGGCGATAAAAGCACATTGAAAAACTGATCTATCGAGATGAGCATGTTCCAGAACCAATTCATTACAACACCCCGTTATACTTTTCTCGATCTGTCCCATCCTTAAGCATGTCAGCCATACCTTGATTGTCCAGCCAGCCTAGACCATTGGGGCCAAGTCCATTAACCCCTGCTACTGTATAAAGATCGTCAAGATCAACATATAAAGCTAAGTCCATATCCTCTCGCATATCTATAATAGCATCAATAGCGCTTTCTCTGATAAGCTTACGAACGTCAGCACCGAAACGGCGTTTGAAGCTCCCTACTGTAAT
>Ga0098059_1001561_pt1 | contig 11419 bp, 2 predicted proteins | sample 20_taG_FD_92580 | JGI IMG/M metagenome (GOLD analysis project Ga0098059, IMG submission 92580) | Marine viral communities from the Subarctic Pacific Ocean - 20_ETSP_OMZ_AT15318 metaG | ecosystem: Environmental > Aquatic > Marine > Oceanic | place: Subarctic Pacific Ocean | collected 2015-01-19
GGTAAAAACATGCTATCTGAAGGAACTAAATTTGCTAGCTCTAAGTTAGGTACTAAATTCTTGGGTACACAGTTTGCTAAAAAACAAATAGCCAAACAAACTGCAAAAGCAGGAGCTAAACAAGTAGGAAACGTTGCTAGTACAGCCGCTAAGATTAATCCTTGGGGGGTAGGAGCTTTAGCAGGAAAAGGTATATCTATGTTATCTGATGATAAAGATGCAACCAAATGGAATGCAGGTGAAATTATAGGTGACGTAGGTGGCGCTGCGGCTACCGGGGCTCAATTAGGATCTATGCTTTTGCCAGGAATTGGTACAGCTATTGGTGGTATTGCTGGAGGTTTGTATGGAATTGGTAAAGGATTATTCCAAAGAGGTAAAGCTAGAAGAGAGGATGCTGGTAAAACTGCTAACAGAGAGCAAAGAGTTAGAAATGTTAATGAAGGTATTACGGGTAGATTTAAATCAGCATGGGCTAGAGCAGCTGCGGGCAGACATAAATCTAAAACATATTCTGGTTCTGACACTGGTACCGTACTGCCTGGAGTAGGATAAAATATTATATATAATGAAGCAACCTAATAAAAATAAAAAGAAAAAGAAGAGCACTACTATAGTGGGGCCTGGCGTACCACAATGGCAGGAAGGTGATGCACCTATTGATTTAGGGGCAGAAAGTATGTTGGACGAAATCATTTTAACTGATGAAAATCCTCATTTAGTTGACTACCCTGGATTAACTGTTTTTGGCAACGAACTAATAAAACCTAGACGAGGTAGAAAGACTGAAACAAGTATTTGGACCGGAGACAAAAGAACGTGGGATGAGCAAGGAAATGAATTATCATATGAGGATGCTAATAGATTTCAACCTTATTCAGGTATTGCCCCTACGCCTTCAGGTAGAATAAATCCTAAAGCATTATGGAAAATGGCTAAGGATGCTCCTAAATTACTTAGACAAATTAAAAATTTAAAAGGAGCTGATATTACAAAGGGGATTAATTCTGTTAAAACTGCAGGTAAAGACTTTTTGAAAAAGTTTAAAAAGGCTGATTATTCAGGAGCTCCTAACCCACTAAAGCCACCTAAAGTAGGAGGAACAAATGTGGCACCAAAAGGTGGGCAGCAAACTATACAGTTTCCTGAATATACTAAACCTCCTACGTATGGACCGCAACCTAAACCGACTGTAACACCCCCTTCTGCTGCAAAAACAGAAGGTGTAATAGATGCAATAAAAAACAGTAAAGTAGCCAAGGGCGCTAAAGATGCTTGGAACTACACACCTGAGCGTGTAACTAAAGCAATGATTGATAGAGGTTATACTGCTGAGCAAGCAGATATAGGTATGAAAATACTGAAAGGTACTAGTTTAATTGGTGGAGCAACTAATGCAGTTATGAGTGGATCTTCTGGAACTGACGACGCAGCTACAAAGAAACAGAAAAATACCTATTATCTTGATGAGATGGGCAATAAATATAAAATTGTTAAGGGTCAACAAATATATGTTGAAGAGGATGGAGGACTTTATTCTAGAGCTCAACAATATATGCAAGGAGGTATGCAGCAATTACCTGGAGGAGCAATGCAACCAATTGGTGGTGGAGCTGTTGAGTTTGTAGGCAATGAGCATGATGAAGCAGGTATGGGGTCAGATAGTGGTATTTTATTGGATCCTAATACTGAAGTAGAGGATGGAGAAACTATGACTCAAGTAGCAGCAAATGGTGGAATGAAAGATTATTTCTTTTCGAATAAATTAAAAGCAGGTGGGTTAACATTTGCTGATAAACATAAAGAAATGATAAACCAAGGTGCTGATCAAGAACAAATTAATTGGTTAGCTAAAATGCAAGAAGCCAAAGCCGGCAGAAACCCTAATAAAATTCAAGCAGAAAATGGTGGCTTTAGAAGACGGTTTGATCCAGGTGGTCTTAGAGATGATGATGACGGAGATGGAATACCAAATTTTCAAGATCAAGATTGGGACAAATTTGTTGGTCCTTTAGATAAAGATGCAGCTGCAGAGAAATCTCTTCGATATGCACCTACAATGATGAATGCAGAGGAACCTAAAAGTACTGCTCCAACTACTCCACAAACTAAAAGTTTAGAAAACTTTGAAGCTTATGGAGATGTTTATGATAAAGTAGATAAAGCTATGGAAACTGCTGGGTATAAGCCTGGACAAAGAGCTGATGATCAAGGGGCTGAAGGTATTGCTCGTATGCAAAATCAAGGATCTGAAGGTGTGTATGGAGAGAAAAGTATAGGAACAGAAGAAGGTAAAAAAGATTTTTATAATAGAAATAAAAGCCTTTTAAACGAAATGGGGGTTAACTCTTGGGAGGAATTTAATCCTAAAGAAATGACTGGTGAATTTCAAACTAGATATAATGATAAACTATCTGAACGTTGGGATTCAGATGAGCAATTTAGAACTGAACTAGAAGATAAAGGTGTAACTCGTGATGAATATTTGTCTAGAGGTTTTAGTGGGGATGGGGCTAGCGCTCAAGATGGTTTATATGGTGAATATACATTTAGTAGAAGTTCTCAGAGTTTATATGACGATCCAGCTTTAGAGGATTTAAATGTTGAGGAAGAAGAGGGTGATGTTATTATAGAAGATGTAACTATAGACCCGGAAAAAGAGGATCCGAAAAAACCTGAAGGTGATAACGATGGTGATGGTGGTGATGATGGGCCTAGAGGCGTTGGTCTTGGGCAAGCAGCATCATTTTTACCTGCAGCTATGGCATTTGCGGATACTCCAGATTATATGTCTGACCCAGAAAAAGTTACGCCGGGCGTAGTATTTGCTCAAAGACAACGAAGAGAAGATTTAGATAGAGTAGATTATACAGATAAACTTGCTAGAAATACTCAAGATGCAGCAGCTATTAATAGAGCTATTGAAACTTCAGGCGGAGGCTCTAGTAATATAATAAATAAGATGGCAATGTATGCTAATAAAAAGAAACAAGATGCTCAAATAACATCAGCTGAGACTCAAGCAAATACTCAAATAGGTAATCAAGAAGCTAGCATAAATGCTAATATAGAAGGTTCGAATGTTAGAAATGCTTTAACTGCATCCACAACAAACGCAAATAATATATTAGCAGCTAATCAAGCAAATGTTAAAAATAAAATGTATGTTGATGACTTTAATAGAGCAGCTGATGCGGCTACTAAAGATAGAAAACTTGATGCTGTACAGTGGGGAATGGAAACTGCAAATACAATGAGAAGAGATAATCTTATGTATTCAGCAAATAAAGATTTAACTAAAGCTATAGGCGAAAATACAGGCATCTATGATAGAAAAGAAATGGAAAAGATGCTTGAGAAATATTATAAAAGTTAAAAAAAAAAAAAAAGGGAAATAAATATAGGACATTTAAGCTAAGGACTTATGCAAGTCAATACGTTGACCCTAATTCTGTTAAAATAATGGAATTACATCGTGAGCGTTATGATGAGAATAAAGAAAAGAAAGATACAATAGATAGAGTTTATGCTAATATGAATGTAGGACAGGGATCCCAATGGATACTTGACCAACAAAAAGCTAAAACTAAAGAAAAATTACAAGGCATTGTAGAATCTGGAGCTTATGAAGATGCGGATTTAGTATTAGATGAAGCTATAATTGATTTAGATACTAATAAAGGATTAATTGAAGCTAAAAAATCTTATGAAACTAGACAAAAAGAAATAGCGTTCAAACAAGAGCAAGCTGCTAAAGGAATTCATGTACTTGATTGGGGAGAAAAAGCATTTTCTGAACATTCTGCTTGGGTGCAAAATCCAGATACAGGGGAGTTTAGTGCTAATCCTTATACATGGCAAGCAGAAGTAGAGCACGATTATAATGCTAAAATAAAAGGTATGATGCCAGTTATTAAAGCTAATGCTTCGGGTATATCTCAACAACGTATGGATGGTGTTGCCTCACAATTAAAGGCTGGATATTTAAGACTTCCAGAGGGTAGACAACATTTTAGAAATTTAGTAGAATTACAGTATGACCAAACTATACCTAAAGAGAAAAGAGAGCAAATGGCTCATGCAGATATAATGAAAATGGTTAAGTTCCATACAAATGAGTATGTTCATAGTAAAGGTTCTGGGCAAACTACTGAAGCGCAAGAAAAAGCAACTGCAGCATTGAGCTCATTACTAGGAGAATCTATGGTTTCTGTTGAAAAAGGGTACACTGCATCAGATATTAATGATGTTAATGAAACTGAGTTAAGTAGTATATTTGATGGTACTCTTCTTAATTTATCTAATAAATTAATTAAAGCTAATGCTAAAGGCGATAAAACAGCTGCTAAGGATTATAGAGAAATGCTTAGGAGTTTAGGAGATGCTATGCTAGCTAATGAACATTTGACTCCAGCGGAAGCTGAGATGTATAAAAAATGGGAAGTAGATCATTTCATAAAAGATGATGCTACACCTAAAAGTCTGTCTCAAGAAGATTTAGAAATGTTTGGAGCTTTTATGAAATATTCTACTGAAGACCAATGGTTGCCAGACTTTACTATGCAGGGAGGAATGATGGGTGAAAGTTTAGATAATATAGGTAATTACTATAAAGGAGCTCTTGCAACGAGCGCAGCAACTTTAGGACTTGGAACTCCTCTTGCTTTTGGAATGGCTACCGCTATGTCTATTGGTGATATGGGGGGTACCGTAGTAAGTATGGTAGCTTCAGGTTTAGGTAATATTAGAGATTGGTGGAGACCACAATACCAAGACTTAGGAATTATTGATTCTGAAAGAACTCAAATATTACAAAATATTGAAAGTACTGGAAAGATAAATAAAATATTAGGTACTAAATACACTGATGAGGAAGTTAAATACTTAAAGACGTTAGCAGGACAGTATTATGATTACAAAGTTAAAGGTGAAGATGGTATTACTGGTGATCAAATTTCTGAAAAAGTTAATACCTATGAAGGAAGTGTATTTGAAGGAAGAACATATATCCCTAAAGTATCTGCAAAAACAGCTAGAGCTAATATTGATGCAAGTTTAGATAACCACTTTAATTTAAGTGATTGGAGAATAGTAGGAGTGCCTACAGATAGTAAACGTTATAAAACTATAGAGACGGCTTATAAAGCTGCTGGTGGTAGAGGATTTGATTATCATGGGTATATAGCTCCTAGTTTAAAACATAATATTCCTGCTAGGCTTATTTTAAAAACTGCTGGTGGTGATCAAATAATAGTAGAAGCTAGAAAAACAAATTCTAGAGGAGTTGAAAATGTGATGGGAGATATAGCTAAAGAGTCAGGGTTATTAAATTTAACTCTTGCAGAAGAAGTAAGAGTAGATGTAGCTTCTTACGAAGAAAATTCTGGTAAGGTTGCTACACTTGAGGAATTACATAACTCTACTTTAAATTGGGCTAACACATTAGGAAGAGGTGAAGGATTAGGTCCTGCAGAGATAATGGCCGCATATAAAGTTGTTTATAAACAATATTTAGAGCAGATTCCTAAAGCAATGGATAGAATTAAATTTGCTATGGAGCCGTTTAGAAAAGATTTAGCTGAGGGTCGTATAACCATGCAGCAATATGAAGCTTATGTAGATGAATTTATATTTGATGGTTTAAATATGGATAGTGAAAATCCAGTACCACCATTAAGAAAATTACGTATTAAAATTAAGTAAGAATGGTAAATGACCAATTAGTACAGCCTGCAGACACCCAAACTGTAGATTCAGATAATCTTTTAACTCCAGATGCAATTGAGGAAAATAAAACCCCTCTATCACCTGCGGAAATAAGAGCTCGTAAAGCACGAGCTGCTAGCGCTTTAAGTGAAGATTATAATCCTGGAAAGTATATACCGGAAGGTATGCAACATGATGTGTACGGTCGTACGTATGGTGGTGTAAACTTTGATGATTATGCTAAATATATTGATAGACCATTCTCTTTTATATCTGATGATGCAGATGATCTTAGAGCTTATGGGCAGAGTACTGGAGAAAAGGTGGGGCATGGTATACTTAAATTTGCAGGTAAAACTGGTACTAATATTTTAGGATCTACCGTAGGTCTTGTGTATGGAGCTGGTGCTTTTGGTGTTGGGTTATTCCAAGAAGGAAGTGCTGGAAAACGATTTTTTGATAATGATTTCCAACGAGGTTTAGATGGTATAAATGAATGGATGGATGGCGAACTGCCAAATTACTATACTAAAGAAGAGCAAGAATATGGGCTTTTTAGAAGTATGGGTACTGCTAACTTTTGGGCTAATGATTTTACTCAAGGACTATCATTTATTACTGGAGCTGTATTATCAGAAGCTCTTACCGCAGGTCTAGCTACAAGCGCTTTAGCTGCAAAAGCTACTAAAATAATGCAAGGCGCTTCAGGAATGAAAACTGCAGGGCGTATGGGACAAGCTGTTGACACTGCTGTTGATACAGTTAAAGCTGCAGATAAGCTTATGGGCGCACAACGTAGAAGTAACGCTTTAACTACTTTGCGACAATTAGGTACAGGTGCAATGTATGAGTCAGGTGTTGAGGCTAGACATCATTATGATGAAACTTTAAAGCATTTAAAAGAAGCTTACAAAGAAGAGCATGGTGTGTATCCAGATGCTCAGAAATTGGCAGGACTAGTTGATATTGCAACAAAAAGCTCTAACGCCGTATTTGCAGGTAACTTAGCATTAGTTGGATACGGTAATTATATGATGTTCCCTAAAATTTTTGGTAAAGGATTAAATTCTACAAAAGGAGCTTTAGCTGGTAAAATAAAAAGTGAATTAAAAGGTAAGGTTCGTACATATAAAGAAATATTTCAAGACGTTAGTAAAAAGCAAGCAATTGCAAAAAAGTGGGCTAAAGCTCTTAAAACTCCACTATATGAAGGTTTTATAGAAGAGGGTGGTCAAAAGCTTTTAGATCTTTCAGGACAAGGAGCTGCTTATGATTTTTATTTAGGTAAAAGAGACCCTGAAGCTTTTTCAGCAATAAAAGGATTACTTCTTAATATGGAAGACTCTTTTGGAGAAGCTTATGGATCTAAAGAAGGACAAAAAGAAATTGGTATTGGATTTCTTTTAGCTGCTATGGGGTTACCTGGTAGAGCAAGTACTAAAACTGCAGATGGTAAGTCTAAAAAAGGACTTCAATGGCAAGGTGGTCTTTGGGGTAGTTTTAGGGATTCTAATTTTCAGCAAACTGCAATAGAAAATTTACGTAAAAGATTAGAAAGTAGTCCTGATGCTATGACTGCTTTTGAACGTAATATGGCTGCTCTTGTTAGAAATGAGGTTATTGAAGATAGTAAGAACTATGCTGCTATCATTGATGATCCTTTTCTATATAAAAATGCTGAATTAGATGAGATTTTTAATTATGTATCTTCTCGTCTTAGAGCCGGCTTTGAATCGGAAATACATGCTGATATAGACTATATTCGTAAAATGCCTTTAGAGGATTTTAGAAATAGATTTTTGTATAATGAAAAAAATGATTTATCTGATAAGCAGCTACAACAACGAAGAGAGAATATAGCAGACATGCTAGAAAAAAGAGTAACTAACATTAAAGAAACTCTTACTAAGCTTGATAGATCTTTTGTTAATTATGGTGAAGACCAACGAAATTCTATTGCACATGCTTTATCTGTAAGTAAAGACTCTGATGTTAGAGAAGATGAAATATATGATAGGTTAAGAGGGGTAGGTATAAAATTAGATGTAGAAGTAGAGGAGGATAAAGCTAAAGCTGACAAACGTGAAGCTAATTTAGCAAAAGCTAGATTAAAAAGCGTTTGGCAACGTATGTCTCCTAAAAAGAAACAAGATGTTTTAGATAATAATACTGAGGCGGTAGAGAAAGTTAAACGTAAATTAAATATACGTGAAATTGCTGATCCTACACATGTAGAAGAATTACTTAAAACTTTATCTGAAGAACAGCAAGAGTTAATATCTAAAATAGAATCTATTCAAAATGATGAAAGTTTAGGTGAAAAAGAAAAAGAAGCTAAACTTGTTGAATTAGGTAAGAAGCAAGATGAAAGTTTACGTAGATCTACACAACTTCAACAAGCTATTAACGAGGGGTTAGATCCATATATTAGTGCTCAAGAGCAACAAATGTTAGATGAGTGGGAAAAATCAGACCCTATTTCAGCTGCTGAAAATATGGAAGAAGCTAAACAGCTTTTTAAAGATGCACGCAAACTTAGAGCACGTCGTCATAGAGCTATATCTATGTATAATAATCTTCTTGAGTTAAGAGAAGAAGGTGCTTGGAATCCTAAAGGATGGTATAAAGTGTGGGGTATGGAAAAAGGTGAGTTAATACCTCAACCTGAATTATTAATGCAGCGTTTACTAGATAAAACTTTATACGACGATGTTAATTCAGGTAATAAAGACTTAGATAGATTATACTCAATGTATAAAGGTAAAATGGTTGAGTTTCAATATGTTACTGAAAAAGGTAAAAAGAAAACATATCGATACTATGTTAAAGAGGGTCAAATATCGTCTGAATCTGACAAGATGTTACAGCCTATACCTTCTTATGAGACCATAGGATTACTTAAAGATAAAGAAGAACTAGTTAATAGTATAGCTGCTTCTAAAGAAAAGATAGAAGGTCTTGACAAAGAAGATGACGCAGGAGATATTAATTTGTTGCATAATTTTATAAATACACAACAAGCGCAACTAGACGCTTTAACTAAGATTTTAGAAACTGGAGATCATATAACAGAGACTAAAGCAGTAAATGTTGGATTTTTATTAAAAGCTACTGGTCCTATATCTATTATAGATGATGCTAAAATAGCTTCTGAAGCTTTAGCAGCTGTAACAAATACTATTCAAAGTAAACTTATAAATAAGTCAACAGATTTACAGCAACAACTTCAAGATACTAAAGATGCTTTAAAAAAAGAAGAAGGTAGATTAGAAAATATATTAGCTAATAAAGCTTTAGATCCAAATTTAGGGGATGAAGCTCAGGAAGTTATGGAGAAGTTAATTCCATCTATTCAAAATTTAAAATCTAATATAAGTATTCTTGAAAATAATATCATTCAAGTAGAAAAAGATCTAGAAATTATTCAAGGGTTTGGGTCTAAGACTAAAAACCTTAAAACTATACCGCAAGCTCAAAATTTAATTACTAAACTATTTAATGAGTCATTTGAAAGTAAGCCTTACGCAGAGATATATAAAGAGATTTTAGAAAACTCCGCGTACTCATTAGTATTAAGTAAAAATGAGAAAGGTGAAGAATTCATAGATGATGCTAAAGTTTTTGAACTAAAGGCTATTTTAGATAATGGTGGAGAAGTAACTAAAAAATGGCTTTTACAATTTAAGCCAGAGGTTAAGTCTTTATATAGTAAAATAGCTAGATTAGAAAAAGCAGTTAGAGATATTGAAAGTACTATACGTCTAAAGAATGATGGCACACCTTATAAAGCAACTCCAGAAGACAAGTTAAATAAATTAGCTACAGCTAAAAATAATTTAGAAGCTTCTAAGATTAAGTTAGATCGAGCTAAAGATGAATTTAGAAAAGCTATCGACGAGCTTTCTGAAAATGTAAATAAGATAACAAATGTAGCTAAAAGCTTACAAGATCATTTGAACTTTACTCTAACTAAGATACAAGAGTTTATGAATCCTTTGCCTAAAGAAACAAAGGAAGATCAACAGTATTTTTCTACAGAAGAAGGTGTTATGACTTTGAAAGAACTAGAAGAGGCTCAAGCTCCTGGTATATTCAAAGGAACTTTCTCTTCTTCTATTGGAGCTCATTTATTACAAAAAACTGCAGGTAATGCTGTAGCGGCGGAAGCTAGACTAAAAGACTTAGAAGCTTTAAATCTTGCAGGAGAAACAGTAGATTTTGCTGAAGTATTTGCGTTAAGAGATAAAGTTCGATTTTCAGCATATGTTTCAGAAAATGATTTTAGTAAGGATTCAGTATTAGATGGCCACAGACTTATGGTGATTCATCGTGAAAATATACCTACAGATTTACAGGATAAAATATATTTTTATAATGCAAAAACACAGAAATATTTTAATGGTAAATCTTTAGGTCAGGATGAAGAGAGTACTTTAAAAGGTGAAGAGAATGAGCATATATTATTTATTGTAACTGATGAAAAGGGAACTCCAATTACAAGATTAAATAAACTTGGAGAGCCTGGATACATTTATACATCTGTACCTGCAACGAATACTACTAGAACGGTTACAAGACCAAACGGGAAAGAAGCAGTAGTTTATGCGCATGGTAAATCAGATTTAATAAATGATCCTGAAACTTTACAACTTGTAGTATCTAAAGATAGAAAAGATTATTGGAAAGGAGAGTTAAAAGCTTCTGTTAAAACAGCTATTAAGGATCACGCCTTAGATCGTCAAGAATATTTAGATAGCAATGAACCACTATTTGTTGAAATAGAAACTCAAAGTAATCCAATGGTTTGGCGTAGTGGAGACCCTATTAAGGTTAGTCCTTCATTATCATTAAATTCAAAAACAGAACATATAGATCTGCAAGTTAATACTCATGCAAGAAATAGTGTTAATATAGGAACTAGTAGTGCTACTTTAAAATCTGGTATGCCTTATACTATTCATAATGGTAAATTAGTTCCTGTATATAATAATACATTAACAGAAGAAACTCAAGAAACTGTTTATCAACTATTACTACTAGCAGCTAAGAATACTGAAAAAATGCAAGAGGGTAAGATGGATTTGGTTCAAGCAGGAAGAGTAGTACCTTCTGATCCAGATAGTCCTACTATAAATCAAGCTTTAAGAGATATAATATTTTTTGGAGCTGAGACTAGAGGTTCAATTGATAGAAATAAAAACTCAGTACGGTTTGAAATGATATTTACTCCAACTGCTCCAGGACTTACAGTGCATTTTGGAGAACTTGGTGAGATAGAATTACAATCTTTACTTGAATCAGAAAAGGCAGAGTTTGAACATACTCAACTTAAAGAATTTATAAAAACGTTGCGTTATAATGTTAATGCATATGTTTTAGCTAAAGATGTATCAGCTAGAAGAGGTGGTGAAGAATGGAAAACTTGGTATGCATCTCTTAAAACAAAAGAAGGGGAATTAAAAGAACCTGCAGAAGGTAAAAAACCTTTAAGTCAAGTGGCCCAAGAAAAAGCTTTAAAAAAGTGGAAAAAGGATAATAAAGAACCTAAAAAAGGTAGATTACCATATACACCTTTTACTGAATATAAAGTTAATAAAGAAGGAGAATTAACTACAGTAGAATGGACAAACTATACAGACTTTTTATTAGGAAATGGAACTGGAGCTAATAAGCGAGAGAATGGGAATCATATACCTTTATATACCAATCTTAA
>Ga0098059_1001562_pt1 | contig 11397 bp, 20 predicted proteins | sample 20_taG_FD_92580 | JGI IMG/M metagenome (GOLD analysis project Ga0098059, IMG submission 92580) | Marine viral communities from the Subarctic Pacific Ocean - 20_ETSP_OMZ_AT15318 metaG | ecosystem: Environmental > Aquatic > Marine > Oceanic | place: Subarctic Pacific Ocean | collected 2015-01-19
TGTATAGAACCTCCATCTCTTAAAATCTTATTCCAAATTTTATCTGTATTAATTTTATGTTTCTTAAGTAATTTAAGTAATGTAGGGTTTTTTCTAATAAAAGTTCCTTTAGCAGATTGTTCTGTAAATACATTTGCAGCCCAAGGTTCTATTCCTGGTGATATATTTCCACTAAGCTTTGAATTACTAACAGTGGGAGCAATAGCACGAAGGTGAGTATTACGCATACCAGTGCTAACACACCACAAAGGCTCACCAAAAGCTTCAGCAAGAGCCATACTAGCTCTTTCAGATTCGATTTTAATTTGACTAAATATTTTTCTTGTTTCATATTGTGCTAATAAGCCTTCAAAAGGCAATCCTTGTTCTTGCAAGTATGTGTGCCATCCTAAAACTCCTAATCCCAAAGCTCTTCCTTTCTCTGCAGACCGCACTGAATTATGAAATCCAACCTTACCTTTAGATTTCTGTATAAACTCCTCTAAAACGCCGTCTAAGAACCAAATAGAGTCATATATAAGGTTTGTATGTTTCCATTCATGATACTTGGCTAAGTTTAGACTAGATAAACAACAAACAAAGCTATGAGATTCATCTGTATGTAAGACAATCTCAGAACATATGTTCGTCATGTGTACTTTTAAACCATGTTTTTTATATGCTGTTGGGTTACTTTTGTTTGTATTTCCCTTAAATAAAATATAAGGTTCTCCAGTTGCTTTACGCTTTTGTAATAACTTTCCCCATAACCTTCTAGCTTTTTTATCTCCAGTTTCAACTCTTCGCATGAACTTGTCGCCGACCACAGCGCACTGGTGGAGATTGAGTGATTGGCGGTTAATGTCACCTTTAGGTTCTCTAATTTCGAGCCACTCTTCGAAATCGGGGTGATCAATATTAATATTAACGCTTGCAGCTCCTCTTCGGACAGATCCTTGATTAGTGGCAAGTATAGTTGAGTCGTAGATCTTACAAAAAGGCACAACTCCGTCACTTGTTCCATTTCCTTTTATATTTGCTCCGGCAGGACGAATTTGATTAATACCAATACCAACCCCGCCTCCGTGTTTTGCTAATAGCATCATTTCTAGATTTTTTTGGCCAATGTCCCAAATACTGTCTGCGACATCAATGCCAAAACAAGATATAGGTAAACCCCTATCAGTCCCAGCATTTGATAGCACTGGGGAAGCTAAACACAACCAGCCTTTCCATATATAAGTAAAAAAAGTCTCAGCTAATTCTGGGCGATTTAAACGTTTAGCTACAGTATTACATACACGCATATAAGCATCGCGAGGCGTTTCACCGTTAAATAAATACCCGCCAGCGATTGTTTTCTTATACACATCTGTATCACCCCATGAGGGGTAGTCCTCATTTTTTTTCCAATTGTTGTTCCACATTTCTTTTTTCTAAATCTTTAAGTTCTTTTACTAATTTATCCCACTTATCCTTACCAATATATAATTGAAAAGATGTAAGTGTTCCTTGAGCTAGTGTTTTTAATGCATCTAATTCTCGAAATGCCCTTGTTAAAGCATTACCTAGTATTTCATTTTGTTCTTGTAACTTTTTAATACTTTTTTGTACTCCCATTATATTATGTTATTAAATGTTTTATCCAAGCCGCAAGACCATTTATATTTAATGCAACAAGGTTCCATTGTTTTCTTGATGCTACTTGTACTAACACACAACAAAACCCAGCTATGTATAGCATTGGTTCTACAGTCCATTGTGCTGCAACTAAAAACCCAGCTCCCATATAACCAATTCTAGTAGATAGTCTTTCGCTTGGGGTTAATCTTTTATTTCTTACTAAGAATTCTAATATCTTTTTCATTCCCAAATATCTTCAAAATCTTCTCCTTCATTTGCCTTAGAGTAATCAGTAGGGCGAATAGCGAAGAAGTCGGTATGGGTGTGACCTCCAGTAAGATGATAAAACCAGTCGAGATTATTCGCTGAATCTTCTTCATAGGAAAAGTATGATCCCAAATCGAGATAACCCAGTTCTGTAAGTTTTTCATTTGTTCTTTTTCTTATAAATTGTTTTACATCATGAGCAGAAATTCCTTCAATATCTCCTTTTTCAAACATCTTATCAATATATTTCTCTTCAAGATCTACCATTGTTTCTGCTGCAAGAATAATATCTTTCCTACATTTTTCTAATAAACTTTTGTCTTCTTCACACATGTGTCTAAATAATTGACAACCCATTCTGCTATGTAAGGATTCGTCTCTTACACTCCATTTCATTTGTTGCCCGATCCCTTTAAGTAAATTACGTAATTGAAAGCTATAAAGTATTGCAAAAGCAGAGTATAAAGAAACTCCTTCAGCGAAAGCACTAAAAATAGCCAATGATCTACCAATTCCAGCAGGGTCGGTGCCATCATATGCAACGAGATTATCAAAGCGCTCAGCCGTAGCTGGTTCATGTAAAAATGCTTCAAAGTCTTCAAGTCCAAGTGTTTCATTTAAATAACTATAAGCTACAGCGTGTATTGTTTCTTGTGAGCCGAACATCATGGCCATTTGCTGTATCTCATGTTTTGGAAACCATGACACGACATTCTGTGTCCAGTAATCACTTACTGCACATTCTGTTTGAGCAAACCCTAGCAGTATATTACCTACTAAGTGTTTCTCTTCTGGAGTTAATCTTTCATTCCAGTCTTTAACATCACCACTCATTGGTATCTCAGTGTGTAACCAAAATGCTTGAGCTTGTTTCAACCAACCTTCTGTGTAGTACTCTGGGTACTCAAAAGGCTTATATGGTATTCTTTTTGTAAATAGTGATTTTTTCATATTAATTTTCCCATTCTAATGCAAGATCTATAAAAGGTAAATAAAATACCGTTTGTGTATGTGTTGTCCCTTCGTAAGTTCTAACACCAAATAATATTCCTGGGTAAAAGCCCAAAGCCATAGTCCAGTTACTTTCCTTGTCCTCTGTATTTTTTGACATAATTTTTGCTTGATTTTAAATTTGACGTCTTGGATTTCGAGTGAACCCCAGGGCGTTTTGTTTTTGGTTTTCTTATATATTGAAATATATTTATTTTTCTAGCCATAGCATTTTATTCCGTATTCGTTATGTATATATTCTAAATCCTTCCATTTTAAATAACCACGTGCTGACAACGACCATTTAATAAAAGAATCTATCTTACGTTCCTTGTATTTTATTCTAGCTAAATGCTTGGCTGATTCTTTAGGACTTCTATTACCTTGTCGCATTCTTTATGATTTTGTGGTTTAAATAAAGTATAATTAGGAAATTGTTCCATTACTAATTTTTTGAATAGCTTCCATCTCATGGGGAACGATTCATTAGGTCTACCTTTAGTTTCTATTATAAAGCCTTTGCCAATAAAATCTGGCGTATACTTTATGGGTAAAATTCTTTTTTCCCCCCTGTTTTTAAATATCCCTTTGCTATTTGCTTGTCTTTCCCAACATTCATTATCAAAGTGAAATCCATTTAGTAATACAAAAGTTTCCCCTTCGTAACTAGCTTTTATGTTTGCTTTTTTCAAAGCACAATACATATATTTTTCTAAGCCAGATGCGAAAGTGATATCATCATATGTTACTTTCTTAGAAACTACTGGTCCCCTTTTCCTCTTATAATATCTCTTCCTCATTTACTTCGATATTATCTATGTTATCATTGAAGTCTTCTGTTTTTTTAAGCATACATTCTTCAATTTCATCAATCAATACAGCTTTTGCTTTTTCTATATAATTAACAGCATCCATTAATTCTTCTTGGATATGTGTTAACCAAGTATCTAATGACTGATTATCTTCGTGTAATGTAACGCCATATTTCTTATAGCCTACATCTGAACGGCTCTTAATCTTATTAATAACCTGTTCGATTATTTTATCTCTACTCATCTTTTACAAATGTTCCGTTAATCATCTTACCTGTTCTTTTGCTAATAACATTATAAGCTTCATCTATACAGTGTTCTATAGTCGTACCGCTTATATAAGCTAAGTTTGTTAATACAACAACCATATCACCAATAGCATCTATAATTTCAGGTTTATCATTTTCTAATAATGCTTTAGCTAATTCTCCAGCTTCTTCTTGGAGTTTAACATATTGAGTTTTAACATCTCCAGCTTCATATAAGCCCCTTACTTTGGCCCAAGTTCTGATTTTATCAAATTGTAATGTTGTATTTTGTGATGATATTACTTTTGAATTCGGTTGTTTATTTTTTCTTTCCATTTTCTTATCATGCTCTATCAAGCTATCCAAGCTATTGATAGTTTCAAAAGCATTGTGTAATGCTTTATTGTATACATAGCATCGATCACTGTTATACATCGATACATGTGCATTGTTCGCTATCCAGTTAGCCAGATCTTTGCCCAAAAGAATTTTTCCAAATTCAGTTGTCCAGACTAAGCCAATTTGTTTATGTAAACTTTCTTTAAGTTTTGTTACTGGAACAGGAAATGTTGTGGTTTGTTCGGTTACGTTTATTTTCATTTTAAATAAATTTTTATAAAGTTTATGGTCTTTCCTATATCCGAAAGACTTTTGCAGTTCTATTTCTTTGTTTGATATATAATCAATATCATTTGAAGATTCTAGTACTTCATATTCACCAGGTTTATATCCTTGTGTTTGCGTAACCCGTTTATTAAGATCACGTGTAACACCAATCTTTTTACCTGGAATGTGGTATAAATAATAAGTTTGTTCTGTCATTTTCCAACGTTTAATTGGGCTTGGACAAAACCCATGTGGTTATAGTCGTGTATAGCAATCTGCCCCAGCTTCGGTATATGGACCTCATTATGCTCGTCAATTGTGACCCCATTAGTTTTTAATTGCAGTGTAGGACACTTATGCCAATCAGGGTTTCTATACATCACTGTTGTGGCCGCATTAATATGATTATTATAAATATGACAATCACCAAGTTGTCCAATTAATCTACCTGGTTTTAAATTATGTCCTTTAGCTAATAGTTCTAATAATAAACCATACATAGCTATATCATAAGGCAATCCTAGAAATACATCCGCAGATCGCTGCATCCACATTAAATCCAACTTCCCGTTATTTACATAACATTGGAAGCCATAATGACATGGTGGTAAAGCCATGTCCTCCATATCGGCTGGATTCCAGGCTGATACAAACATTCTTCTTGAATCCGGGTTGCAATGTAATGTTGTTGATAATTTATGCAACTGGTCAACGCCATTAAAATTCCTCCACTGTTTGCCATAGACAGGACCCAATGTTTCATCAGTCCTACCCGACCTCTCATAATCAGCCCTCCAGTATTTAACACCATTATCTTCTAAATATTTTAAATCAGTCCTACCTTGTAATATCCAAAGTAATTCTGTTTTAGCAGCGTCAAAAGATACTTTTTTAATACTCAATAATGGAAAACCTAAATCCATATGGTGCATAATAGTATGTCCAAATTTAGATAAAGTTCCTATACCAGTTCTATCCTCTTTCTTTTTCCCGGTTTGTAATATTCGGGCCACTAATGCTCTATATTCTTCATTTATATTTATCATAATAATATTTACACATTTTAAACATTGCTGGCCATATTTGTTTTCTATCGTAAATAAAAGGAGATAGATTACGTTTTTCGCCGCGTTTATATGGGCCTAAATTAATACATATTTTCCAACGATTCATATCATTTGGTATGCCCCATGGGGATATCCTTATATCCTTCCTCACACAAAACAAATACCATTCCCATTCTTCCTCTGTTGGGAGGTAAGACGGCATTGGTTTCCATTTTTTGCCGTATAAGCTTTTCACGATTCCCAAGGCATTGGCTCCTCATTTAAGTTTTCCATTATATGAGGTATAAAACAACCAGAGCTTGGTTCCCAGGTAAAATGAGCTTCAGCCCCATTCTCTCCTAAGTTCTGAAACTTAACTTTTAAAACTTTTGCTTTAACTGTCTTAGCTTCGTAATCACGATGGACAAGAAGACCGTGGTAAGAGGCATCATACCACTCGCCACCACCTTTAATGTTGTACATAGTTGGTTCTTGGATTTTCCCATTTTGATCTCTATACATTTTAGTTGGGTGTGCTACAATGAATACTAATACATCATATTTTTTTGCAAACATTTCAATTTTAGTTAGATATTCCATTGTATATCTATTTATATCTTCTGTATTACAATCTACATCCCGAATTTTATTATATGGGTCTATCACCAAACATTTAATACCTTTTCGTTTAACAAGCTCAGCACCCTTGCGTAATACTGTTTCAAGGGTATAGCGTTCCATATCGATGAAATAAAAATTATCATTAACATGCTCCGCTACTTGGTTCCATTTAGTGGTACCGATATCTGCTTTTCTAGGCATATCCTGCCAAACTTTCCGCATTATTTTATGTGCGTGTAAATATGTAGGAGCATTCTCAGGAGATGCAAAAGCAGTTTTCCAACCATAATTTTGGTTATATCCTACTACCATTTGATCTACAAAATCTGATTTGCCAGACGAGGGTATACCGGTAACTGTAATAAATTGTCCAGTATATGTACTAAATATATTATCAAAATTAGATAATCCTATTTGGTAACCCTTTTTAAATCCATGCTTTACAAAATCCGACACTTCATGCTCTATATCTTTGAATGTCGTTACATTCTCTAGAGGTACCGGCCTGCACTCATCTATTGTTTTTAATAAAGCCTCTTTACCATATTTTAGCAAATATTCATTTGCATCTTTACAATCTATAAAATTAACTAAATAACATACTTCCGCGCCTAATCTTCTTATTAATTCTTGTTGTAAAGCTTGGCCAGCTTCATCTTGATCAACTGCTAATATTATTTTTTCTTTATCTTCAAAATAATCAATACAATTATCAAGATAATCTAAATTATTGTGGTTTAGCGTTGCCCCATTAGGGACTGACACTACATTTTTAATACCAGCTTCATGAAACGACAATACATCAATTTCCCCTTCCACGATCACACATGTATCGTGGTTTACTATACTATTAATATTATAAAAGACTTTCTCAGCACCCTTATATAATTTAAAGTTCTTTCGTCCGTCTCTATATTTAACATTAATAAGCTCATCACCCATAACATAATTGAACTGGATAGTATTCTCTACTTGTCCGGTCTGTGGCATATATTCCTCCCCTTCTGTAATATTTAAATCATTTAATGTTGGGTAAGATATACCACGATCTTCAAACCATTTACAAACTTTTTCACTTAATTCTCTATATTCAACCAGGTGTATAGCATCCGGTTTTTCGTATACTTTATTTGGTTCACCTTTACGTTGATATGTATGTAATTGAAATGTTGAGTCACAGTTATGACAAGTTCCTAATCCACGTTCCCAATCGTAACTTGCACATTGTTGCTTCCTATTTTTAGGTTTGCGGTCAGACGAACACAGGGGACAAATCCCCTGCGTAGTCCCAACCTTTAAATTGTGCTGGTTAAACTGGTCGATTAAAAATCCGTTAATCTCCGTGTTGTTTACTTGCATTTATTACTATTTAAAATGGTAAATCATCTGCTGGTGCAGCCGACGCAGGGGCTTGAGCCACTGGCGCTGCTTGGTCTTGCCTTGGAACAACGCTGACATTATCACCGTTTGTCCATACCACTTTACAATTACCTAAATAAACTTTCCCAGTTTTCGACTCTCTTTCTTCCTTAGACTGTTGTACTGTCACAGGTCCTTGATTACCGAACTGATCTACTTCATCATTTATAGTAACTGTAATAGGTAAATATTTTCCTTTTTTTCCTATGATAATTTTATCTTTAGGGATTGCATTAAGGTTAATACTTGTTGCTATTATACTTGCCATATTATACGTATTGGTTAATTTGATTAAACATTCTAGACAACTGATCTTTAGTTACACCAGTTGTTCTTCTTAAATTATCTACAGCTTTCACATGATTTTGATTAGTGTAGAAATTTCTTGTACTAGTTTCCATTCCGGTAACTGTACATACTTTCATTTGGTTTTTTCTTCTTGCCATAATAAAATTAAAGTGTTAAATTAATAAAAAATTGTGATGGTTCAAAACCATCTGTTTTGTAGAATAAATCGTAAGCTTCTACAGCTCTCTTTACCTTGTCCTTCCCTGATTCATAAAATTCAGGGGAGCAATCCATTACACCAATTTGGTGTGTTGTTTTGTCAATGACTATGAATACAAATTCATAACCGAATATTTTAGAATAAATATAAGCTTGTGAATCGTAGTTCCAACGGTTAGCAGACCACTTGAAAGAATTTATATCTTTGGTTGTTTTTAAATCTATTATAAGCTTGTCGTCATGATTGACGATATCAGCTTTACCCTTCCATAAATTGCCTTCAAGCTCTGCTAGACCTGGCTTCTCATACTCAACATCAATACCTTTGATTAGTCCACGACATACATCATTTTCTAATATTTTTTCAGTCATTAACTCTATTTGGTCAACATCTTTTTGTAATAAACAGAGTTCACCGCCTGACATTTCTTTGTAGTGTTTTGTATTTCTTGTTGCACTTTTTATAACCTTGTATTTTTTTAATTTACTAGGTTCAAGAATTGCAGTATGGAAATAACCACCTATAAGAAATGCTGGGCTTGGTTCGGATTGCGCACCAAGTGCTAAAGGGTTATTTAATAAAGTTCTTATGTCACTATTACTAAGGAATTGTTTACCAAAATCTCCATAATAATGTTCATCTTCTCTTAATTTTTCTAATACCTTTTGTTTATCCATTTACAGTATTTAGTTTTGTCTCTTGTTGAGACGTTAATTGATATTTAGCTTTAATGGTATCTAATTTACCTCCTGCTTTCATATATGTCAGAGCTTTTTCAATGTCAGCTAATTTAGGTTTAACCTGTGAAGCTATTGGTTTTGTAAAACTCGACGTTAATGAAGAACTCTTTCCGTGGCTATTTGTGGCATCGGAATCTTGGGTATCATCAATTAATAATAAATTACCTAGTGCATATTTCTTTCCATAACTTGAAGCAGTTCCAAATTGTTGAGGTGTTTGCATACCTTTCTGTTTAAGATCAACACCAACTAATGCTGTAGCACTAATAGTGTTTTCGCCGTCAGATAAAGTCGCACAACTCTCTACAATAGGAATTTCTAAAACAATTGATGTTTCAACTAAGCGTTCGCTGATTGTAACTGTTACTCCTAATTCTAATAAAAAGGGTTTTATGCTTTCGAGGATGTCTTCGGCGGATCTGAAGTAATATTTGCCGAATGAATTAAATCTACTCTTCTTCGATTTAAATTTTGATTGGATGGTTGATAATTTCTGGTTTATGGTCATACTAATATAATTACATATTTTAATTTAAACTTAAACGGTATTCTTTACCGTAACTTACAGGTAATCAAGTACTTGTGAACTATCTACATTATTAATGAGCACCTGTATAGCATCCCGTTTTATCTGGGAAATTCTTACATGGGCTGTGTCCACATTGATCTTTAACTCAGCCGCAATTTTATTAGCTGAATATTTATCACAATCTAAACCAAAACTCATCCTTAATACGTTGTATTGTATGGGGGTTAGAAATTCCCTCATTAATGATAATAAATAAGTATTAAGTAAAGCTATATTATATGGTTCAGATTTATCTATAACTTGATAAGCCATATTTTCGTCATCCCCAGGTGGGGTTGCGTCTATACTTGAAAATACACTGTTAAAAAACATAGCCACCATTTTTTCATCTTTAGGATTACGCCTAATTTCATTTAGCTTATGTTCTGGTATCCTTATGTCGCCTCTGTTGCTATCTACGGCCCTTCTAATTGAGCCTTTAATTCTTTTAGATAGGAATGATTTAAGAGTTTTTTCTTGGTCCTCAGAATTAGATAAAATAGTTCTGTCAAGTTTATTCACAGCGGCACATAACCCTAAACTACCCTCCTGCAATAAATCATTTATACTTAAAACACCGGAGGCCTGATCAGATGTTGATTGTTTCCTTGCTAATGTTTCAACAAGAGGTAGAAAATTTAATTCAATTTCTTCATTTGTTAAATAGCAATAGTCACCATCAATTGGTTTCCTAACTTTCTTTAATATTGTTTCTATATCTTTCTTATATCTGATATAATTTTGTACATTATATTTTCTCATATTTTATATATATATTCTATCGTTAATAGTAAACCAGTTTAAATAATCTGTATATTCTACGTTTTCATTTAATCTAGTAAGAGTTTGGTACCCATTATCTGTCTCAATTTGAGCAGTCCTTTTTTCTTTATTGAATTTTATTGTTTTCATAATTCTTTATTTAATAATTCTTTTTCTAGTTTTAATTGATTGCCCATGTTTCTATATACTGTTCTTGTTGAGCATTCTAATAGCTTGGCGATTTTGTTGATAGTTATTTTTTGTTTGTTATCGTTTAAATCTAACATGCATTGGTAAATATCCTCTTCAACTATTTTCCTACTTCTACCAATTAGTTTCCCTACAATACTAAGTTTCTCATTAAGAGTTAATATAATATTAGGTTTAAAAATTACTTTTCTAATTCTATTTTTTGGAGGTCTCTCCGCATCCGCTTCAAAAACTTCTTTAACTAATTTTTCAAGTGCCTCCTCCGACATACTGAAAGTAACAAAATTATTTTTAGCAGCCGCTATATATTTAAAGACTCCTTTAAATTCTTTTAATGTTAGTTTAGTGTTTAAATATTGCAATACTAAAAAATGCCATTTCAAGCTTTTGTATGTAGTGATTTTAGCTTTACTACGGAATAAACTATAACATTCATAAGTACCATTTTCATAGTAGTCATATATGTCATTAGATTCAGTAGGTATATCCGTCAAAGGAAACCTCCCGTATATAATTCTATTATCATGCAAGTATTTAAAATTCCTGTGTGACATTAGCTCCTTACTAATTTATTATTTATTAGCTTTCGTCGCCCCCCTTGGTTTTCTAAACTTTTTGATTTTTTCTGCAACATTCATAAAATTTACTTTTATTAAATGCTTGGCATTTTGTGTTGTTTTACTCATTTAATTCAATTTTAACATTAGTCCATTTTCCCATGGTACCTACATTTACAAGAAAATCAATCCGCTTTGTAAAGCGTTTATTCATTCTGTCTTGTACAACCCAGTCACCATCGAATGTTTTATTTATCCCTTCAACGCAAACGCGGGCCCCAAATGTATAGCCTAACTTTTCAAGGTCTCTAGAAACAGCAATCCACCGATGTCCAGCCGGATTATCGGGATTGATTCGTTTCATTGAGGCAGTAACAAATGGGGTACTATCGGTTTGTTCGGGCACCGCATGGTATACTGTAGCAGTTACCACTTCTTTAA
>Ga0098059_1001566_pt1 | contig 11366 bp, 18 predicted proteins | sample 20_taG_FD_92580 | JGI IMG/M metagenome (GOLD analysis project Ga0098059, IMG submission 92580) | Marine viral communities from the Subarctic Pacific Ocean - 20_ETSP_OMZ_AT15318 metaG | ecosystem: Environmental > Aquatic > Marine > Oceanic | place: Subarctic Pacific Ocean | collected 2015-01-19
CTCGACCACATTGCCGTTTGCTAAAAGAATTGGTTCAAATTTAATTATTGGGGCTTTTGTTTTGACACCCAAAGTTGTCTCTTCAAACCTAACCCTGTCCTTAATATCAATACAGTTTAAGACATCCTTATAAGTGGCCTTGCCAGATTTAGGCAAACCCATTATGATCCTGTCGATTTCGTCAAATGTTGAAATTTTGCCATCAAATTGAAAAGTTCCCATCGACCCAATAATAGGGCTTTTAAAAAGCTTGATAACCTTGTTTTTGCTTCCCCCCGACTTTACGAGATTTTTTTCTTCGCCGAGGGTTTGTGCTTTCCCAGCAATTGATCCTTAAGTAAAGAATTTTCTTTGAGTAAAGAAATTATTTCTTTTTGTGCAAACAACAATTCTCTCTCTAGCATTTTTTCGCTCCCCTGAGTATTATCAGTATTGGTAATAGGATTTGTTTGGTCAGGTAGCTCAGATCGCTGTCCTGTCATCAACCATTCCATGCTTACGTTTAAAATGGTAGCTAATTTTTTATAATTGTTGCTACCGGGCAACACTTCTTCATTACGCCATCTTGAAACAAGCGATGGGCTTGTTCCTAAGCGTCTTGCAAGCTCCCCCTGCGTAATTTTTTTATTCGCTATTGCCTCGCTCAAGCGAAAACCAAAATTTTTATTTTTGTTTTTCATTTTTTTTACAGCTTGACAAGTATTGCCATGATTGGTAATATTTGCGTTGCCATGAATGAATTGTCATATTTGGTAATGAGTGAACAATATTATGCTTTACAGTTTTTTTGTCAACACAAAATAAGGAGAAAAACCTAATTTTAATGTTGTAACACTGATTTTATTGATTTTATTTTAACTTTTTTTTACCTAACGAAAAGGAGTCACAAATGGAACAAGACGTAAAAAACTATGTAGAAGACGTTGTTAAACGGTCTTTTGATGGCCTCAAAGCTACTATCGGTCAAGTGGTTCAAGATCAAAGCTCTGACATAAAGCTTTTGAATCAAGCTTTAAGCAAAGCACAGGGCCAGCTTGAAGGGGCATTGAAAGATAGCAAAAACCCTTTCTTCAAATCAGACTATGCAGACCTTGAAGCAGTATGGGGCGTTGCTAGACAGCCACTAGCGGATAACGGTTTAGCCGTGACTCAAACCCCGTGTAAAGATGGAACCCACCTCATTACCCATCTTCTGCATGATTCGGGACAATGGACAAAAGGGTATTGGCCTATCCTATGTAGCAAGAAAGATTCTCAAGGATTCATGGCTTCTGTTACCTACGCTCGAAGAGGTGCGTTGTCTGCTATGGTTGGTGTCCACACGACTGATGATGATGGTAACGAGTCTAGCGGTAACGACAATCCCCCCTCACCTGATAAAAAAACAACAGACAAAAAAAGTAAATTCGGCTCAGTAAAATCTCCACAAGCCAAACCTACAAGTTCTGCATCGAGCGAATCAGACAAAGTGGTAGCAATGGTTAGAGAGGTAATGGACGAAGGAATAGAAAAGATTTCAGAAGGGAAAGCCGAGTCTTTAAAAAAACGCCTAGACAAACTTGACGATTCCAAACAAAAAAAGTTTCACCATGACATGTCGGTAAAGACTGTTTCTGATTTACGAAAAGACGAATTTGCGAGTGCCTCCAAAACTCTTAGTAAGTTAGAAAGAGCATCCTAATGTCAATTCAATTCAACGAACATTCTCACACTTATACTTATGCAGGGGTCAAAGTACCGTCTGTCTCAACAATTATTAACGATCTGTTGGGTGCTGATTATTCAAAGATTGATCCCTTCTATGCTGAAAGAGGCACAGCGGTTCACAAAGCGATTGAACTTCATCTGCAAGGCAAATTAGATGAATCATCTGTTGATGAACATGTTGCCCCTTATTTTGAAGCGTTTAAAAAATTCCAAAGTGATACAGGGTTTGAGGTTGAGGTAACAGAACTAAAAGTATTTTCAAGAGAGCTTTGGTTTGCCGGAACGCTTGACCTGATCGGACATATAGACGGGAGAAAATATCTACTTGATATTAAGACAGGTCAAAAACAAAAGTGGCATTCAATCCAAACTGCTGGATATGCGATTGGTTATGGAGAAAAAGAAATAAAAAGAGGATGTGTTTATGTCAAGAAAAATCAAACTTATCAACTACAAGCCCATACCTCAAATGCAGACTTCATGGTGTTTGAGAGCATGGCTGTAGTCTACAACAAACGAGGTGATTACAAATGAATGCAACAGATTTGATGATAAAAGAATTTGATATTCCAAAAGAAACTATACCGATTTGCACTGATGCTCAAGAAATCGAAAACAGCGCAGAGGTGATGCAAGTTAACTCCCCTCAAGGCTATGAGAACGGTGCGAAAGCTCTAGCAGTAATAAAGCACACAAAGAAAAAAGTTGTTAATGCCTTAAAAGAGCAAAAGTCTCACGCCTATCAAGTTCATAGCGCAATTTGCAAATACGAAACTAAAGCTACTGAACCACTCGATCACGCAGAAGATGTGCTTAAGGACAAGATGAGTACATGGTACATGGGGCAGAAAGAATTTGAGGAAGCTCAACTTGCAACAGGCATGACAGTTGTATCTGTTATTCCTGAAACACCTAATATTGGTATCAGAGAAAAGATCAACGTTGAAATTGTCAACGAAGAGAAAGTCCCTATGCGCTTCTGGTCTGTTGATAAGAAAAAACTAGCGGATTATGCAAAGACGAGCGGCGGGATGCTAGAAGTTGAAGGTGTCCATTTTTCTAAAAAAGTAATCATTGTCAATAATTCGTAGCACAGACCACATGGAAAAACTATGTGCGTGTGTTACAAGCCTTCGGTCTGAACTCCTTTCAGGCCGGGGGTTACTTTAACTTAAACAGGAGAACAGACATGCCGGGAATGAACAAAGTGATGATGACGGGCAATATCTATTATGGCCCTGAAATAAAAGAAACATCTGCGGGTGATGTAACAGAGTTTGGAATCGCAATTAACAGCAAGCGTAAAAAAGGTGAAGAGTGGGTTGACCATGCAGACTTTATTGATTGCGTCTGTTGGGGCAAACGTGGTGAATCTCTTGCAGGATTTTTTGATAAAGGCCAAGAGATACAAGTTGTCGGCGCATTGGCTAGCAACGAATGGGAAGACAAGGAAGGCAATAAGCGCAAGAGAATCAATGTAACTGTTCAAGAATGGTTTTTTTCAGGTAAAAAAAGTGAGTAGTCGAAAAGATTTTGTGATTGAACACGCAAAAAAATATAACACTGATATGCCGGAGAATGTTGCCCACTACATATCTCATGTAAGGGGTGGCGATGGACAGAGATTGGGAAAGGTAGACCTATCGGCAATTACTAAAAGAGTAATAGCCTTTGCTTCTTTCACCCATCGGCCCATCACTATTCAGTTGGTGAATGAAATTGCGACCACGCCTGATTCAAAAGACTCAACTACAACAGACGAGGGGAAAATGCCGGATGACGAGAATTGGATGTTTGATCCTCAGTCTAAGTTGGAAAAGGAGGCGTATGCGATTTATGACGACAAGTTTGGGCATATTGCTGTCAGAGATTTAACGGCAAAACAGATAGAAGAACAGAAGAAATTTTACTTTTCCGTTCTTGAATTTTTAAAGCACGAACAAATACGAGGAAAATAAAGCGCCACTCCTCACTCGCAGATGTCAGCGGGGCTTGTCAGGCGCTAAATTGACAGGCTGTTAGGCGGTTGACGGTGGGCAACCGTAGACATCAACCCACCATCCATTTTACCTTAACAGAAAGTAGATAATTCGATGGCAAGATTGGTAAACGTTGAACAAACTTTAGGGAGAGAGAGGGATGGATTAGTGTCTTATGAGAATACTAGAGTTCTCATGTCCGAGGTTAGAGTTTATGACAAAAACGGTAAACTTAAAAAAACAATTACTCCCAAACAGTTACTAAAACGATTGTATAAAAATGAGGGTATCTCAACCGCCCCATTTCCATCAGTTGTAAGCGAAACTAAGTACGGGGAAGGCAAATGTTTGACTTGTAAAACTGTCTTTAACAAGACTCATAAGGAGCAAAAATTTTGCAAAACGCAAGCCTCAACAATTCATGCCCAAAACAAATGCTATAACGAATACTACAAATTTAAAACTAGACGAAAAAAGATTGATATTGAATGTAAGACTTGCAAGACAATTTTCAAGGGGTCAAAGGGTCGGGTCTATTGCAATAATCCTTGTGACCACAACAGATACGAAAAGTACGATTTGCCTGAAACAGACGAATGTACGATGTGTGGAAAAACATTCAAGCCCAAACAAAAACAGTCAAGGTTTTGCGGGAAGCCCTGTAATTTTGAAATAGAAAGAAACGAAATTAGAAGGGTGAAAAGACTTTGGAAGGATATTGAGGGACGGAAAAAGATCATTGATGAACTAACAGCAGAAAATGAAGATTTAGGCCAAATGTTGTGCAGTTTGCAAAAAAGTCGTGAGGGCAAACAAGACTCTAAACTAACTGTAACTATGTGCGGATAGGTTTTGCTCACTAACACAAATTATTATTTACAGATGAGACTCGCTAGAAGATAAATTCAAAAAATTGAATTAGTAGTTCACATTTAGTTACTTCAAACCTACCGAGATGTCCGGTGTGTCAAATCCTGACGGGGATCGGGTGGCATCATCCTCAAAAATTCAACAGGCGAAGGATATTTTTATGGAAGACAGAAGAAAAGAGAATAAGCCAAGAGGAAATGTGCCGTGGGACGAACCCTACGAAAGACGAGATGGCAACAGGCTAGGAAAGATCAGAGATTGGAGAGCAACCCTGTCTGTTATGGACGTTGACGGAAATTGGTGTTGTGTTAAATCTAATCACGAAAAATTAGTAAATAATATTGATTGGCTAATTTCTGAACTTCAACAGACAAGGGCTAGCCGCAAAAAAATCTTGAAAAGTCTAGGGTGCGTGTGAAAGACTACGCATGGCAATCTTGTCATGCGAAGAAAGGGGTCAAATATGTATAAGCGTGGCAAAATATATTATGAAAGGTTTTCAATGCCTGATGGCAAAACAAAACGCATTTGCTTAGGTACGTCTGATGAAGATGTTGCTGAAAAAATTAAAGCAAAAATTCAGACAGACATTTTAATGGATAGACATTTCGGGCAAAAAAATTGTAAAGCAAAAACTACTGTTCGGAATTTAATTCATAAATATTTAGATGTCCGTGAGAAGTCTATTACTTCGGCTACTTTACGTCAGGAGCAAATGTGGGCGAGGCAAATTATTAAAGAATTTGGTGATTTACTTTTGGATGGCGTAACAGCACTTCACATTGATGAATATGTGGCTAAAAGACGCATGGATGGTCTAAAAGATTCAACGATTGGTCACACATGCCGAGCTTTTAAAAGGGCTTTTGTTATGGCAAAAACACGTTGGAAGCTAACAGACAACAACCCGTTTGATATGGTAAAACTCCCCACTGACCATACAAAAAGAGTTAGGTTTGTCCGTGATGATGAAATGGAGATAATTTATAAGGCTCTGTCTCAATCAAAGTATTTGTGGCTTCGGGATTATGTCGTTGTTGCGTGTGAGACAGGTCTAAGACGCAGAAATATGTGTGAAATGCTTTGGCGACATGTGGATTTTCAAAACGGTCAAATTACCTTTGATGTTACAGAAACAAAGAATGGGAAACCGCTTATGATCCCTATGTCGGATAACGTTTTAGATATTTTGACAAGAAGATACAATCAGAACAAGAGGGGTGTTGTATTTCTAAATAATCACGGACGGGCCATCCACAAGGAATATTTAACAAGTTTTTTCACCAAATTAATGAGGTCAATCGGGATAGATAATTTGCGAATCCACGATCTTAGGCATGATTTCTGTTCTAAGTTGGTACAAAAAGGTGTTCCGTTGAATGTTGTCATGGAATTAGCAGGTCATTCAGACATTTCGCAGACACTTCGCTATGCACACTTACAACCCAAACAAAAGAGTGAGGCTATTAAAGTTTTCAACAGAAAAGCCCCTGCCCAAATCCGTACCACCGGGTAATTAAGCTCTTTAATTGGGTTTAGTGGTAAAATATTATAGAAAAAAATACTAACGGATAAACTGTAATCTAACTAACGCTTGACAAGGTTGCCACCTTTTTACGATTTTTTAAAAAATTTTGCCTGATCTGTTACCACTAATTATCACAAGTGGTTACGATCTTTTTTAGGTCGTTTTTTTCCCTGTCCCAAATCTGTACCAAGCATGTGTACCAAACGATTTTACAAGGAAAACAATGTTGTTTACCAGAGGACAACCATGACAAAGGTTAAAATACGAAATATTGTTAAAAAATTAAAAACAGGTGACGGAATCGAAGTCCATTGGGTAGACGCATCCGATGATGACGGGGATTTGACTAAATTCACTTGGTATAGGCGAACAGACGTTTTAAACGACACAACCCTCACCAAAATCCGAACTCGCTGTTCTTTTCTTCAAGTAAAGCGAGAGACACTTTTTATCTATTGTAATGACGAAATCGAGCCTGACGCACAAGACCCTCAGATAGCTCTTAGAGGTCAGATTCCTATGGGTTGCATCATTGGCCTATGGAAAACACAACGTATCAAAGAAGGGAGTACAGAGTGGAATACCTAACGATCAAAAATTTTGAAAAATTCCAACATTACAAAGAACGGAATCCACCGTGGATCAAAATTCATAGAGAGTTATTTTTAGACTACGAATTTGGATGCTTGCAAGATGCTAGCAAGTTGCACCTGATGTTGATTTGGTTGCTTGCAAGTCAGCTTGATAACAAGATTCCCAACAACCCCGAATTTGTCAAAGAACAGATACACGTTAAAGAAGAGGTAGACCTTAACCTCTTAATTTCAAAGGGTTTTTTAATACCGCTAGCAAGTTGCAAGCAAGATGCTAGCAAAGTGCTAACCAAGAATGCGCCAGAGGCATATAAAGAAGAGGCATATAAAGAAGAGACAGAAGAACAATATACGTCACAACAAAAACCCGAACAGATAAAAAACAAACGGGAGAAAAAATATGACAAGGACGATTTGGAATTTGCTGAAAAGATGGCATCTGATATTCAGTCTTGGTCGAGTTCGTTTAAAAATCCATCGCTTGAAAATTGGGCAGAAGACATTAGAAAATTCAGGGAAAACGAAAAAACCTCATTCCAGCTAATCAAGCAGACTTGGACAGCTATTCAAGCTGATTCCCCAACCAAACATAAAATTGGCACAAGTTGGAAAGGTTGGCGATCTGTTGTCTTATCACCATCAAAATTTCGCAAACAATACGTTTCAGTTAGAGCCTCGTTAAATCTTGACAACGCTTCGGTTCAAAATAGTCAGGGTAAGGAATCAAAATTTGTATCGGCATAACCTAACAGACAGGGGGAAATATGATTGCAACAGGAGAATTTAATTACAGGTATGAGGATTTTGGCATAGACATTTCAACAGCAAAAGAATACACGGGAACAAACGGAAAAAAATCTGTGTCTGTTATGTGTCCTCGATGTTCGTCAGGGCGTAAGCGTGAGAATCAGCGCAAGCCATGTCTTTGGATTAATATTATGGACGGAATGTGGAAATGCCATAACTGCGATTGGACAGGCGGTTTAGAGTTTGGAGAAAAAGGCAATAAACTTTTTGAAAAACAATTTCCATCACCAGAAGTTATTCCACAAACCAAAATATCTGACTCACATTATGAGTGGTTGGTGAGTGAAAGGTGTATCTCCCCCGAAGTTATCAAAGAGGCGGGTCTTTATTCAGATGGAAACCGTGTTGTGTTCCCTTTTTACAGGGAAGGCAAGCTAGTGAACTACAAAAAAAGAACTCCGTCTAAAACAGGCTTTCAGATGTTTGAGGGGGCAGAGCAAATTTTATATGGCTTAGAGTTTGTAAAGAAGCCTATTAAAAATACTCTTGTCTTTGTCGAGGGCGAAACTGATTGTCTAGCGATTCGGACAGCCGGGTATACAGCCGTATCTGTTCCAAATGGTTCAAACTCAAACCTCGATTGCATTAGAGATTTAGAAGACAAACTCCCACGAAAAATAATCTTGGCGGGTGACTCGGACGAAAAAGGCAAAAAGCTAACAGCCGAACTCGCTCATCGAATTGGAAAAGATAAATGTTGGTTGTTGGATTGGCCTAGTGGAACGAAAGATGCAAATGAGTTTTTGGTTCAGCATGGGGCGAAGGCTTTAGCAGACATTTTAGACCATGCCAAACCTTATCCAATAGCCGGAATTTATGATGTCGAATCCGTTGAGGACGAAATTTGGGATTATTACAACAACGGAGTAATTGGTGGGTTAGAGATTGGTTGGAAAAATCTCGATCCGCTTTACACGGTTAAAGAAGGATTTTGGACTATTGTAACGGGGGTTCCATCTTCCGGCAAAAGTGGTCTGTTAGATCACATGGCGATCAAGCTCGCTCAAACTCACGGTTGGAAGTTTGGTATGTGTTCCCCCGAAAACCAACCTGTATCTCTCCACTATGTTCATTTGATTGAAAAAGTCGTTGGTAAGCCCTTTTTCAAAGGGCCAAAAGAACGCATGACTCCACATGAGGCCATTGTCGCTATGCAATGGATTAAAGAACATTTTTTTATGATCCTTCCTGATCCAAAAGAAGACGGGTCGCAAGTTTTGAAACTAGATCACATTCTCTCTGATTTTAAAAAGACCATGTTTCGGCATTCAACAAAGGGTTTAATTATTGATCCTATGAATGAGTTGGCACATGACATGGGCAGGGGTGAAAGGGAAGACCAATATATATCAAAATTCATAACTCAGTTAAGGCAGTTTGCCCGTACAAATGAGGTTCATATTTGGTTGGCTGTTCATCCTAAACAGATGGATGCGGAGCCGGGGCAACGGCATCCTGTTGTCCGGCCTAATAATTTAATGGGCGGTTCTGTTTGGTGGGCAAAAGCCGATTGCATTCTGTCTGTTGATAGAGACTTAGCACCCGGAACTCCATCTGAATCAGATATTCATGTACAAAAAATTAAACCCCGTTATATCGGTATGACAGGTATTGCAACTCTAAATTATGACGGGGCATCAGGACAATACTCAAACAAGGAGTGAGCTATGTCTGTTGTTCGATACATACGCAATAAAATTACAAAACAGGGTAACAAAGTTAGTAAATGGATTTGTCAGCCGTACCCCGAAAAAGAATACTCAGATTTTGAATTACTAGAAAAATCTATCGGGGCGATGATTGAAGAAGATTGGGTTTTAATTAAAGAATCAAAAGATGAAGAAAACGGAATTGTTATAACAAGAAAACTATCTGTTGATGATTTTATCAATGCTATATGGGATGAAAGGATGGAAGCGCATGAAAAATAAAAATATTGAAAATATATTTAACAATGAATGTTTAAAATTAATAAATTCTAAAAATAAAGATTACGCAAGCCCGAATGATTTTTATGCAAATTTTAAAATGGCTGAACAAGCAGGAATACCAATGTTCGTTGGGGTGCATGTTCGTCTGTTGGATAAAATCTCCCGCCTGAATTCTTTTTTAGAAAGATTTAACAGGACAGGAGAAATTTCTGCCAACCATGAATCAATAGAAGATACATTGCTAGATGCAATAAATTATTCGGCTATTGTTCTGGACACTTACCGGATATGGAAAAAACAGAATAACCATGAAAAAGAAGTTATCCAAGCTGAATCTATCTGCCTGACAGACAACAACGACATTGATTACACAACTAGCAGGACTACCTTTAATTATAAAGAGGAAAATATTTGTGGCTAGACCCCTTTATGAGTCTAACGAAGACTTGAAAAATGAAAAGATAATTGCTGAAACAATTTCTAATGTTTTTGGTATGAAATTAAAAAAACTACATAAGAAATTTGCGATTGATTTTATGGCTTTTGATTTGAATGGTGATAATGCGGTTGCTGTTATCGAAGTTAAGCGCAGAAAAAATAATCATAACAAATATTCGTCTGTCATTTTGTCTCTTACTAAATTTAATAGAGGTATAGAATTTTATCAGGCAAACGATTTAGCTTTTATTTTTGTTGTCCAGTTTGATGACGGAATTTTTGTTTACGAATATTCCCCAAATGATCTGTTGATGATTGTTTTTGGGGGGCGAACTGATAGAAATGACGAGCAAGACTTTGAGCCTGTTGTGCAAATCCCGATTAATAAAATGGAGAGGTTATGAGTACATCTAAACTTGAAGCTGAGTTCATCAACCAACTCAAACAGACAGGGCTTCCTCGACCCAATGAATCTGAATATATGTTTGCCAAAGAAATTGGTAGAAAATGGCGAGCCGATTTTGCGTACACCGATATTCGTCTGTTGGTAGAAATCGAGGGCGGCGAATTTATTAATGGAAGGCACAACAGAAATTTAAAAGGCGATGCAGAGAAGTATAATTCCGCAGTTTTGTTAGGGTGGAAGGTTCTGAGGTTTACAGGATCAATGCTCCGATCTGGTCAAGCTATGGACACAATGGAGAGGGCTTTAACATGAGACTTAATAAAAGGTTCAATACAGCAACTACAAAAAAAATAATTAAGCATTTAAGAGTTGAGGATTTTGCGGAAGATACTCTATTAAGGATGGTTGCTGAAAAAGATATTTCTTTGGCGATGGACTTAATGAATTATTTTGGTGGGGTAATGGAATATATACCAACCCCTGTTCAGATTTGTAAATTTGCTATGAAAAAATTTATTAGAGCAGAAAGGGATCAATGCAAATCTATTAGGCTGATAGCCCTAGAAACAGGACTAACAGCCCGACAGATTAGTTATCTCAAGACTTGCGATGATTCACTTTCAAGCCCCTTGCCCGAAATTCCCGAATGAAACACATGCGTAGCATATCGGATGGGGTTCGATCTTCTGTTTTAGCTAATGTCTCTAATTGTTCAACTTCTGTTAATGAAAATCTGACGCTTAAACTTTCTGTTCTTACTTCTTTAGTTTCCGTTTTCATTTTTCACTCCAATCCATCCAATCATTTCCATTAATTTCCTGCGCATCAACAACAATGCAATATGTGTTTGGCCCTAAAAAATCACTACTATCGCAAAACAAAACAGTTTTATATTTTGTTTTGAAATGGTGATAGGAAATCAAAGCATTAAGTTTATTAGAATAAAGCATTTGAAATCCTGTATCGTCTTTTGGAATATCGCATTCTTTCCCTTTAAGAATATAGTACAAGTCCCGCTGTCTGTTAATACTAGAAGATGCGCCATGTTCATACAACCCTTCAATGTCAGCGTCCTGTATTATCGTTGCTCTCAAGTTTGTCATTGTC
>Ga0098059_1001567_pt1 | contig 11360 bp, 8 predicted proteins | sample 20_taG_FD_92580 | JGI IMG/M metagenome (GOLD analysis project Ga0098059, IMG submission 92580) | Marine viral communities from the Subarctic Pacific Ocean - 20_ETSP_OMZ_AT15318 metaG | ecosystem: Environmental > Aquatic > Marine > Oceanic | place: Subarctic Pacific Ocean | collected 2015-01-19
AGCAGTAAATACCGCTACTGGAGTAGTAGGAGATGCGGCAGGAGCAGTAGGAGATGTCGCTGGAGCAGTAGGAGATGTCGCAGGTGGTGCTGTTGGAGCAGTTGAAGATACCGTTGGAGCAGTAGGAGATGTCGCTGGAGCAGTAGGAGATGAATTAGGAAGAGTTCCCGGTAATCTAAAAAAGATAGTCACCGATCCTTTAGGATCTGTTAAGACAGCTATGTTAGGCGCAACTGAAGGAATTGGAGCAGGTGCAACCGCAATAGGAGATGGTGGAAAAGGTTCTCTAGGAAAACTCAGACAAAATAACCCATTCTTAGCTGCTAAAAAAGGTAAAAAATCTGGTAGAGGTTCCGCTAAATTTAGACGACCTACCTCTTCTTTAGGTAAAATTAAATAATAATAATTAATGGAAACTATTAGCGTTAATTCCTTTGAAGGGGAAAAACAAGGTAAAGTAGCTGGAATGTATACTAACCTTTCTTCAGGTCGTTGGACATTTTTAGATAGGGCAAGATCAGCATCCGAAATAACTATACCTTCCTTATTACCTGCTGATGGACATACAGGTTCTTCGATCCTACCTAGTCCTTATCAATCTATAGGAGCAGAAGGTATAAATAATTTATCTAGTAAGTTATTACTTTCCCTACTCCCTCCTAATGCACCCTTTTTTCGTTTAGTTATAGATGATGCTGAATTAGAAGCTTTAGTAGCAGAAAAAAAAGGACAAGCTGAAGAGGCTTTAGCGAAGATTGAACATATGGTAATGCAGGAAATTGAGGTGAGAGCATTTCGAGTTCCTATATCAGAAGCTTTAAAGCATTTACTTATTGCTGGTAATGTTTTAATCCACTTACCTGATAAAGAAAAGATGAGAGTCTTTAAATTAGATAGGTATGTGGTTAAACGAGATTCGATGGGGAATGTTTTAAAGATAATTATCAAAGAATCTCTTTCTCCTTTATCCCTTCCAGATAATGCAAAGCAATTACTTCCCACACCAGAGGAAGATGAGATTTCAAATTCCACCGTAGATCTTTATACTTGTGTATATTGGTCAGGTAAATCTTGGAAAGTTCATCAAGAATTAGAAGGAGAAGTTGTACCCGGAAGTGAAGGTTCTTATCCTAAAAATAAATGTCCGTTTCTTGCTCTTAGATTCACTCATATAGATGGAGAAGATTACGGTAGAGGATTTGTAGAAGAATATATTGGAGATTTAAAATCTTTAGAAACTTTAACAAAAGCTATAGTAGAAGGAAGTGCGGCAGCTTCTAAAGTTTTATTCTTGGTTAGACCTAATGGATCAACCAGAATTAAGACATTAGCCGACTCTCCAAATGGTGCTATTGTAAGTGGAGATGATCAAGATGTTTCCACATTACAGTTACAAAAATCTGCTGATTTCCGTGTGGCACAAGAAACGATCAGAACATTAGGAGAAAGATTGTCACGTGTGTTCCTTATGAACTCTTCAGTTAGAAGGGATGCAGAAAGAGTTACAGCAGAAGAAATTAGAATTGCATATCAAGAATTAGAGATAGCATTAGGTGGAGTATATTCTATTCTATCTCAAGAGTTTCAACTTCCCTTGGTTCAACTCATTATGAACAAAATGCAAAAGGAGAAGAAGTTACCGAAGTTTCCTGATGAGTCTTTGAAACCTATGATAGTCACAGGTGTTGAGGCACTTGGGCGTGGACAAGACTTAAATGAGCTAGCAGGATTCTTACAACATTTAACACCTCTCGGACCAGAAGTAGTTAAGAGTGAGTTAAATGTGGGTGAATATATTGACCGTTTAGCGGCTTCACTTGGGATTGATTCTCAAGGGTTGTTGAAAACCGAGGAACAGAAACAACAAGAACAACAAGCAATGCAACAGCAACAAGAACAGGCAATGCAACAGCAAATGATAGCTAAAGTAGCAACTGATGTCGCACCCGAACTTGCTAAAGGAGCAATGCAACAACCTAATTAAGGAAGGAAATTATGGCGAATACAAATGTAATAGAAACACACGAAGATCAAGCTCCTGAAAGTCAAGAACATATACAGGAGATGATTGACAAAGCTGAAAAGGTTCAGAGTGTTCCACGTGTTGATGGACAACCTACATGGTTGCCTGAAAAATTTGAGAGTCCAGAAGATTTAGCAGAAGCTTATTCTCAACTGGAACAAAAATTATCCACACGTGACACTCATCAAACAGAAGATGTAGAAGTAACCCAACCTTCTTCACTTCCTGAAACTGCCTCTGTAAATGAAGTAAGGGAGGCATTAGGAAAACAAGGAATAGATTTCAATAAATATGCGTATGAATATGCACAAAATGGAATAATAAGTGATCAATCTTATGGAGAATTAGAACAACAAGGACTCTCTGAAGATGTAGTGAATACATGGATAGCAGGACAAGAAGCTATCGCAAATCAAACAGTTGCTCAAGCTCATGAATCAGTAGGTGGATTAGATGAATATAATTCATTGTTAGAATGGGCAGGTAACGCATTACCAGAAAGAGAAATAGAAGCTTTCAACCGTGCTATAGAAAATCCGAATACAGATGATGTAGTCTTTGCTGTAAAATCTTTACACGCAAGGAGACTGATGGAGGATGGACAAGCACCAACACTTTTGCAGGGTGATACTGGAGGAACAAGAGTAGGCTCTTTTCAGTCCGTAGCTCAACTGACTAAGGCTATGAATGATCCTCGTTATCAAAACGACCCTGCTTATAGGGATGAAGTGACATCTAAATTATCACAATCATCCATTATGTAATACTCCTTAATACTACAGACATAGTAAATAAAGCCCATTGAGGTGGATAACTTTGATTGAACAGTTGTGGTTATAAACGGAGACTTTTATAACTAAATGCTGGAATTAAATCTAGCGTAACTTTAATCAAAAAGGAATAATATGGCACTTCAAGGAGCCGGAACCGCTTTGAACGCTGCTGCACAACGTAGTGGACAAAGCCACGCAGATGGTGACGTAAGGAATTTATATTTAAAACTTTACGCAGGTGAAGTCATGACAGCGTTTCAAACAAGAAACATCATGATGAACCATTGCCGAGTCCGTTCAATTAAGAATGGTAAATCTGCACAATTTATTATAACAGGGAAATACCGAAATGCAGAATACCATACACCGGGTAATGAGATCATGCCGGATGTGGTATCGAAAAATCTAGAAAGGGTAGTCTCTGTTGATGATCTTTTAATAGCTGCTCAATTCATCCCTAATATTGATCAAGCGATGCAGCACTTCGACATCCGTTCAGTCTATACACAGGAATCAGGTTATGCTCTTGCAAAAGCGGCTGACCAGAATATCCTCCGTATGGCTGTAAAAGCGGCATTGTCAACTAATCAGCAACGAGCAAGTAAACTGATTCAAGATTACGATCCTCTTGCTTCTACTAAACTTACAGATGAAGATTTCACAGAGAATGTAACTTATGCCGCTAGCTTTGCTAATTCAAAGAAGGCCGCCTATTTCATGGAAGGCTTAATTGAAGCCAAACGTGTCTTAGAAAGTGCGGGTGCACCTCTTGAAGATCTAGTCTGTGTAATGGCTACTGATCAATATTACTCATTGTTTAAGACAGTATCAAACACTGAAGCTATCTCATCTTTGACAATGTTTAATAGAGATGTTGGTGGAGGTGGATCAGTTAAAGATATTGATCTTCCAATGATTGCAGGAATTCCTGTAGTTAGAACTCCTCATCTTGGATCTTTAGGTACTACATGGACAGGTTCATTGTGGTCTACTGCTAACCCTGCACTTACAACTGGTCAAGCACCACTTGCAAATACCGCAGGATCAGGTAGGGCTGCTCATTATAATTTACCAGCATCTTATTCTGGTGTTGTAAATGATGGTAGTAACAATGGTCCTACTGCTGGTCAAGATGGTACTTCTACTGTAAACTTAGAGGACGAATCTCTCAAGGTTCGTGCTATAGTGATGCACAAGGATGCAGTTGCTACTGTGAAATTAATGGATCTTTCTGTTGAGTCTGAGTATCAGATTGAACGTCAAGGTACTTTGATTGTTTCTAGGTATGCAATGGGTCATAACGTACTACGTCCAGCAATGGCTGTAGCACTGATGGCTCCTGCTACTGCATAAACTAAATAGAGGGCAACAGGAGGTTCTCTTCCAAACGGAGTGGACCTTCCTCTCTCCATTGCCTCCTGCTCTGCCCTCTTTTCTTATATAAAATATATGGCAACATTAACATCCACTTCAAAATTAGACGCTGTAAATTCAATTCTAATTGGTATAGGTGAAGCACCTGTGAACACATTAGGATCAGGATTACAGGAAGCAGAAATTGCTGAAGTTACTTTAGATAATGTGAGTAGAGAAATACAATCAAGAGGATGGACTTTTAATACAGATATAAGATACACACTATCAAAAAACTCAGACGGTATAATAAATTTACCTTTAAATTGTTTGAAAGTAGATGTGACCTCAGTTCTTAGAGATTATAATACAGATGTAGTGGAAAGAGATAGAAAATTATATGATAGAATTAAAAATTCTTTTGTATTCACAGAAGATATTGAAACAGATATAGTAGTTCTTTTAGAATTCCATCAACTACCTGAGAATGCTAGAAGATTTATAACTTTAAGAGCCGCTAGAAAATTTCAAGAAAATATTTTAGGATCATCAACTCTTTCACAACTTCAAGCAGATGAAGAACAGAATGCTCTTTTTGCTCTAAGAGAGGCAGAAGCAGAAGTAGGAGATTATACTATATTTGATCAATACGACACTTACCGTCATTTAGATAGACATGTAAATACAACTAATTCTACACTAACATAATATGGCATTAGTTTCCAAATCAATACCCAATCTTATTAATGGTGTATCTCAACAACCACCAGAAATAAGATTACCTTCACAAGGGGAAATTCAGGAGAATGGCCTCGCTTCAGTAGCTAAAGGATTAGAAAAAAGACCCGGTAGTGAAGTAATTCAAAAATTAAATTTCACACCTACTGGTTCTTACCTTATTCATTCTATCCGTAGAGATGAGAATGAATCATACACTATGATTTTAGGTAAATCTGGAACAACAAAATTCTTAAAAATATTTGATAGTGCAGGTAATGAGATGCCTGTACAAGGAAGTAATAATGCTCAAACTCCCACCTTTGCTACATTAGCTGATTCCCACCTTACGTATTTCTCTGAAGTAACCGACTTTGCAACAGAAGTTAAGGCTACTACAGTTACCGATACCACCTTTTTTGTTTCCAATAATAAAGTAGTTACACGTGCTGGTGCAAATAATAAGACATCTCGTCAAGATAGTGGTGATTACCTATCTTCACGTGGTTCAGATGGACTAGCTTCTGGTTCTTATGAAGCTTTAGTGTATGTTAAACAAGGTGGATTTAATAGTAAATATGTCATTAAAATTAAAGTTGGTAGTACATTTTATAAAGTTGCTTATCAAACTCCAGCCACACAACCAGTAACAAACCAAGAATATATTGGTACTGATACTATTGCAAAAGTATTAAAAGTTGGAGATAGTGCTCTTGATGGGACTGGATGGGGATCTTTCGATGCCACAGATGCCGCAGAGTTAAAAAAGACGGGTTTTGGTGGTAGGAAACCAGCAGAAAATGTGAACGAAGATGGTGATGCTGATGCGGATCATTGGAATGGATTTGATGATGTTGGAGGTATGCCTTCAGGTATGACTTGCACACTAAATGGTAGTGTATTACATTTCAAACATACTTCAGATTTTTCCATTACCACAACTGACTCTCATGGTGATACAGATATATTTGCTGTAAAGGGTGCAATAGGAGAAGGTTCGGTTCGTAGTTTTTCTTATTTACCTGCCGAGAATGTTCCTAAAGATTTTGTTACTAAAGTATCAGGAGATGATACTGAACAAGAAGATGATTTCTATGTTAAATATGAAGCAGATGATTTAGGTAAAGGAGTTTGGAAAGAGTGCATCGGACCATCCTTAGATCAACATTTTGATTTCGAGACTATGCCACATAGGTTAGTCAGGTTATTTGATGATTCTAAAATAACTTCTACAAATCCTTTAGGAATAACATTTGTATTTGAAGCAGTTACTAATACTACAGATGCAAGTAGGACTGTTGATGGTACTTCTAATACTGACTACTCAAGAATTGGATGGAATGCAAGATTAGCTGGTGATGATAATGGTAATCCATTTCCATCTTTTGTGGGAGGTACAATAACTGACATATTTTTCCATAAAAATAGAATTGGATTTTTAAATGATGAGAATGTAATTTTTAGTGAGGCTGGAAACTATTACAACTTTTTCCCTCTAACTGTGATAACTGGTTTAGATAGTAACCCGATAGATGTTACAGTATCAAATGATAAAGTCTCTCTTCTTAAACATGCAGTACCTTTTAGTGAATCACTTCTCTTCTTCTCAGAACTTCAACAGTTTAGATTAGGAGATCAAGGTTCCCTTTCTCCTGCTACTGTTTCTATAGATGTAACTACACAATTTGAAACAGATGCACGTGCTAAACCTGTATCAGTAGGAAGATATGTTTTCTTTGCTTTTCAAAGAGGAGAATTCTCTGGTATTAGAGAATATTTTGTAGATAATAGAAAAGAAGTAAATGATGCTGTGGAAATAACCTCCCATGTTCCACAATATATACCGGGAAAAATAACTAACTTAGTATCTTCAAGTAACGAGTCAATTCTAGTTTGTCAAAGTAGTACACAAAAACAGAATTTGTACATATATAAATATTATTGGCAAGCTCAAGATAAAATTCAATCATCTTGGTCAGTATGGAATTTTACTGATGAAATACTCAACTGTCAATTTATAGGTTCGACATTACAAATATTAATTAATAGACCAGATGGAGTATATTTAGAGAATGTAAATCTTTCTACTGACTCTTCTGTTGCAATCATGGAAGATAAGACTTCAGTTCTTTTAGATAGAAGAGTAAAGATGAAATCTTCTACAAGTGTAGATACATTCTCCGATCTTCCTTACACAGGTGTTAAAGATCTTACAATTACTACAGCCGGAACAGGATATACCGCAGGTAATTTAACTGTTTCAGGAGGTGGAGGAACTGGATTTACAGGAACTTTTACTGTAGGAGGAAGTGGTGAAATAGCTACTGTAACTATTACTAATAATGGAAGTGGTTATACTTCTCTACCTACAATCGGCTTTTCTACAAGTACAAGCGGAACTGTGGCTGTAGTTACTCCTACTATAGAATTACCTTCTGATATAGTATATGTAAATCAGAATGCACAGAAGGTTGCACAGGTAGATGTTGATACACAGATAGCAGCAGGAGATACTATATATGCAGGTGTACCATTTCTATTCAAATATGAATTTACTAGGTTTCTATATAAAGCAGAAGATACAGCAGTACAAACTGCAAAACTACAATTAAGAAATATAAATATATTATATAATAATACTGGATTCTTCAAATTAAGTGTTGATGTTTCACCATATAATATTAATGTTCCTGATCCAGACAATGTAGGATCTACTAAATCAATAACACCTCGTAAATCTTATAATAAAACATTTAGTGGATTTATAACTAATAGTTCCCAAATTGGTGAATACAAACTATTATCTGGAACATTTAAGAGTTCAATACTTTCTAATTCTTATAATTGTAAAGTTTCTTTAACTAATGATGAATACTTACCTTGTGCATTTCAAAGTGCAGAATGGGAAGGATTCCTACACATGAGATCTAGGAGAATATAATCTATGATAACTATGGGAACTGCCGCAGCAGTAATGGCTGCTGTTCAATTAGGTATATCTTTATACGGTGCTTACAAAGGTCAAATAGCCCAAGAAGAAGCTGAAGAAGAAGAAAGAAAAAGGAGAGAACAACTTAAAGTATTAGGCATACAAAAGTTTCAACAACAGCAAGGTATAGCATTAAATACATTATCTCAAATAGACAGAGCAGACAGTAGAGAAGCTGAAATTGAACAGAATATATTATTTGAACAAGCTTTAAAAAAGAAAAGATTAGAAGGTAAATTAGCATCAGCAGATATGATTTCAGGAGCTAGTACTAAATTTCTACTTAATAGAACATCTGGAGATATTTTACGAGGTACGGAAGCTATTAAACAAGATTTTAATATTAAAAGAGTTAATACATTATTTAAGAAAGAGTCAGTAATGGAAGGACTTAAAACAGATAGGCTTAATATGGAGTATGCTATAGCTGGTTTAACACCTCCGGGCGGTACAGATAGAACAGCTATGTATTTATCAATGGTTAATTCAGGACTCAGTTCAATGCAAACATACTATAAATATAAAGATATAAAATTTGGATCACCAGAAACCACTACTACTGCTTCTGAAGATTATATTCCGAGAGGGTTATAATGGCAGAACAATCATTTATTAGTCAGCAAGGATTTGAACCTAGCGTTAGTACTAAACAAATAAATCCTCAAAGTAGTATAAATGCTAGTGATATTCAATCAAAATATAATAGAAAAAAGGATGTCGCTCACAGCCTACTTAGCTTGAGTAAGACTTTTGTACAGGGTTTTGGAAGTAAATTAGAATATGATAGAGCAGTAGACCTAGCAGAGAAGAAGGTAGATAAAGAAAATCTACATTCAGCAGAAGTACTAGGAAGAGAGATGGCTGCTTCTAATAAAGAATGGAATTCCAGTACTGCAAGAGATATAATATTAAAAAGTATAGAATTTAGAAAAAGTAATCCTGAACTATTAAAAAAAATGGAATATGGTTTCCATTTAAAACAGGGTGAAGTATCTTTATCAACATGGAATTCTAAAATAAAAGATAATTCCGCAAGTGCAGTTGAATCGAAAGCTAGAGAATGGTTACAAGCTAGACAATTTGGACTTCCTACTGTTATAACAGGTCCAACAGGAGAACAAATTACTCAAAGAGTACCTTTTGATACAGAATTTAATCAATATTTAGGAGAATGGATTGAAGATACTAGAATAAGAGATCTAAAATACTTACTCAGTAACAATCCATATATGAAACATGTCCTAGCTAAACAAGGAAATAGGATAAATTATGATGATGTGTATTCAGAAGGTGCTAAATGGTTCAAAAAGTATAAAGTAACAGAAAAAAATGTAAAAGCTGATAATTTACTTAGGAATCAATATCCACTAAAAAGTCTAACTATACAAGAGTGGGTGAGTTCTGGTAGAAGGAAATTTAGAGAAGCTATAGGTGATACTAGAGATGAGGCAGATTTAAGAATACTAGATGTTTATAGAGGTAAGTTATTGGAAGATGCTGAACTAGGAGGTGATCCTCGTGATTTAGATCCTAATAATGGTTTATATAGTACAATAGATAAATTTCTAAAAGATAGTCCTGAAGGTGGAGTTTCTTTATTAGTTGCTACAGGCACTAAAGATAAAGCTAAAGAACTATTAACTTTGCTTGATAGAGTAAAAGATGCCGCATGGCAAGCTAATAAAACCAGAACTAAAAATCAAGATGAAAAAGATCTTTTACAGAAACAACAAAACGGAAGTAGGTTAGTAAGAGGTTTCTTACAACAAGGTATAAGTGCTAAAGGATCTAATGAAATTAGTAAAATTATAATTGATCTAGGTGAAGAGATACAAAAAGAATCAAGTCCATTATATGATGGTAGCACTATGACAGGAAGGATGACTGTTACTTCATTACAGACTAAATTACAATCATTAATAAAAGAAAAAAAAGCTGAAGAAGGAACTAAACAACCATTAGGATCTGATCAAGAAAAAGGGAAAGTAGAGACTCTTCAACAGATGGACACAATACTAGAAACATTTAAAAATGATAGTATATTTTCAACAAAAACATATGAAAATAAAGTAGTAGAGATAAATAGGATAACTGAAAGTCTAACAGAATTAGAAGATGAGTTTATAGAACAAGAGGAAGTAGGATATGAATGGAAAGGATACCTAGAATTTAAAAAGAAATTTACTGATAATAGAAATACATTATATAAATTAAAAACTGATTTACAAAATGCTGAAATTGAGAAACTAGATAATAATAAATTAGAAAAAAAGAAAACCGTTAATTTAAGATCAATACAAAAACAAACAGCACAAAATAATGCCCTAAGAAGTATTACCTCAATAGATATTAATAATCGTTTAGATACATATCTTAAAACTGGAAGTAATACTGAGATAGATGAGATTAATAAAATTTTAAATTACAATATGACTGTATTATCAGCTAATAGTAATAATACAGAGACTATATCAACTGAGTCACCTTTACGTAATGGTACACAAATTTCAGCTATTCGACAAAAAATAAGAATTATAAAAACTCAAAGACAAAATAAAATAGAAGCTGATAAAGGTAAACCAGTTCGTTCTGATCCTGAAACATATCAAAATTTGACTCAAGAGATAAATTCTTTACAGGATCTTTCAAAGCATCAACTATTTGATGAGAATGGTAAACCTAGTCCAAAAATAAAAAAAATTAGAAACTTAATAGATAAGGCACTCACAGATAAAAAGCTTTCTAATGAACATTATGCCTCATTAGATGGTGATATGGATGGAATTCAGAATAATTTAGAACAAGTACTAGATAGTGAGTACGGTACAAAAAGTACTTTTGATAATGCAGAAAGAGCTTTAAGAATGTTAGTCACTGGATCTGCTGATCAAGGTATAGATACCATTTTAGATGGAGATTCTTTAAATATATTAAATAACTTAAATACACATCTTCATACTTTTGATCAAAGATTAAAAAGAAGGTATCCTAGTATCTTTGGAGTAGGAGCAAGTCCACAGAATCATCCTATCAGAAGAGCAGTATTAGAAGGATATGTACAACATATGTCAGGTAAAAACACAAATGATAGTCTTCTTAAATTACACCGTATAAATGAAGTCTCAAGTGAAGGACAATCTATATTTAATGATAAAGAAAAAAAAATCTTTAATGAGATGTTATCTGAACCAGACTTTTCTACCTTATGGGGACAAATAAAATTTATAGATATGTCTGGGAGTAGGACAATACCTACTATTACTACTGATACTACTGGAACTACAATAGATACTTCTAATTCTAACACCAATGTAAATGAAATGATTCAAAATAAAGCAAAGACTATAGTAAAAGAAAGAAATTTAGGAATATTAGGAAACGCAGGAGATACTCTAGATGATTGGCTTGGATTTACTAAATAGAGAAAAGACTCAATAATAAATTAGGAGAAAAATGACAGAACTTTTAACAGATAATTCAACTGATATACTTCGTGAGTCAAATA
>Ga0098059_1001575_pt1 | contig 11325 bp, 15 predicted proteins | sample 20_taG_FD_92580 | JGI IMG/M metagenome (GOLD analysis project Ga0098059, IMG submission 92580) | Marine viral communities from the Subarctic Pacific Ocean - 20_ETSP_OMZ_AT15318 metaG | ecosystem: Environmental > Aquatic > Marine > Oceanic | place: Subarctic Pacific Ocean | collected 2015-01-19
GACTACCGACGAAGTAACTGCCCAAGTGTCAGCCTATTACGACAAAATGCAGGGCTAACCAATGCTAGGCTTCAGTCCCCTCGCCGCCGCGCCACTTGGAGCCATAGCGGAAGCCGAGAGCGCAGCCGTAACCCATGCCGGAGCTTCAGCGCTTAGCTCAGCGTCAAGTATAACCGCAGCATCAACAGTTACACGCGCTGGGCTAAGCGCTCTAAGCTCAGCGACAAGTATAACCGCCGCGCCATTAAGGGTTCTGCACGCCGCGTCAGCGCTGACCTCAACGTCCAGTCTAACTGCCGCGCCATTAAAGGTTCTGCACGCCGCGTCAGCGCTAAGCGCAACAGGCAGCATAGCCGCAGCATCAACCCTCACACGCGCTGGGCTAAGCGCTCTGAGCGCAACAGGCAGTATCGCCGCCGCGCCAACTCTTACCTGCGCTGGTTCAGCCGCGCTAAGCACCCAAGGCTCTGCGCTTTACGCCTCAACTCTAGCCCTGCGCGGCCTGTCTAGTTTAACAGCAAGCTCAACTTTCAGCCCAGCGTCTAGCCTAACCCAAGCCGCCGCATCCAGCCTAACCGCAAGCTCATCGACCAGCTTAACGGGGCTGCTTACCCAAAGCGGCGCGGCAGCGCTAAGCTCGACCTCAAGCCTTGCATCGGCTGGGCTGAAAACACAGCAAGCAGCAAGCGCCCTGAGTGCAACGACAAGCCTAACGGCGGCTGGCCTTAAAACACAGCAAGCGGTAAGCTCACTAAGCGCGTCAAGCAGCCTAACGGCGGTCGGCCTTAAAACACAGCAAGCGGTAAGCTCACTAAGCGCGTCAAGCAGCCTAAATGCAGTGCTGCAAGTTTCGTTTGGCACGGCGCAGCTAACATCAAGCACAAGTATTTCTGCCTCTGCCAGCCTGACCCAAACAGCCGCTGCAAGCCTAGCCAGCCAAGGCTCAAAGTTAAGCGCGTCAACACTTGGCCGCGCTGGTGGTGCAGCACTATCGGCGACCGCCACGCTTGCAGCCGCGCCTCTGTTGACCCACGGTGCAGCAACCAGCCTAACTGCAAGCTCAACAATTAGCTCTGCCCCCACGCAAACAAACGCTGTCAGCGCTGGTTTAACTGCAAGCGGTCAGGTGAGCGCAGCGCCAACGCGGGTGCAACCAGCGGCGGCAACATTAAGCGCGGCTTCCGCTATTGCTGCAAGTGGTCAGCGCGTCAAGCACGGCGCTGCGGCTATCAGCGCGTCCAGCACATGCGCTGCTTCTGGCGATAGAATTAGGTTTGCCGCCGCTAACCTAAACGCAAGCGCGGCCATAAGCGCGTCCACAGCGGCAGACTTCAGCGGCGCATCAGCGTTAAGCTCCACGGCCAGCATCGCGGTCGCCAGCAAAGCAAATATGTTCAACACGGCTGCGCTTTCTGGCACGACTGTTGTGGTGGCGAATGGGCGGCTTTCTTGGGAAACACAGACAGCAACGTCTGCCATATGGACAGAGCAATTGCCTACCGATGAAGCGTGGACTGTGCAAGCAACTAACAGTGAACTATGGACAAAGGTGGCGGCGTAAAAATGGAACCAAGTATTTTATGGCAGGTCGGCCTCACGGCTGCCGTCACATTCATTGGCTGGACGCTAAAAAACTCCTACGAGGAGGTGAAGCGTTTGAACATACTACTTAACAAAACTCGCGAAGATATGGCGCGGGATTATTTGTCTAAGTCCGATGCTAACACCGACTTTGACCGCGTCATATTGAGGCTGGACGCGCTAGACCAAAAATTAGACCGAATGCTGGAGCGGTGAGGTGCTTGCAGAATTAGCCGCATTTAACGCAGCCTATGCTACTGTCAAGGCTACGCTAAAGGCCGGAAGGGATATAACTGATTGCGCGAAGGGCATCGGCCAAATGATCGGCGCCCAAGAGGAGCTGCAAGCGCGAGGAGACAAAAAACAAAATAGCATCTGGTCTGCTTTAGCAGGAAAAGACACTAACGATTTCGAGGAATTTATGGCACTCGAAAAAATTAAAACTCAACGCGCCGAGTTGCTCCAGACGTTACAGCTCTATGGCCGCGCCGGTCTTAAAGGCGATTATCTTAAATTTGAAGCTGAGGCTCGCAAGAAAAGACGTGAGGAGGCTAAGGCGCTTAGAGCCCGAAAAATGAAGATGCTTGAGTGGGTGCTTTGGGGCGCGCTGGCTCTGTGCTTGCTTGGAGGTGTGGGCGGATTAATATGGATGGCGCTGTACCTAAGAAGCCTATAATATCCCCGAATAGCGTTGGGCGCACCGGAGAGTTTCTGGTCATGTCCAAGCTGGAGTATGCGGGGTCGCACTGCGTCCATAGCGACGCTACTGGAGACGATATTTGGGTGCGTTTGGACGACGGTAACATTAGGCGGGTTCAAGTTAAGTCGGCCCACCTAATTGTGCCACGCGGCAGAAAGAAAGCAATATATAAATTTATGACGCCCAAAGCCGCTGAAAGGCCAGACTTCTATGCTTTCGTGGCGATCGAGCCGCAGGCTATTTTATTTAGGGCGGATGTTATGGTAAAGTCGGTGACAACTAGAATTTATCCGGACGAATTTACAGAAGCCGCAGAGCGCGAAACAATGTTAGAGGTACTGAGTAAATGAGAGAGTTGCACACAATTTTCATCCACGCGACGGCCACGCAGCCCGACTGGATGGCGAACCGGCCAGCCGAGGACAAGGTTAATGAGATCCGGCGTTGGCACACAGACCGCGGGTTTAACGACATTGGGTACAATTTTTTGATCGACCGCGACGGTACGATAGCGGAAGGCCGGCCAATAGAGCATGTTCCGGCTGCGCAAAAGGGGCACAACGTCGGAAGTGTTGCTGTAAGCCTCATAGGAGGCTTTGGGGGCGAGCAAGACGACTTGTTTAGCGAACACTACACAGACGCTCAAGAGCGCGCTCTGAGGCAGCTTATAGCGCGCCTGAAAGCCGAATACCCAAGTATCAAGAAAGTGCGTGGGCACAATGAGGTGTCCAGCAAATCGTGTCCTTGTTTTATGGTGGCGCCGTGGTTGAAAAACAAAATTGTCGAAAAGCCAAAACCAAAAAAAACCATAGCAGCGTCCAAGACGATCCAAGCCTCGACAATCACAAAGATTGCTGGCGTATCCACCCCATTGGTTGGAACCATCGGTGGGCTAGAGTGGCCGCAGCTCCTGATACTAGCCGGCCTCGCGGTCGTGATACTGGTCGCGACCGGCATGATTGACATCGAGCGCATCAGGAAGTGGAACAAGGGTGACCGATGATGTTGATGCTTGCGCGTTTTAAAATGTACGCCTATGCGGTCGCCGCAGCGATCGTGGCGATTGGCGCCGTATACTTGCGAGGCAAGCAGGCCGGCAAGCATGAACTTGAAATGGACATGAAAGATAAGAGATTGGATGATCTTATCACGTCTAAGGAGACAAGAGATGAAATTGAAGCACTTGATGATGATGGCCTTGCTGAGCGCGCTAATAAGTGGGTGCGGGGCAAAGATAACAACTAACACCTATTGTGACGTGTCCAAACCGCACTTTTTTGGCTCTGAGGACACCGCCAATTGGCTTATGAAAAACGATCGCCAGCTTTTTACTGACACGATAGTTCACAACGAAACCCACGAAAAGCTGTGCGAGTAGACGCCGAGCGGTTTTGCGGGTATAATCAGGCCAGCGCGCGAGGTGTATAATGGCTGATACGACAAACTATTTTTTTAATTTGCCGACCGTAGGGGGCAGCTCTGGCTCTTGGGGCGGCAGTTTAAACGAAAACTGGACTAAGCTGGATAAATTACTTTATGGCGCCAGCTACACCGACGGGGATAGCAACACTGTCGAAAAGATACGCCCCGACTTGCTTGGGGGATCTTGGGCCATCGACGGCACCGCGGTCACCTCTACAGCGGCGGAGCTGAATTACGTTGACGGCGTGACATCAGCCATCCAGACGCAGTTGAACACCCTGACCACGTCTGTCAGCGCTGCAGTTCCCTCTGGTGTCATCATAATGTGGTCTGGTGCAACCTCGGCCATCCCTAGCGGCTATGTGCTCTGCAACGGCAGCAACAGCACCCCTGACCTTCGCGGCAGGTTCGTCATCGGCGCCCAAGGCGACAGTGGCAACACCTACGACGTCGGTGATACTGGTGGCTCCGCAACGCACACCCTGACAACTGCCGAGATGCCGTCGCACAACCACAGCGCCACTTCGACTGACAGCGGCCACACCCACGTTCTCCCCTACGGAGACAGCGGCGGCGAGAGTGACGGTTGGGACGGCAATGGTAACAGTAGTACAACCAACACAGGTTATGCCAACATCACGACCGCCATAGGCAACACGGGCGGCGGCGGCGCCCACGAGAACAGACCGCCGTTTTATGCTTTGTGCTACATAATGAAGACATGACACTTGTACCCTTAAATATCCCCGCGGGCGTTGTCCGGAACGGAACGGACTTGCAGTCCGCTGGCCGCTGGCGCGACGCCAGCCTAGTGCGCTGGGAGGGCGGTTCTTTGCGTCCTATAGGCGGCTGGCGCGAGCGGGTTGCGACGGCATTTGATAAAGCGCCCCGAGGAATGCACGTTTGGGAAAGTAATAACGGCAGCCGTTACATTGCCGCCGGAACATACAATAAACTATTTGCCGCCAACGCCGCGGGCACTGTGACCGACATATCCCCCAGCGACCTTACGGCCGGCATACTAGACGCCGCGGTTTTAACTGGCTACGGAAACGGCCTTTACGGCACTTCATTTTACGGGACGGCGCGGCCAGATACTGGCAACTATTCCGAGGCGACAACTTGGAGTATTGATAACTGGGGCGAGTATCTTGTGGCCTGTTCAACTGCGGACGGGCGGCTGTTGCAGTGGCAGCTCAACACGTCGACAGACGCCGCGGCGATCGCAAATGCACCTACAAGTAACCTTGGCCTAATAGTTACAGAGGAGCGGTTTATATTCGCGCTTGGCGCCGGAGGTGACCCGCGTAAGGTGCAGTGGTGCGATCAGGAAGCGGAAACGCAATGGTCGCCGGCCAGCACTAACCAAGCCGGCTCGCAAATTTTGCAGACTAACGGGCAAATAATGACGGCCCAGCGGGCAGACGGTCAAACTCTCATATTGACAGACATAGACATGCATCGAGCGGTTTATGTGGGCGCTCCGTTTATATTTAGTTTTGAACGCGTCGGATCTTCATGCGGAATAATTTCCCGAAAGGCCGCGGCCACTGTTGACGCTGGGACGTTCTGGATGGGACAGAAGGGGTTTTTCTATTACGACGGGAGTAGAGTGCAGAATTTGCCTTGCGCCGTCGACGACTACGTCTTCGCCGACATGAACCCCAACCAAGTAAGCAAGACTTGGGCAACGGTGGTCGGCCAGCATTCAGAAATATGGTGGTTTTTTTGCAGCGCAGACGCGACAGAAATAGACCGCTACGTCAGCTATAACTATTCCGAGGGGCATTGGTCTATCGGCCAGCTTTCCCGCACCGCAGGCGTCGACAGGGGCGTGTTTAAGTACCCTTTGTGGTGCAATACTGACAGCGATATTATCGAGCATGAGGTCGGTTTGAATTACGACGGTTCAACCGTGTTCGCCGAAAGTGGCCCAGCGGCCATAGGAACGGGCGAAAACCTAGTTAATGTCTTGCGTCTTATCCCAGATGAAAAGACGCAGGGTGACGTCACAGCCACATTTAAAACGCGGCTCTACCCAAATGCGGCAGAAACATCCCACGGCCCATACTCGATGGCAAACCCCACGTCTGTGCGGTTTTCTGGGCGCCAAGTCAGGATGCGGGTGGAAGGCGCAAGGCAAGCTGATTGGCGCGTTGGCATTATGCGCGCCGATGTTAAGCAGGCGGGGCGTCGATGACAGCCCCGACGCCTCCACCGGTTGGGCCAGACTGGAAGACTTGGGCCCGACAGTTTACGACGTATGTGCGCCGACAAATTCCGCAGCTATTCTTCAAGGACGCCGGATCTGTCCCTAGTGAAAACGGCATTCTGTTGTGGGACAACGTAAACGGCTATCCGGTTGTCTCCAAAAATAACGAGTTCCGGCAGATAGTGCTATCAGACGGCTATGGCCACTTGTATCGGACTACAGATGTAACGGCCGCAGTGGCCGACACGGCCTATGCCCTTACATACAGCTCGGTTAGCGGGTCAGGCGTCACCCTAGGAAGCCCGACGTCTCGCATTGTATTCGAGGAGGGTGGAGAGTACCTAATAAACTTTTCCGCTCAAGTCGCCAGCACGTCCAGCTCAACGGTTCATTTTTATTTTTGGCCGCGTCTGAACGGGACTGACGTTGCTAGTGAGACGATGAAAATATCTTTGCACCAGAATAACGCTACGCTAATCGCTTCGCGCAGCTCAATCTTTACTATCGCTGACAGCGGGTATTTGGAGGTCATGTACGCGTTCTCCGACGCCACGCACGGCAAGCTGGAGCATACGGCGGCCACATCTTTTGCGCCCGCAACGCCAGCTTCGACACTTAGCATTACGAGGGTTCACGGTTGACCGATAATGTAGTAAGTTTAGATAAACCAAATCGCGTTACCGTGGTCCCAGTAGCTAGGTCCGAGCTATCAAGGGTTATCATGGCGGCGGAGGGGCTCTTAGAGCCTGCGGTCGACCGCGTTTCAAACGATGTCCGTATGCAGGACATTTGGGAAAATGTATGGGCCGGCAGAAATATGCTGTGGTTGGTGTACATGGATGATGGCCTAAAGGCAGCCCTAACAACATCTATTGTAGAGCACCCAAGGCGCAAAAACTTGAAAGTCGAATTTATGGGTGGCAAGGATATGCACCTCTGGATGGACGCAGTGACCGATACTCTGGCCGACGTCGCTCGGCACGCCGAGCTGGACGCAGTTGAAGCAGACGGCCGCAAAGGGTTCGAGAAATTTGTAAGCGGCTCAAAGTTCGAGCCAACACACACAAGATACGTTATGGAGCTAGGCCAATGAGTAGCACGACAACAGAAACCGCAACAATGGACCCGTTGCAGGAGGATATCCTGCAAACTACTTTTGGCGGGGCTAAGGATTTGATGGCAACACCATTTGAGGGTTACACCGGAGAAATGGTGGCAGGTCCAACCGACTTGACGACCTCCGCGCTTGAGGGATATGGCGAGCTGGGAATGGGGCGAGAGGAATACGACCAAGCCTTGAGAACAATGTACGGCATCAGCTCGATAACCCCAGAGCAGCGCAGCGCCACAATCAGCGGGTACGCACAAGATTACACTGATGCGATACTGGACCCTACATTAAATAATTTGCGCCGAGAACGCGCCCAGCAACGCGTGGCAGAGGCTGGCGATATAACAAAGGCAGGAGCCTTTGGTAACATCCGCAGGGATGTATTCGAGGGCGAGCGTGAGGGCCAGTTTGAGGCTGGGATGGGACAGGTTGAAGCCGGCATAAGAGCGCAAGCTATACGCGATGCAGAGGCGCGCTATGCTCGCGAGGTCGGAATGGACTTGGGCACAGCTCAAGCGCTTGCGGGCGCAGGCACAGCCAGAATGCAATCTGAAATTGCCGGCCTTGGCGCGCAGATGACGGCCGGTGAGGCCGAACGGGCGCTACAGCAAGCCGGTCTGTCCGCTGAAATGCAGGAGTTTATGCGCCAGCAGCAATACCCCCTCCAGCAGTTCCAGTCTTTGATACAAGTGCTCGGCGGAACGCCTACGGGATACGGCACGACGACTACAACAGACCCATTTGGCGGGCTAAAGGCTATTGGGTCGGTGATGGAAGGCGCGGGTAGCTTGGGCCAAGGCGGCACAGCCGCTGGGTGGTTTAAGCCTTAAGGAGTAGATGCAATGGAAAGTATGCCAAATTTGACAGAACACGTTCTGACGCAAGCCGAAATTGACGCGTTGGGCATAAGGGACGCAATAGCCGGAGATATAGCGACTGCCGATGAGCTGGCCAGCATTAAGGCTTGGAAAAACCTTGGCGAGCCAGAAACAACGACACTGGACCAGATACAGCGAGAGCAAGCAAAGGAGCGGGCGCGGCAAGATCAGGCGGCGCAGGAACAGGAACTGGTCAACTCAATAACAGCCCCAGAAAACGTAGTCCCCATCGAGACTACAAACACGGCGTCTCTGAGCCCCGATAACGCCCCCATAAGTGCGCTAAACACAGAAAGCGGGCCGCAAGACCTTCCAGCAGCCCTCGCCGCTCCCGCGGCCTCTCAGGGCGGCTACGACCCTTTTGCGAACATGAGCAAGACGCAGCGCCGGATGCTGGGCTTTGCAGCCATTTCAGACGCTGGCGCGGCGCTTGCCGGACGGCAGGGCGGGCAATTTAACGCGATGATGAACACGTTTTCTGGTTTTGAGGATATAGATCGGAAAAGAAAGGCGGCGCAAGCGCGCCAAACTATGTTGTCTGGCCTGATGGGCGGCGCTGGTGGGCTAATACCCGAGGGCGCCACGGTGCAAGACTTGCAGGCAAAACGCCAACAGCTAATCGCTTTGGCGATGCAAGACCCCAGCGGCAATGTGGCAAACGCGATAAAGCCCGCTCTGGAAGAGCTGGCAGATCACATTGAGAGGCTGGAGGGTTCTGCGAATGCGTTTACAAATGCAAATTTAGGATTAGCGTCGGTTGATTATTTGCTTTCCGAGCCAGAAAACTTAAACGCTTTAACGTCGTGGCGCGGGACTTTTAATGAGTTTATAAATGAGTTTGGGCTCGCCCCAGAATACGGTGGTTTGATGGCTCACATAAAACAAATTCAAGGCATAAACTTTATGGAGGCTTTTGTGTCTCTAAAAGGCGGCGGTCAGATAAGTAATGTTGAAAGCGAAAAAGCCACCGCCGCAAGATCCAGACTGGAAGCCGCCTTAAAAGGCGACACGTCTGACCTAGTGGCTGCGCTGGAAGACGTAAGGTCGTTATTCAACGAGGCGATTAGAAAGAACCCGAATTATAGCGCCCCAGATAGTGAGACGAACGTCAATGACTGGCCTGTCGAAGAAATCGTCCCATAGGAGAAGTGTCGATGCAAACTTACGTTTTTACTTCGCCCGAGGGCAAAAAATACAAAATCACTGCCCCAAGTGAGGCGGAGGCGAGAGCAGCCTTGCAACGTCATTTGGCTAAGTCTGCCCAGCCAGAGCCGGAAGTCGTACCAACCCCAGAGCAAGCCGCCCCGCAGCGTGAAGGTTACGAGGTCGTCAAGGCTTTCCCCGATGGCGGCGTAATCTACAAGGGCGCGGACGGCGCGGAGACATATGTCGGGCCAAGCGGCAGCGGGTACAGCACGACCGACCCCAAAAGAATTAAACAAATACGCTTTACCGGCGGGGACGCCGCCAGCGTCGTTAGAGGTGAAACGGCGCAGGACATAATCGGCGAGGCGCCCACAAGGATTGTAAGCGCTCTAAAAGGCGTGCCCTTCTTGCGTGGCTACGTTGAGCCTATCGTGTCGACAGGCGCGTCTGCGGTTAGCAAGATGTACGGCGAGGGCGTGTCACCCGAGCAAGTCAGCGGCCTCTTAGACGAAGCAATTACCCGCAGGGAAGTGGAGGCGCCCAAGACGGTTGCGGCGTCAAGGTTGGCCACCGGTCTTACTACAGCGGCGCCGTTCGCCCCGCAGCTCGGAGCGGAAACTATGGTCGGCAAAATAGGTCAGGGCATATTCTCTGGCCTTGGCCTCGGGGCGCTTGAGGGCGCCGTCGCGGGATACGGTGAAGGTGGAATGGAAGAGGCTATCCAGCAAGCGCAAACCGGCGGCCAGTTTGGCGCGCTCTTTGGCGGCGCGGCACCAATGCTCGGGCCGGTCGTGGGCGCGGCCTACGGCAAATATCTTGAGAAGCCGGTCAAAGACATTATTGGCGAAATCGGGTTTAAGAAGGACGCCGGAAAGATTGTTCAGGATTTCCTAGAAATGGATGCAGCCGAGGCCGTCGAAAGCGCCGAGGCCGCCGGTCCATATGGGTCCATCTCAATGCTTGGGCCCAACATGACGGCGCTCATAGATTACGTCGCCAATAGCGTTGGCAAGGGCGCTACTATTGTGAAGCAGAACCTCAAGGACACTTCCTTGCAGGCGTCGACTGACCTGAAGCAAGCATTCAACACGTCACTGGGCGTGCCCACACGCGGCCTGCAAACTCAAAAAGCGCAGATTATGGCGGACACTGCCGAGGCCCGCCGCGAGCTGTACGGGAAATCGTATGACTTTGAGATCGACCCAGAGACAGCGGGGGGCGCGGAGCTAATCAGTATTTTAAACAGGGTTATCCCCGCGGATTTGGCCGACGCTAAAAATCTTTTACGTGAGGGTGGCGAGGATTACCGGTTTATCGGCGGAGAGCGCGTATCTGAAGCGCAGCTTCAAGAGGTGCTGCAAACTGTTCCGGCTGGAACCCGCCCACGTATAACGTCAAACACAGACGGCACATACACGATCCACGCAACACCAAAGGTGTCTACTCTCGACTATCTTTCGCGCCAGTTGCAAAACCGTAGCCTAGTCTTAAAGCAAAAGGGCAATCACAACGGCGCGGCATCAAAGGCCAACCTTGCCCGCCTCATCCGCAGCAAACTGGACGAGATAAACGCAGACTACGCAAAGGCGCGGGCAACGGGCAAAGACGCGATCGACCAGAAGCTGGCGGCCGATCTTGGCGACGATATACTGAACATGCGGACGAGCCGCGAAAGCGTCGCGCAAGCTATCGAAGGTATGGACGACATCGCCAAGACACAGCTTCGGCAGGCGCTGCGCAACCGTCTGGATGAGATTATGGCAAACGCCAAGGTGAACCCGCGCGGCACGAACGACGCCGAGGTTGTCGAGGCGCTGGCGGCGCTCAAGGCGCTGAACACGCGCGCAGCCCGCGAGAAGCTGACGATGGCGCTGGGCGAAGAAACGATGAGCGTCCTGTCGCCGCAAATTGCAAGCACAACCGAGGCAATGATACACCACGCCTCGGTGTCCACGAACTCGAAGACGGCGATACGGCAGTTGGTTCTCGACAAGATGAACGAAATGGCCCAGCCCAGCTTGGGCGACAAGTTCCGGCAGGCTGGCCCCATTGGCACCGCCGCCGGCGCTATAGTAGACCCGCTGTTTTCGCGTCTATCGCAGGCCGAGCGGGTGGCGCAGTTGGGCGAGGAAATCGCACCGGTCCTGACGCAACGATTAACGCCGGACCAACTGGCGTTGCAGGCTCAAAGAATGGAGCAGTTGGCGCCCACGATCCAAAGGGCGCGCCAAGGCAGAGCATCGGCGCGCAGTCTGGCGCAAAGCGGGGCGTTCGC
>Ga0098059_1001577_pt1 | contig 11318 bp, 9 predicted proteins | sample 20_taG_FD_92580 | JGI IMG/M metagenome (GOLD analysis project Ga0098059, IMG submission 92580) | Marine viral communities from the Subarctic Pacific Ocean - 20_ETSP_OMZ_AT15318 metaG | ecosystem: Environmental > Aquatic > Marine > Oceanic | place: Subarctic Pacific Ocean | collected 2015-01-19
ATTGCTAGTAATTATGAATAACAGGACGAAGTTCTAAACATGAGACATCGAAATGGTGCACATAAATATAGGACGTACTTTCAAGCTTTACGCACTATATAGGGTTTTTTTAAGGAATGGTAGATTTATTTGATTGCCGCCAGGTTTTGGGGCTCAGAGCCGCTTCTCGCGGGTTTAGGGTTCGTCGAGCTTGGTGCGCTTGATCAGACTCTGGTACCTATGGCGAAACTTGTCGATCGTATCCAGCAGTATGGCATCTGATACGCCCATATCTGTCAATGCCATTCTGGCCAGTTCGAGACTGGCCTCAAGGTTTTCTGAAACTACCCCGTTGGCACCCAGGTCACTCAGGGACTGGCATTGGGGCAGACCGAGACCACGGGCATAGATATGCTTCTTGGGGTAAGTGCGTCGCAGAGAGGCGACGATCTCTTCTGTGGCTTTCGAGTCATTGATGGTGACGATGATGACCTGGGCATTGGTTGCGCCCGCGGATATAAGAACTTCGGGTTTTCGAACATCGCCAAAATAGACAGGGTGGCCGTTGGCTCGCTCCCGCTTGACGATCTCGGGGTCTGCATCCAACGCGACAAACGATTTGCCAGATCGGGTGAGAATCTCCCCGACATTGCAGCCAACCCGGCCAAAGCCCGCCAGAACTATAGGTGCTTCGGCGATAGCTTCAGGCTTATGCTGTTCTCCGTGTTGTGATTTCGCCAGTTTTTCCGCTTTCCTTGCCAGTAACGGGGTCGCAAGCATGCTCAGCAACACTACCAGTAAAAGTTGCTGAAACAATGCTGTGTCGAGCAGTCCGGATTTATTGGCGAGAGAAAAAAGCACCAGAGAAAATTCGCCACTTTGGGCAAGTATCAGTGCGACGGCCAGGCTGACCCGGGTTTTTAGCCCAAACAGGAGACAGATCGGTAACAGCACTAGCATTTTTACCAGCAACAGGAGGCCGAGCAGGCCAAGGGAGAGGAACGGTTTGTCCAGCAGGAGGCCGATATTCAGCGACATCCCCATGGACATGAAAAACATACCGAGCAACAGGCCGCGAAAGGGCTCAATTTCTGCAATTACCTGATGGCGGTAAAATGAGTCGGAGATCAGCATGCCCGCCAGAAAGGCCCCCATCGCCATGGACAGACCGGCATGTTCAGTGGCCAGCGCGGTGCCCATCACAATCAGTACTGCCGAAGCCGTGAATACTTCGCGGCTACCAGACATGGCCACCCGGTGTAAGAGTGGGTGCAGTAGATAACGTCCCACAAAGACTACCAGCGCGACAATCGAAACGGATTTGATCAGCGTCAGCCAGATATCGTCATCCATTTTGATTTCTGGCCCGGAGAGCAGAGGAACCAGTGCCAGTAAAGGGACGACGGCGAGATCCTGCATCAGTAGCACAGCGATAGAGGAGCGGCCATAGCTCGAATTTATCAGCTTTTGATCGGCGATTAGTTGGATGACAAAAGCAGTGGAAGACAGGGCCAGTGCCGGGCCAATCAAAATAGCTGCGTGGGAGGGAATATCGAATAGAAAATAGGCAATGCTGCCGATCAGAACCGCAGTCAACAATACCTGCAGGGAGCCCAGGCCAAAGACCAGGCGGCGCATCTGCCAGAGCAGGGAAGGTTTCAGTTCGATACCAATTACAAACAGTAGAAAGACCACACCGATTTCAGCGAGGTGACTGATGTCGCTGACATTATTGATCAGACCAAATCCGTAAGGTCCCACTGCCAGCCCGGCGATCAGAAAACCCGGTACAGCACCGAGCCGCAGTGTCTGAGCCAGCGGTACAGCAATGACAGCCGCCACCAGCAGGGCGATGATGTCAGTGAGATAGGATGGCGTCATGGTCGGGCATCATTTTCTATGGGTTGCTGTAGTGTGTGATGGTAGAGAACCGGGTTAAAGGGCTACCACCCTGTGTTTTACCGTCGGTTAAATACTGTCAGGTGCGATACGGATCAAGCGTTTGCCCAGATTGTCGCCACGGTAAAGGCTGGCGATTGAATCCGGTGCCTGATCGATGCCATCAAGAATGGCTTCCCGGTATCGAAGCTCACCATTGCGAACCAGAGGGGTCAGCTTTTCAAGCGCCTCAGCATAGCGATCCACATAATCGAATACCAGAAAGCCCTGCATTCTAGCCCGGTTGACCAATAGCTGCCGGTGTACTCTTGGTCCCTGCGGGATGGGATCCCAGCGAGTGATTGAGGCGGTGCCGCAAAGGGTGATACGTGCGCCGACATTGATGTGTCGCATCACTGCATCGCTGATCGGACCGCTGGTATTATCGAAATAGATATCCACGCCATCCGGACAGGCCAGGGCGAGGGCCGCTTCGAAATCATCAGTTTGATAATCAATTGCTTCGTCGTACTGAAAAACCTCTCGGCAAAGATCCACTTTTTCGGGACCACCGGTAATACCGACGGTGCGGCAACCATGCAGTTTGGCCAGTTGGCCCACACAGGAGCCCACTGCACCAGCGGCGGTAGAGACAACCACGGTGTCGCCCGGGCCCGGCTGGCTCAGATCGAAAAGTCCAAAATAAGCGGTTAATCCATTGATTCCCAAAACGCCGAGCGCTGTGGAGATCGGTAGTCCGTTATCGGGCACCTTGCGTTGAATGGCGGCTGCCTCGACGGCCGCATAGTCCTGCCAGCCAAACATGCCTGTGACAACCTCGCCATTCTGGAAGTCGGGATGGCGCGACTCCACTACATGTCCCACGGTAAGGCTGCGCATCACACCATCTATCGCCACCGGTTCTGAATAATTGGCCACTGCGCTGACCCAGCCGCGCATCGCTGGTTCAACCGAGAGATATACATTGCGAACCAGCACCTGTCCGTCGTTCAGAGAGGGTATCGCCGACTCGATAACAGCAAAGTTCTCCGCCTGTGGAATATCGGAAGGCCTTGATTTGAGGATTACCTGGCGATTGACCGGTTGCTGCATGATTTACTCCCACAAATATCGGTTTGGTTATTTGTCGTGCTGTGCGATCCGACAAAGCTGTAACATAGCTATATGATACTGATTATGGGCCACAGCAGGTGGATTTGTCGGCACTGTCAGATATTGTCGGGGAATTCTTTCCAGGAAAACATATATTTCCATTACCCGTCACGGGTCGGTGGCTAGTCAGTTCACCGAATGTACACTGATCCTGTGATATGTATGCGGTAGCAGCAGTCAGGATGCCAAACTGGTGCGTGCCGGACTGACAGATCATTGCAACAGGAACAGGAGAGGAAGATGAGCACGCAGGCTGACATACTTTTTGAACCTTTCAGGCTCGGTAACCTGTTGTTGCCTAACCGTATTGTCATGCCACCGCTGACCCGCTCCAGAGCCACCCAACCAGGTGATGCCCCCAACGAAATGAATGCGGAGTACTATCGGCAGCGGGCTGGTGCGGGGCTGATTATCAGTGAAGCAACCCAGATCTCCCGGCAGGGTAAAGGTTATGTATTTACTCCCGGCATCTATACGGACGAGCAAATCGATGGCTGGCGTAGGGTCACGGATGCTGTACACCAGGCGGGGGGCCGAATACATCTACAGCTTTGGCATGTGGGCCGGATTTCTCACCCCGCCCTACAGGCGGAGGGTGCGCAGCCCGTGGCGCCTTCTGCAATCAAGCCCCGCGGAGCGCAGACTTTTATCAGCGCCGATTCGGGCATGGTGGATATCCCCCAGCCCAGGGCACTGAGCAAAGACGAGATTCCAGGCATCGTCAATCAATACCGGGTCGGCGCGGAGAACGCCCGGCGGGCCGGATTTGACGGTGTTCAGATCCACGCGGCAAATGGCTATCTGATCGACCAGTTTTTGCGCAGCGGCAGCAATCAGCGCGACGATGAATTTGGCGGTTCTCTAGAAAACCGGCTGCGTTTTCCGATGATGGTAGTGGATGCCGTTCTCTCTGTCTGGGGTGCCGATTGTTCCGGCATCCGGGTCAGCCCCACCGGCAGTTTTAATGATATGTATGACGATGACCCAGTGGCCACCTATGGGACCTTTGCCGAGCGGCTGAATCGGACCGGGATGTCCTACCTTGAGGTGGTGGAGGATTCCTTTCAGGGCAACCATGCGGGCGGTCGGCCCGAGCAGGTAATCGATGCTATCCGGGCGGGGTACAAAGGTTGTTATATCGCCAATGGCGGATACTCGGCCGATGAGGCACGCCGACGGATCAAGGCAGGCCGTTGTGACCTGGTCTCCTTTGGCCGTCCGTTTATTGCCAACCCCGACCTCCCCGAGCGTTTCCGTTGTCATGCCCAGCTGAATGAGTGGGACTCCGCCAGCTTTTACGGCGGCGACGAGCGAGGGTACACCGATTACCCCCGTCTCGCTGACGCGAACTGAAATACGGGATTTGTTCCTGCTACAGGTTCACTGTGTGCCGGTGAGCTTGCGCAGTACATAGTGCAGAATGCCACCATTCCTGAAATAGTCGAATTCATTGGGGGTGTCGATGCGCACAGTGACGGAGAAAGTGCGGGTTCCCTTCTCGCCGGTTGCTGTGACAGACAACTCGCGTTGGTCGGCGTCAATAGTGGGAATATCGAAATACTCGGTGCCGTCCAGGCCCAGCGAATCGGCATCTTCCCCGTCACTGAACTGCAGCGGCAAAACCCCCATGCCTACCAGATTGGAGCGATGAATGCGCTCGAAGCTTTTGGCAATTACCGCCCGGACGCCGAGTAGAATAGTCCCCTTGGCCGCCCAGTCCCGGGAGGAACCGGTGCCATATTCCTGTCCAGCCAACACCACCAGGGGTGTTTCGGTTTGCCGGTATTTCATGGCGGCGTCGTACACACTGATCGACGAATTATCGGGAAAGTAAGTGGTCCATCCGCCCTCAGTGCCCGGAGCCAGTTGATTGCGCAACCGCACATTGGCAAAGGTGCCGCGCATCATCACCTCGTGGTTGCCCCGCCGCGATCCATAGGAGTTGAAATCCTTCGGCTCCACACCCTGTTCAATCAGATAGTGTCCCGCCGGACTGTCCTTGGCGATACTGCCAGCTGGAGAGATGTGGTCGGTGGTGATTGAGTCCCCCAGTTTCAGCAGGCAGCGCGCCTGTTTGATGGGTTTTATCGCTGCTGGCTCGGCGGTCATGCCCTCAAAAAAAGGCGGCTTTCGGACATAGGTGGATTCTGGCCAGCTGTACAGCTCCCCACCGGATACCGGCAGGTTCTGCCATTCCTCGTCCCCACTATAGACATCTGCGTACTTTTCCCGGAACAGCCCGGCTGCCACATGGGCATTAACCAGCGCCTTGATTTCCTCTGAGGATGGCCAGATGTCCTTCAGGTAAACGGCACGTCCTTCCGCGTCTTCGCCCAGGGGCTCGTTTTTCAGATCCAGCAACATACTGCCGGCCAGCGCATAGGCCACCACCAGAGGGGGCGATGCCAGATAGTTGGTTTTTACATCGGAATGGATACGGCCTTCGAAATTGCGGTTACCAGACAACACCGACGCTACTGTGAGATTCCGGGCGCGGATGGATTCGGCTATCTCATCGGGCAGTGGCCCTGAATTGCCGATACAGGTAGTGCAGCCATAGCCCACCAGATAGAAGCCCATCGCTTCGAGATCTTCCAGCAATCCGGACTGCTCCAGATATTCGGTGACTACCTTCGAGCCGGGGGCCAGGCTGGTTTTGACCCAGGGTTTTACGGTAAGTCCCCGCTGTCTCGCTTTCCGGGCGAGCAGGCCCGCTGCCAACATGACACTCGGATTGGAGGTGTTCGTGCAACTGGTAATAGCGGCAATGACCACTGCCCCATCATGGAGCTGAAAATTTTGATTCCGAAAGGTGATTTCGTGAGCGGTATCTTCCGGCTCTTCCATGGCCGCGCCTTCGTCATCCATGTTCCGTGCCTGAATCTGGTCAGTGCGTGTGGCGATGGCATCATCCAGCAGCTCGCGATAGTGGTTGGCCATAGCCGAGAGAGGAACCCGGTCCTGGGGGCGCTTTGGTCCCGCGAGGCTGGGTACCACATCGGCCAGATTGAGCTCCAGCAACGAGCTGTACTCTGCGTCCGGGGTATTTTCGTCATGCCATATCCCGACAGTTTTGGTGTAGGTTTCCACCAGGGCCAGTTGCTGATCACTGCGGCCGGTGAGTTTGAGGTAGTTAATGGTTTCCCGGTCGATAGGGAAAATAGCGCAGGTTGCACCGTACTCCGGTGTCATATTGCCGATAGTGGCTCGATCAGCGAGCGACAGACTTTCCAGCCCCGGCCCGAAAAATTCGACAAATTTTGATACCACCCCGTGTTTGCGCAGTTGTTCGGTCACGGTCAGCACCAGATCGGTGGCGGTGGCGCCCTCGGGTAACTTGCCGGTCAATTTGAAGCCCACGACCTGGGGTAATAGCATACTGATGGGTTGCCCCAGCATGGCGGCTTCCGCCTCGATGCCGCCAACTCCCCAGCCCAGTACCCCCAGGCCGTTGATCATGGTGGTATGTGAGTCGGTGCCGACCAGCGTATCGGGGTACGCCACCAGCTTGCCGTCAATGGTTTTTGAGTAGACTGCCTGGGCGAGATATTCCAGATTGACCTGATGGCAAATGCCGGTGCCCGGAGGAACAACCTTGAAGTTTTCAAAGGCTTTTTGTCCCCAGCGCAGGAACTGGTAGCGCTCCCGGTTGCGAGTCACCTCGAGAGCGGTATTCTTTTTAAACGAATCCTCGTGACCGTAAAAATCCACCATGACGGAGTGGTCAATAACCAGGTCCACGGCGGAAAGGGGGTTGATCCGGTCGGGTGAGCCACCCAGTTCTCGCATGGCATCGCGCATGGCGGCCAGGTCGACGACTGCGGGGACGCCGGTGAAATCCTGCAACAGGACTCTCGCCGGTACAAAATTGATTTCCTCACTCGGTATTGCCTGCGGATCCCAACCGGCCACCGTTTCAATATCCCGGTCCTGAACAAAATCCTCGTCGGCATGCCGGAGTAGGTTTTCCAGCAGGATCTTCAGTGAATAGGGGAGCCGGGTAATATCGTATTTGTCGGACACACCCTTAAAGTCGTAAAAGGTGTAGGTGTTGTCGCCAATAACCGATGAGGTTGTGGACTGATACTTGGACATACTCGCTCCTGTTGCAATTGCTTGATCACTAGCTTAAGGGTAGTCAAAGCCTGCCATCGTGTCTGTATGTGAAATAGTGGGGAGAGTTGTTAATGTGTTTACAAAACCCCTGTAATCTTTGTTTATCTTGCCAGTTTGATCGCTAGCGCGGTGCAGATACCCCATATCCCGTTAAAAAATAGTACCAGCAGCGGTGTCAGCAGCCCCAGTTCCAGGCCGGCTATACCCTTCTGTGCTTGCAGGGGAAATACAATGAATAGCTGCACTGCAGTGGGAAACAGACTCAGCACCATCCCTTTCCAGACCAGTCTCGATTGCCATATCGGCAGTAAAAACAGCAGCCCCCACAGACCACCCCAGACGATCCGCGGGTAAAGCCATTGGGGCGATAGGCCCGGGGCAATAGCGACTCCGAGTGCTTGCGATATACCGAGATCGCCAAAGATCCAGACGGAGAGACTATTGGCCAGTGCCCCGAGGCAGCCGGCTGCGAAAAAAAAGAGTGACTTGTGCATAAGTGCTCCCGGAAACGCTTCGCCCGATCATAGGGCGATACCCTTTTGGCTATCAACTATTGGTCTGGCTGTTGCTCATACATGCAGTTCAGGTATTGGCTCTGGGTGTCTATTCATAAGCGGGAAAGGCGATAACACCGGCGGCTAAATCCAGCGCTGTTTCCAGCCGCTCATTGCCCCAGAACAGCTCCCTGCCCACCAGAAACGAGGGCGCACCGAAAATATGTTGTTCGATGGCCATCCGGGTTTGCTGATGAAGACGACCTTTGGTTTCTTCTGAACCGGCTTCTTCCAGGACAGGTTGTGCAACTGTGCCGCTGGCGGTCAAGCATTGGTCGATGACTTCGGGTGAGGCGATATCCTCGTCGCGTTCAAAGTTGGCGCGAAATACTTCCCGACAGAACTGCGGTACCCAGTGGGCATCCGGTGCCGTACAGACTGCCCGTGCCGCGAGCAAGCCGTTGCGCGGAAATCGAGAGGGTTGTTGCCAGGGCAGATGCAGCTGGCTGGTGATTCGTGTCATATCACGCCACATGTAGCGCCCTTTGTCAGGGTAGATGTTGAATGGCGAGTCGTTCCAGCCCTGTTGTTTGAAAATGGCCCCGAGCATGAACGGTCGCCACCGTACCGGGATGTTTCTCTCCTCCGCAAGGGCCTCGATACGCATGGCGGCGGGGTAGGAATAGGTGCTGCCAAAGTCAAACCAGAATTCCAGGTACATCGTGTTGGTTGCTCCTCAGAATCAATCGCTGGCGCTGTCTATCCGCACCACACTTACCCGTTGCGTGATCGGCGAGACAGCCGGACCAAACTGGTTGTAAATAGCCACATCGGCGGCGTCCCGGCCATAGCCGATTGCCACATAACCACCTCGCAGTGTTGGTTGTGTTGCATCAAAGGTGTACCACTGGCCACCCACATAGGCCTCAAACCAGGCATGCATATCGATAGGGTCAAGCTCGTAGAGGTAGCCGACGACCATTCTGGCGGGAATACTGAGACTCCGGCACAGGGCAATACCCAAGTGGGCAAAATCACGACAAACGCCCCACTGGCGCATGTTTACTTCTGCCGCAGAGAGTTGATCATTACCGAGCATAGGCTCATAGCGAATGCGCTCACGCAGCCAGCGCTGAATGGCGCTGACCTGATCGTAGCCCGGTTGTTGGTCGGCGGTAATTTCGTTGGCCATCTGGACAAAGCGATCCGATTCGCAGTAGCGACTGGGAAGCAGATAGCAGAGCATGGAGTCCGGCAGATACTGTACTTCAATAAAAGGCGCGCCCGGGGCCTGTTCAATGGTATCCACTGTCTTTACCTCGGCAGAGGTGGTGATGGAAAAGGGGCCGGGTTGGCCCAGCAGTCGCTGGCAGAGGTTACCGAAATTATCAGTAAATTCCTCCATTGGACAATCTGGTGTGAGCGTGTATTCCTCCCGTGCCACCCTTTGTTGTCCGCCGCTGCGTGGCCTGAGCATGAAGATGAAGGGTGTCGGAACGTCGATTTCGAAGCTCATGCTGCAAGTAGTTCGTAACCACATAAGGCAATGTCCAGTATCAAAACAGTCTTATGAATGGGACCCGTCAGGCCGCATAGTTGAAAATGGCAATATAGTGGCAAGTAGTCCCCGCCATGACAAACAAGTGCCAGATAAAGTGGCCGTATCGTAAATAGCCGTCGGCGGTGAAAAAGGCCACCCCCACGGTATAGGCCAAGCCGCCGGAAGCGAGCCAGATCAGGCCCGGTGTCGGCAGGTGAAGCCACAAAGGATTGGCTGCAATCACAATCAGCCAGCCCATTAAAAGATAAAGGCCGGTGGAAAATACCGGATGATTAAGCCTGTTGCTGGTCTTGAGTATGACGCCTGTGGCTGCCAGACACCAGATCGCTGCCAATAGAGACCAGCCCCATGTGCCCCGCAGCGCTCCCAGGGTAAAGGGGGTGTAGGTGCCAGCGATCAGCAGAAAAATAGCCGAATGTTCTATCACCTGAAACTGTTTCTTTCTGTGTCCCCTGGGAAGACCGTGATAGAGCATGGATGCAAGATAGAGCAGTATCATCGTCAGGGCAAAGACCGCCGAGCCGATCATGAAGCCGGTGTTGTCCTGTTGGGATGCACGGATTAACAGAGGGGGTGTGGCAATAAGAGCCGCCAGGAGTCCTGCGCCATGGCTGAGACTGTTAGCAATTTCCTCTTCGGAGGACTGCTCGCGCCCCCGTGATTTGAGTGATGATGACACAATGCTCCATTTTCTCGGTTTTAGCAGGTAATAGATTTCTGTTTTTCAAGCAAATGACTTGAAGCTGACAGGCTTAATCCGCTCGGCCTACTCAGCCACGGTCACTGGTGAAACAAACCCCGGCGGCTTAATGGCCAGTACTGAACAGGTCAGTTGGTCGAGAATGGCTTCAGCCGTGTTGCCGATAATCAATCCCGATATTCCGGTGCGACCCAGTGTCCCCATCACGACAAGGTCTGCCTGCAATTGCTTGGCCATCGCCGGTATGACCCTCGGTGCAGGCCCCTGTCGCAAATGAAATTGCGGTGACAGGTAGTTGTAGGCTTTATCGCCAACCCGCGCATGTATTTCGCGATCCAGGGTATCCATAACGGCCTGGTGTCGTGCGCGTTCACCTTCGGTATAACTGACGCTGCTCGTTTCCGGGGTGTCACTCCATACCTGAAACAACATTTCACCGGGTGCATCCCAGGCGTGCACAAAATGCAGTTCGGTAAAATCCAGGCCTGCCAGCGAGGTGGCAAGCTCAATGATCTGTGGGTTGGGGCCCTGTTCTATCGATGCCGGCTCCCCCGGATCAAAATCCAGAGGGGCCATAATGCAACGATAGTTAGGCTTCTCATCTGCCTTTATCAGCCAAACCGGGCAGGGACATTTGCGCAACAGGTGCATATCGTCACTGCCGAACAGCCTTTCCATAAAATCCGGATTTTCTGCCGGTTTGATGACCAGATCATGACCGTCTCTGAGAACCGCCCGGATGACTTCCAGAAAACACTTGCCTTCAACCACTGTCAGGGTGATCTGGCTATCCTGTGAATAGGGTTCTGTCAGTGATTGCAGTACGTTGTAGCGCTCTGCAACCAGGTTTGCTTTTAGCTCGGCTGAACTCGGTGCCTCAGGGGGCAGGTGTACGCTGATAAAGGGTGGGGGCATTACGTCAATCACAGTTAGCTCGGCCTGGTTGTTGATGGCCAGTGATACTGCGCGAGCAAATGCCAGTTCCTGGCTAACAGCGGGCTCCGATACGTAGAGAATACGCTTGAACTGACTCATCTCGATCTCCTGTCAGACTTGCGGGTTGTCGGCCTTTTTTTGTGGGAACAATTGCGCTGCTGCTTCTCTGGCGGCATCAGTATAGGGGACCAATACCATGTCCACACCCGCTTGCTCAAAGAACTTGGCGTCGTAACTGCCGGCGGCTGAAATAGCCACCTTACCTTTATAGCCCTGTTCCTTGAGTCCATGCAATATCATCCGGTTGATGGCGCGGTCGCGAACCGTACTGACAACCCAGGTTGCCCGGGACAGGGGGAGTGAGGCGATGAATTCGGGGTCTTCGGCATCACCATAGCGCACTGCGTAGCCGTCGCGGGTGTGGTACTGGACGGCTTGTGGGTCGAAATCCACTGCCAGCAGACGGCAACCCCGCTGGCGC
>Ga0098059_1001581_pt1 | contig 11302 bp, 33 predicted proteins | sample 20_taG_FD_92580 | JGI IMG/M metagenome (GOLD analysis project Ga0098059, IMG submission 92580) | Marine viral communities from the Subarctic Pacific Ocean - 20_ETSP_OMZ_AT15318 metaG | ecosystem: Environmental > Aquatic > Marine > Oceanic | place: Subarctic Pacific Ocean | collected 2015-01-19
AAAGGTAGTAAGAATGTGCGTGGTACATGGATGGTAAGACACAACAAGAACCTTTTTGCTTGACAGGTAAACCAAACCACGATAAGGTGACTACACAACAGAGAGGAAAACAATGGATAAACGTATTGAAGCTATTCGTAATGATGCTATGGTTGGTCGCGGTTCTTGCAGTTCCCTTGACGAGTGCTATAGCGACTCTGAACTACTTGAACTCATCAGTGAAGACAATATTAGTACACCCCGCAAAGCGGTAGAGTGGGCACGACGTCGGGCATCGCTGCAAGTTGAGAACGCTCTTAACTATCGTTGGGGCGCTGACGACGACCCAGAACTGCTCGCTTATAATGAGTGGCAAGAAGACCTTGACAAGAATCCTGTCCGCTGTTAAGATACTTCACACAACAGGAGTCGATGATGGGAACAAGCGAATGGAGGCGTGTAGAGCCTAGTTTAACAATTTCTTTAGAAGAAGCCCGTTTACTACGGGATGCACTACGGGATGCACGGTGGTCTGGGGCGCTCTACATCTGGCTTAGAGATAAAATAGTCGAGCTAGAGAAAGACTATAAGGAACTTCCACTAACAGATGCTTTCTGAAAAGGGTTGCTTGACAACCAACCGCTAACCTATTACACTGTCTACACAACAAACGGAGCGAACGATGAACAAAGAAACAAACCTACAACAAATCTACCGTGAAAAGGCACTAGAGCATATTAAAGCACTGTGCTTCGCTTTAGAGGTAGCCGAGCAGGACAATCTTGATGATACTGTCCTTCATCTGGTTAAAATTGAATGCTTAGCCACACAGGTGAATAACGACCTTTCCGCTCTTAGCTTACTGAAGTGTCACCGACTCTAAAAGAGTTGCGAGACATATAATAAAACAAGTTGACAACAACACGGTAACCCATTAAGTTACAGTCACAACAAAGAGAGGACAGTATGACTAAACAACTAAACCTTTCCTTTTGTATAGAGGTTAGTAAAGATACAGACGAGTCACAAGTGCTAGACGCCTTACTAGAGGTTATCCCTAGTATTAGTGACCTCCTATACAATACAGATATTAACTTAGACCTAGCAGAAGAGACTGCTACAGTCTCAGGAGCCATGTGGACCTCTGGCGAGACGGTTTATACGCCAGACGACAGTTAGTGGTGTATAATGGGAAAGCGTGGGACAGAGTGGGAAATAGATTGCCCAAATAAATAGTATCTTGACAGATAGATACATGAGTGTTACAATAGAGGTATAGAAACAAGGAGAAAAACAAGACTGTTCAGACCCATTCTCGGAAAAGTCAAGGAAGGAATACTTTTATTGCGTTATCCTTGACAAGAAATACCGAGAAAAACACTTGACAGGCTATATAATTTAGGCTATAATGCTTACACAAGGTCACCGGAGTTCGGGTCTCCGGGATGGTTCTATGGCGCTGACGCATGGACGAGTATAACGAGCCCTGGGATAGTTATACTGCGGTGGTTCGAGTCGCCGGTCGGCTGCAACCTCTGGGATTGTCGTAAGGGCACGGGCCTTGTGTAAGAATGCTTGACAGATATAGAGGGATATGGTATAATAGATATACAGTGAGGGATTAAAGGTTAGCCTATAGTTGACCTCCGCCATAGCAGTGTGTTCTCTGTTGTGTTGTGGCCCGAAGTCAAGCGGGTTGCTATGGCGGTCTTGACACCCTCTCCCACCTTAAATCATTAAGGTTTTACCCTAGGGGAGATAGATTATTATAATGAAACACTTGTCCACTAACGGACGAAACTACATTATCGTCAATCTACCTACCCCATACTAAAAGTACACTTGACAGCCTTCTACTTTCTGGCTATAGTGAATACACACAACGAAGGAGACAACAAAATGGAAGCATTGACTATTTTACTTGTTATGTTCTTACTACTGTGGGGGGCATGGGGATTAATAAAGTTTATTTTCTCTAACTTCACGGCAATCCTATGGACTTCTGTCTTCTTTCTAATCCTCTTCGGATTCTTCTTGACAGAAGTAGCCCACTAGAGTATACTGTAAACACAACAAACAACGGAAAGAACATGAACATTGTTTTCCTAACAATATGTTGCCGCGCTTATGATACCTTCTGGGATGACCTGCATGTTTGTCGAGCTTGTGGTCAGCCGAACCCTCTATTAATAGAGGTCGAGGTTGATGAACAAATAGCTTGACAGATTGAATCTACCAGACTACATTGACTACACACAACAACGGAGAGAACAATGATTAAGATTAGTGATGGTAACAGCAAGCTTCGTAAGACCGGTGGCAAGGTCAAGCTCCACCTAGCAGAGCATGGTAGCCTCGCAGGGTTCGTACCTCGCCCTAAGGCATACAGGGTCGTTAGCTTTAATATCCCTGCCGGTGGGTATGAGATGGAGGACAAGGCTTATACTACTTGTCCCGGCGCAGGGGCTTGTCTTGCCCTATGCTACGCTAGGCAAGGTACGTTCTTGTTTAAGGGTAGCAAGCGAGTGCGTATTGATAACCACCAGCTTCTTCTTACTACCTATGCCACTAGCGGATTAGACGGCGTGGTTGACATTCTGGACCATGCTGTTAAGAGTATGAGCAAGAGGGTCGCCGTGGTTCGTTTGCACGATAGCGGTGACTTCTTTAAGAAGTGGTATGTGGAGGCATGGATGGAAGTTATTAAGCGCAACACTGATATTCTTTTCTACGCTTACACTAAAAGCTTCCCGATGTTCAAGGGTATGGATATCCCGGATAACTTCCGTGTAACCTACTCTTTCGGCGGCAAGTTTGACAGCCAGGTTGACGGTCCTAATGCCCGTATCTTTGCTACCCTTGACGAAAGGATTGCAGCGGGCTATGTAGATGGTAACGATAGCGACATGCCAGCTATCCTTGGCGAGCATAATATTGGGCTTGTGTACCACGGGGTTAAGAAGCCTACGAAAGAACAGTTCGACGCTGTTCGGTAGATAGTCCTTGACGGGTCGGCAACGACCCGTTATACTATACTCACAACAACGGAGGGATGATATGTGGAATGTACGTCACACTTGCCAGTATTGCGGGTGGGCTGTCAGGAATGGTATTTGCACCAATTGTGGGGCCGATTAATGTTAGGGGAGAAAACAAAGGTTGGGTTAACGGCTACGTTGAAGGGTTAGAAGAATAAACTTGACGCCAAACCCTAAACCCATTACATTGACTACACAACAAGGGAGGGAACGATGGAACTCATAGATTGGCAGCCCGGTAACGGGACACGATACTTGCTTGGGTACGCTGAAGTGAACGGGCAATGGCTTGTTACGTGGTTGAAACACACTGATGTTTCAGGCCCTGCGTTTATGTGGCAAGGTTCTGGTGTGAACCTTGATTACATGGCCGATAAGATGGGTATTAATATTGCAGATGCTCAGGGCATCGCTACGTTCCTTTATACTAAAGGGATTATTACACAAAGCGGGCTGGAAGGTTGGTGTACTTTTCAGCGTTCTAGAGAACTTGGGTTTGACAACTTGCTCCAGGCAAGTTAAGATACTTTCACAACAGAGAGGGAAACATGAGTAATAGACGACGACGAGGTTCGTGGAACCGGCGTGTTAAGAGCATTCGTATCAAGGGTGTAACTAGCTAACGCCATGGCCGTGGGGGGTATGGACCGATAGATAGTGGGTAAGTCTTACGAGCAGTAAGCTATCTATCGGTTGCGTAAGCGTGGGAGTGATTCCCAGGTCAGGCCATACCTAATAAGGGAAGTTGGGAACCCTTATACTTTTTTTCTTGACAGCTAAACACTAATCCATTAAGATACCTACATAACAACAGAGGGGGTAACATGAGTTACGAAGTATCTATTGGACAGTTCGACGAGAACGTGACCTATAATGGTCAACCGGTCTTTGCTGCTATTATACCTAGCGGCTTGTGGGGACTACATGGTATGACTGGTAAGCAGGCGGCATCATGTATTACTGACGGCATAGTGCAGAACTGGGTGCATCCTTCAAACAATGCCAAACGTCAGCACGTATTAAGTAAAGTCAAGCCTTGGCGTCATGACTACCCTTACCTCACAGCAGACCGAGCCCTAGACTTCTTGACTAGATTGCGTGAGGCTTGTTTGGCTCACCCCCGACATAAAGTAACAATCTTTTGATTGACAAGTCGGGTGTGGTCTGTTAAGCTACCTACACAACAACAGAGAGGGAAACAATGAACGACCGTGACTCCCGTGACCGCCTTCTGGAAATCGTGGAAGAGGGCTTGATAGACCCCCAACGCGTTATTCTTGCATTCTGCAAGTGGAACACCCGTGAGGATATCGAGGATATGTGCCACGCTAACGAGATTGAGCTTTGGGAAGACGAGGAAGACGAGGAAGATGAATAATAATGCTTGACGGGTTGCTGCTGACCCGTTAAGTTACCTACAGACAACAACGGAGAAACAATGAACTTCATTACACACAACGATGCGGACGTTACTACCAGTGGAACTCACTTGCAGGGTTATATCAGCACAAGCTATAGTAAACTACGTGGGCTGTTTGGCGAGTCACAATCGTGGGACGGCTATAAGACTGACTGGGAATGGAACATCGAGTTTGAAGACGGTACAGTGGCTACCATCTACAACTGGAAGAACGGTCCTAACTACGGGGCTCACGAGGTCACCCCTGATATGATTAAGGAATGGAACGTCGGCGGATATAGCCAAGAGGCTTTGAAGAATGTTAATAGGATTCTCTTGACAGCCTAGCCAGAGTAGACTATAATAAGAGCACAACCCAAGCAGAGAGAGGTCAACATGACTGACGCTGAAAAGATTGCAGCCCTTAAAGCTAACCTCAACAACCTAGACGAGAAGGGCCGCAAGTTCGCGGATTCCCTTCTTGACTACTGGGGTAGGAAGGGCTTCCTATCTGAGAAGCAGTGGTACTGGGTTGGCAAGTTGGGCTTGACAAGCGAGAAGAAGAAGGATAAGAGGAGGACACCACCGAAGAGCGAGCCTGACCCTCGGTATGCTGCTATGCTGTCCGCCTTCCAGCGGGCTAACGCTGGCCAGCGCAAGCGGGTCATGCGAGCACTGCACCCCGATATGTGGGGCGGTGCGGATTGGGCAACGGAGTTGTTCCAAGCAGTTAATCAATAAACCTTGACGGGGGCTTCGGCCCCCGTTATATTCCTTGTACGAATGGAGAGAAGAATGATTCCCCTTAACTCACACGAGCTATCGTGGTTTAACCATAACGCCCACCAGCTGAATATCCCTGAAGGGACTTCCGCAGCAGCTGAGATTTTTACCCGCATGGGTGTCCATGGTATCGCTAAGCTCCACAAGGCGATTATCGCGAGGGACATAAATAAAATCCAACGGTTGCTTGACGTCTAAGCCACAATAGACTATAATACCATCACAACAGAGGAGGGAACATGCCACGCTATAGTAGCTATGAGTACGATAGGTACGACGCCATTGCGGACGCCGACGCCGACGCGCTAGAGGAGCGCCTAGATGAGCTTCGCGAGGAGTACCCCGACGCCGATGATGAAGAACTCTACGATATTATAAGGGATGAAGATGCCGACCGGTGTGGGTGCTCTGACCCTGGGTGCCCGTGTGAAGGGCTTAAGCGTGGTGGCTCTCCTTGATTCCTTGACGGGGGGGCAACCCCCCGTTATACTATAGACACAACAACCAACAACCGAGAGAACATTATGCTTCCCATTGACCTAAACCTTATGAAGCAAATCGTGGGCGTACTTAGCAGTATCCATGAGGGGCTCCAAGAAGGTTACCTGACTGTCAACCTCCCTGACGAGGAGCTTGCTAAGCAAGTTCACCAACACCTCGATAGAAGCCTCAGTGACCTTCACGACGCCATTGAGATAGCCGTGCTATGCGAAATTGTAGGGGGTCTCGCACCTGGTGAGCCAGAGGCACCTACTCCGACAATGGATAACATCGTTATCTTTCCGAATGTGACACCCGAGGCTTGACAGGTATCGTCTGCCGTATTACATTACCTACAGACATCAACCAACAACCGAGAGAACAAAATGATCTTCCCACGAATCGTCTGCGCCGATGGCTTTTCCGTTAGCGTACAAGCCCGGTCCTTCGTCTACTGTAGTCCACGTAACGACGAGGGTCCGTGGACCCAGGTCGAGCTAGGCTTCCCGTCAGAATACGAGCACCTCATCATGGAATGGGCGGAGACGCCTTCCGACCCTACGGAAACCGTCTACGGATGGGTTCCCACGGAAGTGGTCATGGAGGTTATCGCCAGTCATGGTGGAACCAATGAAGAGGGTACTGCTGTCATGAACGCCATTATGAATGGCGTACCTCGACGGCACATACGTGTAATGAGGTTTTCCTTGACAGGGTTGAACTAGTCTGATAGGTTACTAGTACAATGAGCCGAGAGGATAACATGCGTACCATTGATATTTATGAGATGATTGAGGACCAGCTTAATCAGCCCCCATACAACCTGCCCGAGAGCGACGGGCGTAAGCAGGTATTGGTTTATGACCTTGTAGCCCACATTCCACCTCACGTCTTCGCTAGGGCGCTGCGCGAGGTAGCAGCCCTTACAGACCTCCGCCTCGACGACGGCCATGATGTGGACATTGCAGGTTTAGTACTTGACAAGTCAGACGTATAGGTTATAATACCAACAACGACGGGGAGCACCATGAAGAAGCTTAGCGACCTTACCGTAGTGCTTATCATAGCATTCATTGTAGCGTGCTGTGCTGCGCTGGTAGTGTCCGACTACCATCATGATACCATTGCTATGGCAGGGGCTCACATTATGATAGATGAATAATGCTTGACTTCTGTTGAAGATAGGCTATACTAAAACCAGACGACGGGGCAACGACGCTCCGTCATGACGTGAGAGCAACATGGAAGACGACCTGAAGTACCACCGCTGCAACCGTAACTCTTCGTGGTGGGCGCACGACGCTCAGGGGATTCCCTTGTGCCGGGTGTGCGCTAAGTGCCAGGATGCCAAACTCTCTCGATACAGGCCCGAGATTCTGACCGGGTATACTCAAGCGGACGTGAACGAGCCCATTGAGGAAGACTATTGAAATATATCCTTGACGGGGGGGCAACCCCCCGTTATAATGAAAGCACAACGGAGGTAACATGTTCAAAGCCTACTCGGTAATCTGTTCTGAATGGAAGACCCTGCAAGTGGAAGCGTGGAATTACACTTCCACGGAAGCTTTCGAAGCTTCTTGGGACACGGGGGTGCTAGACGTAGCATACGAGACCGGTCAGGAATTATGGGACTACCCCCTTGAGGTACGCCTTGAGCGCATCAAGGCGCTTACCCTCGCAGAACGGGGTGCGTTCATCCTTGGGGAGAATGATTCCTACAACAGAGCGAATAATTGCTAGCCTTGACAACCGAGGGGCAATAAGATAATAGTTCTACAGACAGCAACCAACCAACAACGGAGGCCATCATGGCTAACCCTAAGCAACACGCTCTCTTTCAAACCACGTCCTTCGTGGATAATGCGAGCGTGGATACGTTCGCCGACCGTACCCTGGTCACCCGCAACCCACGTTGTGGGCAGTGGGTCAAGCTGGGCTGGCTTGACCGGCGTAGCCGGTTCATCGGCGTTACCCGGTCGGGTGTCTTGGTCCTAGACCACACCAGCGGGGGCGACTTTGAGGCATTCAGCCGGAAGGTCCAAGCCTTCAAGCGGGCGAACGACCCGCAGTTGTGATTGTTTTAGAAATACCCTTGACGGGGGGTTCGCCCCCCGTTACATTCCCTACAGACAACGACCAAACAGGAGCCATCATGGATTGGGATACCTTCGGAGCGGCCTTCTTTGTGTTCGCCTTCTTCTTGCTCTGGATAGTTTTCAGCGCACTCTTCATTGACTGTCCAGCCTAGATTTCACTTGACTAACCATCCAGTCCGCGCTATATACTTATAGAACGAACGGAGAGTGCATCATGGCTCGCAAGAAGAAGAAGGTAAAGGTCCCCAAGCGCCGCAACATGCTGGCGCTGGCTATGATGATGCGTCATAGCAAGGGGGCGTCAGCAGGGGCCCACTCTCAACGGGGCTATAACCGAAAGGTTAAGCACAAGGGGAAGCCGTCATGGTAGCCAAGGTTCCCAAGCAGGGTACGCTGGTTACCATGATAGGCCGCAACCATGCCAAGGCTGGTATGGACCCGAGGCATCCCGAGGTTAAGGAATACATGGAGGGGTATAGAGATTATTCCTTGACGGCGGAACCAGACCAGACTATAATGAAAGCACAATCGGAGAGAACATGAACATCGAAGCTGAACTGGCCCGCGTCACCGTCGAGGAGGTCTACAACGAAGACTTCTACGAGGCTCTGGTGGAGCTTCTTCCGGAGGAAGGGTTCTACCCTACTCCAGAGGAGGAGGAAGAGGCTCGCCTCTTCGCAGGCTACGGCATGGACAATGCCGCCCTCTGCATCGAAGGACCCGATACAACCGACTGCGGTCAGGTCATCCCCGTATGGGCTTTTAGCTAAAGCCTTGACAGGTGGGCCGTGGGACCTTATATTAAAAGCACAACCCAAGCAGAGAGTCAACATGAACATCACACGTATGTGCATCCTGACAGGTCGCGTTAACACTCGCTTCGTCGAGGGCTTGACGCATGGTATGCTCATGGCCCATAAGCAGGGCACCCTTGCCCAAGACGCTTTCGTGGGCATCTCCCCCGAGTGGCGGGAGTTCATCATGACGGGCATCCTGCCCGAAGTGTGGGAAGCAAAGTTTCCCGAGGAGTAAAAGATAATCCTTGACGGGGGGGTAACCCCCCGTTATAATGAAACCAGAACGAGGCGCTGATGCCTCATCACGACGGGAGGCCAACATGGCCCGCTCTAGCGTCAAGAAGTCCCTGGGCAGCCAGAAAGCCACTCGCATGGCTGACACCTTTCTGCGAGCCGTCTTGCGGGAAGACCGCATGAAGGAGGCACGGGCACGGCGAGAAGCCGAGGGCACCATCATCCGGGCTATCTGCAAGGAGAACGATTGCCGGTCGGATAGCGACCGCTCCATCCGAGTATGGCGGAGGGAAGGATAGTCTTGACATCCCCGGCTACCGAGATATAGGTAGTCCAGAAGGAGGCAGGTTGCATATCAATCATAGGCGGGTCAACCGCCAGGAGTACCCCTACTCCAACGCGGCATATAACCGTGTTGAGCAGGATGCGGCCAACAAGGCCCGACGACGGGCCGATAAGAAGGAGAGTAAAGATTGACCTCTGGTCAGGGATGAGCTATATTGAAAGCACCAACCAAGGAGAGAACATGAAGTCTTTCATTACAGACAACGATGACCTAAAAGCCATGGTATCCGCCCTGAGGCAGGCGGGGGCTCCTTTGGAGTCGACTCGAACGACCCACCGCCTCCGAGGGCACGGGGGAGACATTGTCTTCCAAGCTATGCGAGGGAGCAGAAAGGTGGGGGGTACGTGGCTCGTGAGCCATCATCCCAATCTTTTCCGGGCAGCTTGACCTCTGGCCAGGGATAGGCTATAATAAAACCAGACGGCGGGACAACAACGTCCCGTCCAAACGGGAGCGAATATGAACCTCTTCCAAGACATCCAGAACCCCACCATCGCTGACATCGTCGGCGAAGCCCGTCGTCAAGCCCGGATGGCTACGGCATTCATGAGAGCCGTGGGGACTCTCATCGAGGAGGACACCGTCGTAGACGGGGACGGCGAAGAGGTGGTCATCCCTGCCCACGCCTTTGAGGACGGGGAACAGGAGTACCGCCCCTTCTGGTAAGAAGGGGCCCCACCCTTGACTTCTATCGAGGGTGGGCTATACTAAAACCACGACGGAGCGATGATGCTCCGTCGAACGAGAGATGAACATGTTCGTCAACCTGACCCCGCACACCCTGAACATCCACACCCCCTCCGGCGGCGTGGTCAACGTCGCCCCCTCGGGGGAGGTCGCCCGTGTGGCCACCGTGTCGGAGGAGGCGGAGCCCGTGGGGGGCATCCCCACCTGCACCACCACCTTCGGGGAGGTTACCGGCCTCCCGTCCCCTGTGGAGGGTACGGTGTTCATCGTCTCGGGGATGGTCGCTTCGGCGGCACCTCGGGGGGATGTCCTCTCGCCCGGCGACCTAGTGCGAGACGAGAACGGGCGGCCCGTGGGCTGCCGAGGTCTGCGCCGGTCCTGCTAATCGGCGGGCTAGCCTTGACCTCTGGCCGGGGGTAGGCTATAATGAAACCAGAACGGAGCACTGACGCTCCGTTGAACGAGAGGCGAACATGCTCTGGTGCGAAGTCGTAGACGACCGCGACGTCAACATCGTCGAGGACGCCGGCTCCCGGTCGTCGGCTGCCTACGCCCGGCGTGAGCGCCGGCATGTTTGTTCGGAAGGCCAAGCGGCCTACTGGGCCAACAAGGCCCGGCGAACAAGCCGGGCACGGGCACGGCGGGAGCTACGGCTTGCCGCCCGTGGCTGGGAGACCACCGTGGTCTGCTGGCTCTAGGCGGGCACGGTGGTCTGCCCTTGACTTCTGCCGAGGGTAGGTTAAGTTCTTTTCACGACGGAGCAATCAAGCTTCGTTCAACGGAGGTTCCCCATGAACCGTGCCACTCTCGCCGCTCTCATCGCCGACGTCACCGCCACCGAGGGTACCACCGCCGACGGGCTGTCCCTCTGGCTGGTCCGCCGGGGGCCGGGAGGCAAGGGAGCGAGCTATGATTCCTTTGTCTCCTTCGTGGTGGCCGCTACCACCGAGGAGGAAGCCCGGCTCACCCATCCCAACAGCTACGACCGCTGGACCTTCGGCGAATGGGGCAACCCGTGGGCTGCCGATGAATGGGTCAACGACCCCACGGGGGCCGCCCTCGTGGTCCAGCGCATCGGGGCGGCAGACGTCCCGCCGGGGGTCGTCACGGCCTCCTTCCTCCACGGGTAGCCGTGGGGGCCTACCCTTGACATCCGGTCGAGGGTAGGCTATAATGTATTCACGACGGAGCGATGATGCTTCGTCAGATGAGAGACGAACATGAACTTCCGCACCAACGACCTTACGCTCAGCGCCCTCCTGACGGAGGAGGGCGCAATTGCCCTCCCCGAGGTCGAGGTCCTAGCCAACCTGGGGCGGCGTTGGTGCCGCCGCTACCGGGGGGGCATGGTCGAATTCCGCGCCGAGTACGGCGTGGGCCGGGACAATGTCCCGGTGGAATTCACCGTCCACCTGGACGGCTACCGGTAGCCGTGGGAACCTACCCTTGACTTCTGTCGG
>Ga0098059_1001583_pt1 | contig 11289 bp, 10 predicted proteins | sample 20_taG_FD_92580 | JGI IMG/M metagenome (GOLD analysis project Ga0098059, IMG submission 92580) | Marine viral communities from the Subarctic Pacific Ocean - 20_ETSP_OMZ_AT15318 metaG | ecosystem: Environmental > Aquatic > Marine > Oceanic | place: Subarctic Pacific Ocean | collected 2015-01-19
AGCTGTTGAATCATAATTGAGAGCAGTACTATCGGTACAACCATAAATATAAGCAATACAAGAGAAATCTTCTGTATTAGCTTGGGCATTGTAGTTAAGCATACTAGGGTCAGTGCACCCATATATAAAAGGTATACAAGAATTATTGTCAGCATTGGCTAAAGGGTTAAAGTTAAACATTGTAGAATCTGTACATCCAAATACATAAGGTTCACATGATCCGTCATCAGCATTAGCAAGTAGATTATAATTAAACATTGTAGGATCGGTGCATCCATATAAATATGCTATACACGTGTCAGGCGTATTAGCTAATGGATCAAAATTAAATGCTAAAGGTTGCATACATCCTGCAATAACAGGAACACATCCACCGTTATCTATGTTTGCTAATGAATCATAATTAAAGGCTGCAGTATCGATACAGCCCCACACAGCTAGTGTTGAACAAGTCCCATCGTCATGGTCTGCCGTAAAGCCTTGTGTATAATATTCCAAATAAGAAGAGTTCATACATCCTGGATTATAATAACAACTATTATCTTCTGTATTGGATAAACTGTCATAATTTACTGCTAACTCATCTGTGCATCCATATGTCTTTTCTATACATTCGTTACCACAATTAGTTATTACAGTATATGGTAATAATGGTTGTATAAATGGCGGTTGTACACTTATTAAAGTATCTCCTTCTGGATTAATTAATGTAAATCCACACTCTATTGTAGTTAAAGACGCTTGAGAACTAATAAAGAATTTTATCGTTATTGGTCTAGGAGCTTTTAACGGAATAGTATAAATCTGATTAAATCCGCCTGTATGAAAATAATCTGTAGTATCTTCTTCATATACGGTTAGTTTAGAACCTACCCATCCATTACCCATTAAATCATGTAATACTAATGTATAATCACAACTATCAATCATATCCATTGTGTTAGCATTAGGATCATAATTATACATAGTAGAATCTATACATCCAAATACTCTTAATATTGAACAAGAACTGTCACTCGCAGTAGCAAATGGATTAAATTCCATATAAACAGGATCCATACATCCTAATATAGGAGGACATGAATCAGATATAAACATATGTGTAGTATCAGCTCCAAATGCAGGATTTATACCATATACTAAGGTATCGTTACATTGTTTTAAATAATAAGAACCATCTTGTCCTTGCCATAAAGAACCATTTAATCCATCTCCATAAGTATCGTATATAGTAAATACTAAATTTCCTTTAGGTATCTGTACTGGTATAACTATTGTAGCATAATCAGGTTGTGTGTTATAGTTACCCCCTGAAGCATAAATTATCCCATTTGTGTCTTTTATATCCCAAGATGTCTCACTTTGGTATTGATCTAAGTTAATTATAACTTTAGCTGGTACTAATGGTACTGGAGGAGGATTAGGCATACATTGAGGAACTGTTCTATTATGTATTAATCCTGTAGTAAATGTAGATACAGCATAATTTATTATTGTATCTGAGCATATAGAAACATAATAACTACCATTATTTATACCATCTCCATAAGAATCGTATATAACCCAAGATATATTAGTTATACTATCTGGAATATAAATTGTATCACTATTCATAGTATTAGCAGAATTATAATGACCATAAGGAACATGAGCTAAAGTATCTCCTTGATACACCGAATCATATAATATCCATTTAGTTTCACTAGGATATGAATCTGTTTGTATATTTATAATAACTTCTTTTTGTGCAAAAGTCATTATAGGTAATAATAATAATAATAATATTCTTTTCATCTATTTTTTCTTTTTTGTTCCTCCCCAATACTCTACAGCAAATCCCTCTTCGACTAATGTATTGTTTATATTTAAATCGTCTTTATGTAAAGTACCAAGTACCCTACCATATTTTCCTACTTCTTTACTTTCTAAAACAAAATCACCATTACCTAGTAATTCTACTAATTTATCTTTTGATGCTAATCCTCTAGCTTTTTCTTCTAAATCTCTAGTACGAGATTCAGGAGTATCTATACCAGCAAGTCTAATTCTTTTATGTATAGTAATATCAAACCCTAAATCTATATTAGCATCTATTGTATCTCCATCAACTACTCTGTCTAATTTTGCTTTATATGTATACATTAAAAATCACTCATTAATTGATTATCTATTTCTTCTTGTACATCTTCTCTTGTTGCTACCATTTTAAAACTCAAATCAGCTTGAAATCTAGCAACCTCTTCATTGTCTTTAAATATTATAATTGTTGGTACAACCGCTATTTTATGTTTCTTTTGTAGCTCTGTATTGCTACTTATATCTATATAAGATATTGTATTAACATCTGTTAGTTTATCTACCCAATCAATATTATTATCTTTATTCCACTCTGCATTGAAAACTGCTATTTGCACTTGTCCAAAAATAGAACCACTCCATAGCATAAGTAGTATTATTAATAAATACATACTAAATAACTTCCATGTAGCATCTATTTTTTTCACCTGTTATAAAGTTTATCTTCAATCTTCTCTAAAGTCTCTTTCATTTCTTCTACATCTGATTGAGTTGTGATTATAGTTTGTCTAATCATCTGATCTTTCATATCAAATTCCATTCTTGTTATTTCAGCTTCTGGGATCTCTTTTAAAATCTCTTCTTTAAGAATATTAACATCTACTTGAACTGGTTCTTCTTTAGCTTCTTGTATCTCTTGCATAAGAGAATACCATCCACCTATAACAACAGATATACCAACTGCTATCATTCCCATTGTTTTTACACTCATTCTGAATGTAGTATCTTCGTTTAATTCTTTTGCCATATTAATTCCAGAACATTAATTTACCTATTATTCCTATAAGTACCACCCAAATTGACCATAAAGTTTTTTGAGCACCTTTTCTAAAAGAAGTATTCTTATTTACTTTAGATATAGTACCCTTATCAGGATCTAAGAGTCTTTTTTTAATATCTCTTAGATCCTGCTTCATGGTTAACATTTCTTCATGTAATTGTTGATTAGTTACTTTCATATTAGAATTCTATACCAAAGTTAAATACCATTAATCTAAATCGTGAACATTTTGATTCAGAGCATAGACATAACTTCATTTCTAATACTGTAATTCTTCCAAGTCTAATTTCTATATTATATTTAGCTTGTTTGTTACCTTTGGCCCAACTATTTATCCAATTCATATTTTTATTATTTTATAATTTTTTCTATGTTATTAATTTGTTTAGCTGTAATATCTTCCGGTAAAACTTTTTTAGAGATAAGAACTAAATCTAAAGACATATCATCTTTCATTAGTTCCATAACATTATCCATTTGTTCTCTTCTGGCTTTTACTAAATCTTCATTTTCTTTTTCTAAAGCATCTATTCTATCTTTAGCGTCTTCAGAGTTTTCATTAGAAATCTCATTTACTTTTTTAGCTAACTCCATAAATTCATCAGAAGGTTTCCCTTCATCTTCTAAATGTTTTAAACCTTCTTTTAAACTAGTAATATTTTTACTTACTACTAATCCAAAGTCTTTACCTTTTAATTCTTGAACCGCAAATAATCCATTGATTAAATTTACGAATTCTCCTTTTGTTGCTTTAATTGTTGTCATTTTTATATATATATTTGGTTAATATTAACTTGGATTCACTATTAAAAAGTGAATTTTACTTGCTTGAGTACCTGTACTAGTAGCAGAATGTGGATTTACGATACTAATTGTAAAATTACCATCATTATGCGTATGTGTAGCACATGCGAGTTGTTTATTATTTGTAGTATTTTCATCTTGCATACTTACAAGAATAACTGATGTTGTTTTAGCATAACTATTAGTTACAATAAATTCTGCATTTGTTGTAGCAGCCAAAGCTACAGCTGCTAATGTAATAATTCCACTACTAGCATTTATTGTAACTGCATCAGTGTGAGCAGGAGATCCAGAAGTTTGAGTAACTGTTCCACTTCCTGTATGTACTATACCTTCTGTAGCTCCTGTAATAACTAAACTACCAGTATTAACTGTTACATCTTGTCCTTCTGCTCCTACTGTTAATCCTGCTGTTGCTGAACTTCCAGTATAAGTTTTTAATTGTATATCTCCATCTGCACTTCCTGAAGTATCTCTACCTGCTGTAATGATTACATCTCCACCTGCACCATTTCCTGCAGCCGTACCTCCAGTTAAAAGTAAATTACCAGCCGCAGCTGCATCACTTCCCCCACTCTCAATAGTAACTGATTGTCCAGATGTACTATTTGTAGTTGCTGTAGGTTTAATTGTTGGAGCATCTGTATTAGTAAATCTAATACCTCCTTTTATATTTAAAGTATCTGCAAAAGCTGCAACAGGTGCACCTTCTCCTACAAATACTTTTCCATCTCCATCAACAGTTATTCCTTCATCTATTCCAGATCCTGAAATCCATCCATTTCCTTCATTTAAATCTATATTATAAGTATATGTAGATCCATCATACATATCTAAATTAGCTGCCATTGTCCCTAAACTAGATGCTATTGTAATTGCTCCTGCTGCATTAGTAATTGTTACATTACTTCCTGCTGTAAGAGTTGCTACTGACGGATACCCATTACTAGCATTACCGATAAGTAATTGTCCATTCGTAGACATTGCTGAAGTAGCTGCTATTGTATCTGTTGCACTAGCATAAAGCATAGCTCCTTTTGCTATTGTAGATAATCCTGTTCCACCATTTACTACAGGACATTGACTAGTTACAGTTTTTGTAAAATCTACTCCAGACATAAATAATGAAGTTGTATTATCACATGAATTTAAATCTATTCCAGCTTCTACAAGACTTAAAACAAGATTATTTGAAGTTGTACCTACTGTTAAATTAGAAGTAGTGTCACTTTTAAGTCCTTTAAAAACTATTTGATTTTTATTTGTTAATGTCGCACTAGTGTATAAAGTTTCACTACTAGTACCTGCAGTAGACACAGAAGGAAACATTGTTTCTACTGTAAGTCTTTTAGATTGTTTACTACTACTATTAGTTACTAATAAATAATCAGTACTTGCTACACTTGTTTTTGCTAATGTTGTTAAATCGGTTACTTTTGCCATTTTTTTATTTTTATATTTCTAGACCATCTATTCCATCTATACCTTGTTTAATATCAGGTATATCTTCGTTTGACCTACTTCCAGTTAATAGTTGAGGTTGATTCCCACAATCTGTACAAAAAGTATTTACAAAGTTAGTAAAATTATCTAAATAATTAGTATTATATGTATTTTCTGTATATCTTAAACTATCACTACAATATTCCCAATATCCTGATAGTGTTCCTGATGCTGTTTCTGGATCTAATCCTATTACACTTACAGCTCCAGTAGGAACCCCATTTGTAATTGGAGGACCATTAAAGATCCATATATTTCCACTAGTATGATGCTTTATAACATCTCCATTAAATAGTTGTCCATTTGTAGAAAGATTAGAAGTTAAATCAAGTGTAGTAAACATAGCAGCTGTAGATGTTGTTCCAACTCCAGAACTAGTATTTACATCATTTAATCCTGTATGTGGTCCTCCAGTTATCCAACGATCCTCACAACTTATATATACCTCAGAAGCATCCGGTGTATTTGCATCTGCACAATTATATACACAAGGTAATCCTCTTCGATTTAAAAGATAATCTATTAAAATTAATTTCCATGCATTCATTATAGAACAATCATCAGATAATCCTGTTACAAGTTTATTATAATATTCAAACCCATTCACTGAGATACAAGTTTTAACTTTATTTAAAAGTGAATCTATTCCTGGAGGAATACAAGGTGGAGGAGATAAATAATATGTACAAGGATTAGGACTGCATGTATTAAATGCATTAGGGTCATAATTTGTTGCATTAGGATCATCACATCCACAATATAAACAAGTACCATCATCTATTGTACAAGTTGCACAATAATTTTCTGCTGCAGGATCAGTACACCCACAACTAGAATTATCAGTAGTAATAGTAACTGTTTCAGTTGTAGTACATCCATAACAATCAGTTATAATTACTGAATAGTTACCTGCTGCTAAACTTCCAATTACAGCTGAAGTTGCTCCATCTGCATATAAAGTAGAATCATTAAAGAAAGATCCATCCCAACTCCAACTTCCAGCAGAACATAATGGCATATTAACTGTTGCTGTAAAACTACCATCTGCATTTGATATACAATCAGCACCTGCTGTAGCTGGAGTAATATTAAGAGTTACTATAGGTTCATTATTTGTACAATAAAAACAACTACCATCTTCTGTATTTGCTAATACATCATAATTAAGTGCAGCAATATCTGTACACCCTGTAACAGCATCAATACAAGATCCATCATCTGTATTTGCATTTAATGCTGCATTATAGTTAAATGCCGTTGGATCTGTACACCCAAGAATAATAGGGATACAACTTCCGTCATCAGTATTAGCATTAGGGTCGAAGTTATATGCTGTTATATCTGTACAACCATAAATTGGAAAAATACAGGAATTATCATCACAGACAGCATTTGAAACGTAGTTTATAGCTGCTGGATCGGTACATCCATATAATGGAAGATCAATATATAATTCTGGAGAAAAATGTATGCAATCATTAGCAGTAGTATAAAAACTTTTAAATCGTATTTTAAAGTCTGCACCTCCACCTTGAAAAAAATTAATACCTTGATTCAGTAACCACGCTTCAGTAAAATTCCATGTAACTAAACCAGTAATAGGATCTGGAGTAAGTGCTGTAGTAATTGTTGTACCAAACCATACTCCATTAGTACTAGCATTTTTATAATATATCTCAGCTATTACAGCGACTGGAATTTCATTCGTACATATAGCTGTAGTTGTATATGATGCTGCACATGGATCACCTGCATCTTTAGTAAGTGTTGAAGATGTACAACAAAAATTATTAACAAGGAAACAAATTGCAGGATCATGTATATATAAATTAGAGTCTGTAATTAAAACAGTACCTCCACTACCATCTTGAGCAGTTCCTACACCAGGATTATTTTCACATGCTACTGCTGGAATAATAATATCCATAATAGCATAACATTCTTCAACTTCTACAGAATCGTCTGGATCATTTACATAAAACTTAACAGAATAATACCCATAAGTAAAAGTAGCTCCTGTAGTAGTATTATTTATAACTGTATTAAAATTACCTCCACTAACTATATTTTGACTTATTGCACTACCAACTATAGTAGTACCTGCATTAAACCCGGTTAAAGTTCCAAAATTAGTATTACCAGTTGGAAGTTGTGAGTCCCATTTATATAATTCTATTTTAGTTTGTCCATTAACTACACTACTACCATCTACAATATCTAAAACTTTATTCCAATAATTATTTTCAGGTGTTGCATTTATAGTAATATCTACAGTTGTATCTGCAGTAGTTATAGCATTATTTGATAATGTATAAGATGCACCAGCTTGAAGAATACTACCATTATTTGAACCAACAGGTATATTATTTCCATTTTCTATTAATCCTGTAGCTGCAGTACAATACCAACAATCTCCTGGATTACTTGAATTTGCACTAGCATCATAAGTAAGTGAAGCACTATCCATACATCCAGAAATTAAAGGTGGATCTACTAAAGTAACTGTAGTTTGTGCTAAACATGCAGCTGTAGAATTTGAATCAAATACATAAACTTTATATTGTCCTGCTTCTAGTCCTTGTGTTGATGCTCCACTACTACTTACAGCAGGAATATAACCTACTGAAGAAGATGTTGCATATGTTGGATCAGCTGTAGTACTTAAATTATCTTGAGCTAAATCTGTTTGAAATCCAAATGTAAAGGTTATATTTGAGACTGCTCCAGAACCAATATTAGTACCTGCCCCTTTACCAGCATTTGCACTATTTAAAGGTTTTATTACAAATGTATAATTTGCAGTACCAGTACCATTACCTGCACCATCATCCACAGATAATTCTATAACTCCGTCAGTTCCAGAAGGAGTTGAAGGATCTTCACTAGTTACAGTAAGTGCAAGTCCATTGCAATCTGGACAACACTCATTTGTATAAGTTGTATTAATGTCATTATAAATTACTGAAGATATTGCAACCCCAGCACAATCTTCATATCCATTATATCCTATATAATTTGCACTATTAATATCATCACAAGCAGAAATAGTTTGTCCTGATGCACAACTTTGTAAATTTTCTGAATATGTAATACTATGTACAAATGGAAATCTTGGAGAAGGTCCAAAACTAGAATACTTAAATTGATCAAATCCAATTTGGTTATAAATAAAAGAATTAGTATTAGGAGATCCAGGATTAATACGATTAGTATTTATTAAACTAGACATAGCATTCTCTCTAAAATTATAAGAAGAAATACTATTAAATGGACCATAACCATCTGTTAAATATACTGTATAAGATTCTACTGTCTGAATATTACTATTAGTTTGATCAGGAACCCCATATCCACCAAAACTACTATTAGAATTTCTTAAAAATCCGTCTGCAAAAGCTTGATTAATAAAACTTCCAGCGTTTTCAGTATTATATGTAAAATCAAGTACTTGATTAGAAGTAATATCAAAATCAGCATCTCCAGAATAATATATATTAGAAGGATCATTTAACGGCCAAGTTTGAACATACATACTACCAGTATTTACTGTAGTATTTGTACTACTAGTACAATTTGAAGTCCAGTTTACACCTGGAGATACCTCACAAGAACCTGTATATCCTTGAAATAGATTAGGAATATTAGGAGCAGATCCAAGAAAAAATTCAAAACTTTGCCTTTTACCTGGTATAGTTACTGTAAAGTGCTGTTCCCATCCTGATGCAAAAAATACTTTAATAACTCTTTGTACGGCATCATCACTATTTAATAAAGTACTAGCATTAATATATGCTGCCCCCATAACACCTGTACTATAATTATCAGGGGTAGGTGAAGTGTCAAAATAAATACTGTCTCCTGTACCATCCTCAAACGACGTAACAGGATCATATCCTGATCCAGAACCAAATGTTGGTTCTTGTGTTACAAGAATTAAAATATAATCAAGATTAGGACGTACTGCTTGAATAGTTATATGCCTAATATTATTACTAGGCGGCATAACTTGTCCTTTAGGAGAAGTTGTACTAGGAGCTGAAGCTTTAAATTGAGATTTAGATTTTATAATACCAGGCTGGTTCTTAGAAGCAACATCTTTTGAAGATTGTGAATTATCATTAGTAGAGCCATTTCCTCCTCCTCCTTCATCTCTTCCTTCTTCTTCTCTTCCTTCTTCTTCTCTTCCTCCCCCTATGTACGGATCTTCTAGTACCATATATATATTTTTTTAATTATTTTTAACAATTACATCCGCAACTATCGTCACAGACTTCTTTTGCTTTTAAATATTTTGAATTCGCGTCTGTAATAAATCCAGATCTTACAGCAGGATCACTAGTATCATTAGCTTGTACTATTGCATAATCAGCGGATTGTAGTAATAAAAATACTTTCTGAGCTTTAGCTAAAGAAGATGAACATTTTGCACAATCACAAGCGCAATCAATAAGTTCATTAGTAAGTTTACTTAAACAACAGTCAATATCACAATGTATTAATACTGCCTGTTTCTCATAGATACTGCCTTGTAAAGATATTACAACATCAACTACTCCATTTGATATAGATAAATCACTTAATGGAATAGGATAACTAATAGGTCCTGAATTAGGAGGTATAGTAAAAGTTGGATTTGCTACGCTTAATATACTAGATGTACCATTAGTAACATCTAATGAAAAAGTTTGTGTTTGAGCGCTAGTATAATTTAATATTACGAATATATTTTTACAGCTAGCCGCTGCATTTACTGTTAAAGGCATATTATTTTGGTTTAAATTTTAAAAAAAGACCGATAGGGGGACAATGCCCCCTATAAGTCTTATTAAGTTAAGAGATTATGATAAATCTCCAGTCAATACGTATTCTACGTAAAGATCAAGTTTTCCTACTACGAAAGTTCTTTCACCACCTTCAGTAAGTAAAAGCTCTACGTTTGCAGTAGTTGCATCTAAAGTTACTGCTTTTGATGCTATGTTTTCAAGTGCTGTTCCAGCGTCATCGCCTTCATCTAGACCTCCTGCGAAACCTACTAAAGTACCATGAACTCCTGCGTCCCACTGTCCAGCTGCTACACCATTAGTACCAGTAGCACTAACTGCAATTGCTGCAACGAAAGCACCAGTAGCTCCAGTATAACCTAGAGCAAGTGTTGCTGAATCACCACCATCATCATCTGTAAAAGTAGTTGTTACATAGTAATACGCATTTGTAATTAAAGCACCTTCTGGAATCCAAACAGAACCAGCATTAGGTGACATAGAGCCACCATTTGTGATAGTTTGTGTACTTGCATCCCAAGTCGCTCTAGCACAATATTTATTATTTAAAGGGTTATTTGCCATTTTTTTATTTTTTAATTGTTAATATTATAAGTTTACGTTTCCAAACCCAGCTGAATTCATATAAGGATTAAGTACTCCTTCTAAAGCTTGAGTTAAAGCTGCTGTTCCATTATCAAAAGCTATATTTAACTCGATAATATTATCAACGCCGTTAATTTGTGAAGCTGAACTTCCGTCTTTAGTAGTTGCAATATGATACATATCATATGAATCACCTGTAACTGCTGTTTGAGTTGGAGTATTAGGAAGTTCTAATCTATTATAGTATCCGTATTGAGCACCTCTTAAATCTTCTTCCATCTTTTTTACATAGAATCCTCCACCGTAACCAGCAGAAGCTAGAGTTCCAGTAGCCTTTGCTACAACACCACCATTAGCTGCTGCATCACCATTTTCAACGAAAATATCGAAAGATGTTGCATATTCAGCTACTTGACCATTTTGCATAGTCTCACCTTTATCCCATCCTACTAAAGTAATTACTGTTGAACCATTCCAAGTTATTGTTTTTACAAACCAAGGTAATTCATTAGTTTGAGTTGCACTTAAAGAAGCACTACCTGAAATACTATAATCAGCATTCATTGCTCCTGTAAAGTTATCACCAATTTCTGCTTGTGTATTAATACTAGCTGCATTAGTTATTACTGTGTAACTTTTAGAATCAAAAGGAGATCTTTGTCCATTTGTAGTATTTACAAGTTTAATTGTAACTTCTACATCAGATGTATTTGTTGCATCTGCTGACCAAGTTAAAGTTGAACTTTGACTTGCTGGTGC
>Ga0098059_1001584_pt1 | contig 11286 bp, 11 predicted proteins | sample 20_taG_FD_92580 | JGI IMG/M metagenome (GOLD analysis project Ga0098059, IMG submission 92580) | Marine viral communities from the Subarctic Pacific Ocean - 20_ETSP_OMZ_AT15318 metaG | ecosystem: Environmental > Aquatic > Marine > Oceanic | place: Subarctic Pacific Ocean | collected 2015-01-19
AACTCACCGTTGGATGGGGATGAGAGGACATCACTAGGCTCTGTCCTGTCGTATATCCCCTTGTCCGTCAAAGAGTTCTTGTCTGCGCTGACATCTACCAATAGCCTATGGAACACAGATTCGTGACTGGTGCTAGGGGAATGGGATGCAGTGATAATCTGGGGAGTGGTATTAGGATACACATTAGTGCTGACTCCTATGTATAATTCCTCTCCATCAGTCAGAGCAGTGGCCCTGTTTTCATCAAGCGTTATGTCGTTGCCTATGGCAGACACTATCCCAACGAACGAGAGATTAGAGTTGTATATCGCATCATCCACCGCCACGTTAGGGTGAGAGGTAGTATCCCCTGTGGTTGTGATTGTGCTACCACCACCTGATGACTGATTACCAGAGGCGGTTATGCCAGTGGGTGTCATGGGTTTGTAGTTGATTGGGGTGAGACTCTCATCCAATTCCTCATCAGACTCGTAGCCCTCACTGACATCCCCAATCAGGGAATTGGGTAATGCTAGGTTGCCCACTAAGTCGGAGCCCTCCATTCGAGTGTCTATGTATCCACCAGCGGAGTATAGCATGACTGGGGTGCTTGAGGTGACTGCTAACTCTATGAGTTCGTAGACGGTGGTCGTACCAGTGACAACGGTATCACCTGCCGGGACCGTCTTCTCCACCATCAAGAGCGGTTGAGTAGTACCACTCATGCTAGCACCAGTCAGGTCTATCGCGTTGTAGTGTACCTGCACGAATGGTGCTAGGTCGTAATTACTCAATGATGGTAGATGCAGAGTCGCTATCCTGCTCTTCTCACTAGGCCTGAGGTGGGACCTTCTAGTCTCCGCGTTTATGTTACTCAAATCGCTGGGGACGGGTCCCTTCAACATGAATGCCTTGTAGTCGAATGAAGGCCCTCCTATAGCCAGAAGTTTCCTCTGAGCCTTAGGAAGCCCATTGTTGAAGGTAACTGTGCATCTGCCGCTATTGGTAATGGACTCCACCTCTACCACGTTCTGCTCTCTGAAAACGTCAACCCTGCTATTGACCGTTATCTGCTCACCTGCGCCAGTCTGCCCAGCACCATACATGATGTCTATGAGGTCAGCAGAGCCATCCACTTTCTGACGTATCACCTCATCAGTCGCTCTAGGTAGCATTCTCAGGAACTCATGACCATCAACGTGATTGACCGCATGTCTACCGCTATGGCCTATCTGGAAATCCTCATTGACACCACTGGTCCATGCTCCTGCGAAGGGGTTGTTGGTGTCCTTGTCAGTAGTGGACATCCTGCTTGAGTATACGAATCCATGTTGGTCGAAATTGCTTTCGTCTATGACCATCTGTCCAGTTCTGTCTATGGCTTGTGAAGAGAAGTGAGGTGGTTGGTATGGTCTACCTGTACCACTATCCACCAATAGGTCTGCGCCTATGACAACGAAGTAGTTATCCACGCCAGATGAACGTGTGTGTAATGCGCTACGAAGGCCATTGGCGGAGTTGGGGAAGTCTAGGTGTATGCTAGATACCAGAAGATTGCCTGTGCTGGCGTTTATGCTATGCAGCCTGACTCTCTCAGGGGGCCTACCGTTTGGCTTCTTGGTCTTGAGGTTAATAGCACCGGCATTGATGAGCAGGTTGTATGGGGTATGTGATATGGCATGGGTGGTGAGAGCCCCAGCAGATTGGTGGTAATCCAGTACCTTGTAGTCCCCTCCAGAGTAGTCGTTGTCGCTTGATTTGGAGAAGACGTAGTTGCCTGACACTGTCGATAACCCAGTCAATTGCTTCGCTAGAGCAGTGGCATCAGCAGAGGACATGCTGATTTGTGATACGGTCACGCTAGAGGCATCCATAGTGGTATTGCTATTCGCTATTGATGAGAACTTGTATATGCCCCCTATCGGTGCTATGGGTTCCTCGAACCTGTATAGCAGCAACGTACTGCCATTCTTCAAAGGTGCAGACCTAGATATGACCTCGTCAGTGAAATCAGAACTGATGTGTATAGCCTCCATGACCCCTCTGAACTCCCCACCATGACCTCCGACATACAGATGGGAATTACTCTTAGCCATCTTGACTAGCCTGTTTCTCAGGCTCTTGTATGCCATCAGTTTACCATTGACGTACAGTTCCACGGCATTCGCCCTGACCGTACCCACGATATGGTACAAGGGCCTATGGTCTATGTTGAGGGAAGTGGCATCTTCAGAGGAACCGTCATACCTATTGTAGGAGTCATGTATCCCCCTGAACTCCGTTGGTGGGTATACCGTACCCTCGTAACCACGATTAGCCACAGGGGTGGCAGTGGATAGAGAGATGAACTCAGGACCGCCTTCGCTTTCTAGGAAGACATCGAATCTCGCTGGTCCGGGTGAGTCCACATCTCCCATGTGCAAGGAGAACTGACCCTCCTTGGAAACCACAACACCACCACAGTCTGGAACTACCCAAGCCTCTATGCATATACCGACATTGAGCAAACCGGAGAGCGTTCCATCGCTGCGTACTTGGTCGTTGGTTCCTAGCACGTTAGCCATGCTCTTGGTCCCAGAGCCAGTCTCCTCACCCAAACCACTCATAGCACCTTGCGGGACTATGATGCTATCAGACACGCCATCGAACATGAATGCGTGATTTGAGCGTCCTAGAACCGGCAATCATCCCACCTCATATCGACCTATCAACAGGGATGAAGTGAAGGACGAAGTTGTAGACATTCTGCCCAGCCTCGTATTGGATGTCGAGTTTGTTCACCACGCCCTTGATACCAGCCCTGTTACCGAGTTTGGTCAAATCAGCGCTAGCGAGGTTTGTGTTGCCTTCACTCCCCTTGCTCGTCCTAGTCTCACCCCATCCCGTTGGCATGATGAAGTTCCTAGCGACATAGGTCTCGCCATTCGCTTGGATAGATGAGTTGTATGGTATCTGCAAACCGACTATGTAATCACTACCATAACCCCCGCTCTCTAGCATCATGCCGACACCAGCAGAAGCCACCCCTACCCCCACTCCTACGCCGACACCAGTGGGGGAGGAAGCGATTGCACCAACGACACCACCAACGACCAGACCAGCACCTGCTACGGTCTTCCAAGGCCCTGTCTTCTTCATGTTGTTGGAGAGCCCATACAAGTCCATCGCCTTGTCACCGGCAGACCTCTTAGTGGCAATAGAACCCCCAACGAAGTCAGTGACCATAGGGGCGCTGAAGCCAGCAGTCGGGTTGGAGAAGGAGGGGGTGTTATTGGCTCCGTCTGGGCCTGTGGCCTTCTGTGTGATTTTGACCGAACCACTCTCACCGGATGCCTGAGAGTCTACTACTGCTGCCGAGAACTTCGCATTCAAAGAGGACTCTCCTGTTATCAGGCTGACGAGGTTCCCTGCTAGACCTGCTGCGGTGAGAGTTCCTGTGGGGTTGATTCCGAAGACTAACGACCCATTTGTGCTATATGTGTATGTACCGCTAGACTCCTTCTTGAACTTGATATTGAACCTAGCACCATCAGTGGATTGTAGTAGGAGAGATGCGTTGCTATATGTGACCCCTGAATCGACATAGGAGTTAGTGGAGGAGAACATTGTGACTATGTTGCCTTGCGTGGTGGAGGGGTCAAGCGCATAGCGCCCTACAAGGAACGACTGCTTCACCATACCTCCTCTACCTGAGGGATGACTCATCCAAGCCATGGTTGATGTGAAGTCCACAAAGGCAGAAGCAGCAGTGTCCTTTCCTATTATCTCCTTGTCATCAGTGAATACGCCATTCATAACTATGAGCGCCTTGTTCATGTTCATGTCCAATCCCCACCTCTGACCGCCTGAGAAGGGTACGCCCATACCCCCAGCCTTCCTCTGTGTGGTCATGGCTATCTGCGTGGCATCTAACTCGGTCAGACTTCCATTCTCATGGACCAATCTGATTGGAACCCCATTTCCAGCAGCCATTAGACGAAACCAGCCCCACTAGTATATGCGCTTCCGCCCTGTAGATTGAACTCGTCCACCATCAATTGCCCCATCTCCTTCGCTAGGTCCCTAGCATTACCGTCTACTACACCACTGACATCGAAGGTCATGTTGAATGTCTGAGTCACAGTAGCACCTCCAGTATCCTTGGAATCACCACCGCCGCCGGGGATATAACCAGTGACTTTGTCCACGACACTCATGAAAGCGCCTGTGATTGCATCCTTTATCTTCTTGACAATGTCCCATAGTTTCCTGAAGGGTTCTAGGATGGAATCTCCTATACCACCGAGCATATCCCTCGCATCATCCCTGAATTTAGCGAATCTTTCCAATAGCCCAGCGATTTTGCCAGAGACTTTCTCCCTTAGTTCACCGAAGGACTCCACGAGACCAGAGGGGATGCCCATGATTCTCTCTCTCAGACCCCCTAGTTTTTTCTCAATATCATCTCGAAGTTCTCCCATCCTATCTGGTAACCCACCGAATGCATTTGAGATTTCCTCGATTGCGTTGTTGAATTGTTCTCTGAAGAAGTTTATGAGCGTCTGGGCCTTCTCTATCCAAGGGCCTAGGATTGGCTCTAGATGCTCGTTCCAAACGTCTTTTACCGCATTGAAGGCCCTAGTACCCGCTTCGGTGAACTTGTTCCATATCTTACCTAGGACTCCTGAGACCTTGCTTAGACCGGACTGTATACTGTTCATCGTGCTTTGCATCAAATCTGATGATGCAGACATGCCCTTTAGCGTGGCAGCGATTGCGATTAGTGACATCAGAAGTCCTCCCTTTCTAGGAATGAGTAGTCGAACGAGACTACCTCATTACTACCAGACCTCTGTATCATCTCTTGCTTCTCCATCTCCTTCTGTTGCACTTCATCTACTGCTAGAGCCCATGCTACTGATTGTCTGAAGAGCATCTCGTCCATCTCATATACCTCTTTCAGTGAAATCCCATAGTGTTTGGCTACCATGTAGGCGAACATTTGAAGTTGCAGCGAAATATCCTCAGGAGTCTCTATCGTCTTACTCTTGAGGAATCGCTGAACCTTCAATTGTTCGCTTTGGTAAACCCCCCTTGCATAGCCTCCGCCATTTCTTCTGGCTTGGGTAGGAGAGCACATAGTTGCTCACCCGCATAGGTGTTGAGTTGGGTCATCTCTTCTGCGCTTAGTTCTGGTTGAGTCCCTACTACCCAGTTGGTGAATGCGTACTTCCAGTACGCCTCAAGGTCTAGGCTCACACCATCAGCGCTCACCACAAACATCGTTTGTGCTGCTTTCTGGACATCTAGGAATGTAATTTCCCTTATCCAGACCAGCATGGTCACTTCCGGGTCATCCGGGTCAGCGCTTATCTCATACTGGTGGTCATTCTTCTTCGTCAATATCTTGCTTTTCTCCACTATCGGCATTTTCTTTCACTTCCTCTGTTGCAGCCTCTTCCAAGGGGGCATCTGACGATTCCTCAGCAGCCTCTTCCGAGGGGGCTTCGGTCTCATCTTCTTCTGGTTGCGTTTCCGTGATTCCATCATCGTCTCTTCTGAGTCTCAGAACGACTTCTGCTTTGGTTCCACGAATGGTTAGTCCTCTTTCCCTACAGATGTCCTGTAGTTCTCTAATTGTGTATGAATCGTAATCATTGAAGGTGAATGGGGAACCAGCACTGGTGTCATCATCGGAAGGCTCTTCGATGTCCTCTTCGGGCTCATCTCCCATCTCAATATCGGTAATCTCATCGCTAACGACCTCTAAACCTTCCACTTCCAAAGCCGCTTCTACCCATGTAGGTGAGAGCAGACCCTCGATATACCTGTCTATCTCTGGTCTGGATGACATCTGATACACATGGTCCTCTACGTTCACCCCTGCTTGTTGCTGGAGCCAAGAGATGTAATCCACCTTGCTATGTCTTCTGAAGAAGGAGACTCTGATTTTGGTGAGTGGCATCATCTTCATTACCTCAGGAGTGGAATACCGTATCAGTGGAGTGAACTCTGATAGACTTCGGTGCTATCTTGAGAGCGCTTCTTATGGGTCCCTTGTCCTCAGGTACTGGTAGAGGGGCCTCAGTGATGAAGTAGTCGTCTATCACTATGTCTAGTGACTCCTTGGTCCCAGTGCCTCCTTGCTTGGTGAATGATAGCCTAATCATATCGGAGTCCGTGGTGTCTGTGGTGGTGTCATCGTAGTTCTCCACCGCCCTACGCATGTTGTGGTAGAACACAGGGTCATCCACTATTATCTCCAAATCTAGGTTGTATTCGGTCTTGCCTTCCACTGCTATTGCTGGGTTCCTAGTACCTGCGAATGGGGTCTGGTCAGTCTCTGCATCATCGACATTAGCACCCGTTATGGTGTAGAACTGCTGGACACCAGTAGACCCATTGAGTGTGAAACTGGTGACTTGACCCAATGTCACGCCCTTGACCTTGATGAAGCCGTTGTAGAACATGAAGGGTTTCTGGGTCCTCTTCGCTATTCCTGCCTTCTTCCTATTGACTAGGGTCTCTCCTGTGTCCTCGAATAGCCTATGTGAGTTGTATCTGTCTCCCTTAGTGCCTTCCAGCCTACCTGTGTCAGTGTAACAGAGGGCTGAGTCGAAGTTCACGGTCATCCTGAGGGCGGCATCTGTATCTGCCTTGAGGGAGAAGTCCTTCACCTTGCAACCCCTGAATACACGAGTGAGTTGCTTCGTGTCCGAGGCACTGCCATCAGTCACCTCATCAGTAACGGGACTAGTTGTGGACCCAGAGGTATCAGTATCATTCCTCCTTATGCTGACCTCCATGGCGAAGGACGGCACTGTGGAGCGTGAGAACATGATTTTCTCCACCGGGTTCTGTATGGTGGCATAGGAAGCGCTGCCAGATGTGGTTACTAGGTTCGGGCTACCCTTGGTGTTATCAGCGTTATACTGCGTGAAGTAAATCGCTGAGGCTGAGGGGTGTGAGAAGCAGAATGGGTCATCGACCCAGATGTGTCCACCCTCTATCGCCGCTATCCTCCTTATCTCCGTCTTGGTGGACTTGCTGATGATGCTATCAGCACCATTGACGGGCCACACTCCATCGCTGGAGGTCTCCCTGTGCGTGTTGATGTCTATGAGATTGGCATCGGATGCCCCTGCTCCCTCAGGTATCCAGACGTAGTCACCCACTGCTGGTGCTACGTCTCCAGCGAGTTCGGTAGCAGCCGTCCCTGAGTATTTGAAGTACGAGTCTCCGGGGTTGATGGAAGTCGAAGTTGCTACTGTTACTGCCGCGTTGCATAGCGCCGCAGGACTGTAGTATAGGGTCTCTCCTGCGGTGATGGCGGTCTTGGTCCCGCCACCGAATGTGATTGTGCTACTAGCATTACTATCGGAAGCAGCAGTGATGTGTCCGATATACTGACCGTACTGGTTGAATGCGGCATCACCTGCATCCAATCCTGTAGGAACCTGACTGAGTCCTACGACTGTCGAACCGGACGCTACTGCTTGGTCAGAGTCAGCGGTTCTACCAGATGTCACTATCGGCATCTTGACGGACTCGTGACCCAAGGCGTAGTAGAACCACCTAGAGTTGTGTATGTTGGCCTCGAAGGACCCCCCTGTGTTGATGAATCTGCCCGGAACCTGAACTGCCACATCACGACCAAGACCAACGACATGGAACCTCTTGAGGTCCACCTTGGTCTCCGGTAGTGCGACTGTCCCCACCACTCCAACGAACTGGTCAGTCAGGACTGATTCAGTCGCTTCGTCTGCATCGGCGTGATGTCCCATGTTCACATCCATGGTAGGGGTCTTGAAGGGGAGTATGTGCATCTCACCTGAGGAATTGGTGTGGGTGTTCAATGGGCTACCAGTGGAGTGGTTACTGCTCAACGCCGGGGAGAGGGTTAGTTGGGTCTTGGTCTGCTTGACTATCGTGAAGGTCTTGCCGCCCTCCTCGTAGTTGTCCTTAGAGTTGAAGACTGCTCCTAGATTGGAGAAGGCAACCTTGCAACCCACTAGCATCCCCAACGGGAATTGTATCTCCTCATCGGCGTTGACAGGAGTGCCATCAGTGCCAGTGTCGAAGTAGACCACGCTCGTATCCGCTATCGTATCCTTGGCTCCGAACAGGATTTGAAGGTCATTGGTCCCCATGTTATCCTCTAGGACGATACCTGATTCATGTCCGAAACTTATCTCGGACAGGTCACCTTTGTAGACTGTAGACGGCGGCATGGCTTCCTCTCACCTCATGGGATTAGTTCTGCAAAGATAACTACTTCTATTTGAAAGGTCGTTCTGAACAACATTTTGCTCCTATCTGACAAATCCGTCCTCGTTTTGAACACCAATCTGTCGAAGTTGATTCCATCCCCCTTCCTCTTCGTATGAATGCATCTCCTTATCTCGTTCTCCATCTTCTGCATGTGCTTCCTGCTCTTAGTGGTCCTCGCATCCAGAGTGATGTTAATTCTAGTGGTGACGAAGTCATATAGCATCTCAGGAGTCTCTTCGTTGTGTGCGGTCTCGAACACTAGGACGTAGTCCTTGTTAGCCATATCCAACCTCTTACCCCTAGAGGCAGTGACATCTGCTATATCCATTACCACTGGTTTGAAATTGTCAGTATTGCCCCTGTTCCAGTTCTCCTCAAGAACGGCTTGTATTACATCTATACCCTCAAGCCAAGTAGCCGTCATCAATCCACCTTCCTGAGTATCTTGCGGTTGATGTAATGGAAGCCCATCTCCTCCATCTTAGGATTGGCTTCTGTGAGCATCCTCTCTTCTACGTTCTTGATTATCCTCTCTCCTCTATCGAAGGAGATTGGTTGCTTTGTCCCTTCATCGAGCATAACCCCATCAACCTTGATGATGCCATCGTCTCTCATCTCCTGTGCTTCCTTGAACTCCCTCAAAGCAGAGGGTTCGCTAGCGAACATGAGTCTCATGTTCTCCTGAGCGTCATCGTCCTTGGCTAGTTCCTCGTTCATCTTGAGCATGATTTGCTTTGATGTGGTCTTATCCCTCTCCTCAACCAAAGTTCACTACCTCCATGTATCTAGGTAGTGTTCTGTCTATGTCTTGCTTGTAGAGTTGAATCTTGGATGCTAGGTCTACGTTCTGTGTGCCTTCTGGAATCAGTACGCTCCTGTCATCACTCAGTAGTAGGTCGATAGCCACCATCTTGGTGCATATGTCCTCTATGGCCTTCTCCAGATACCTCTCTCCGTAGATGTATGCGACCTTGATTGCGTTCCACTCGAAGAAGGGGTATGAGTTGTTGAAATACACAATACCCATCTCGTTGTCTATCCACCAGTCTCGCAGTCTACCTCTATCGCCGCTTCCGCTACCACCTTGCAGGTCTACGTTGAATATGTGCTGGCTTATCTTAGTCCCTGTAGTATTGAGAGTGGTAAGAGGGGTTCCATTCTCATTTACGCAACCAGTGAAGGTTCCCCAAGCAGTGACCGCACCTGTGTCAGGATGGAATGTGGTTGCAGTCTTACCTGTGTATGAGACTACCTCATTACCCACTTGCAACAAGCCCTTCTCCGTGAAGCCACTGGTATTGGATGCGGTGGTGGTAGCGACCCCATCCTCGTAGGTGTAGCCCAGAGTGACTGTATGAGGACCTGAGCCTGAGACGCTGGCGCTGTATGCAGTGGCTGAGGATGCCTGTCCTATTGTGATGTTAGTGGCATCACTAGTCGCTATGGTGCATGTCTCTCCAGCACCTGTGGAGCGCATGCTCGTTATCTTCACCTTACCACTCCCGTAGTCGGAGTTGGCAGTGGCTAGGAACTCGTTATGAACCGCTACGTTGGTAGTGCTTCCTTCTAATTTGAAGGCCGGGTCGAAGGCAACCGCAGTCTTACCGACCCTGTCCTCCTTGTTGATGAGGTCAGCGAGGTTCTGTGCGGTGGTTATCTTGTCGAAGTCGGACCTCCATGCCCCTGTCCCTGTGCCGATTGATAGAGTGGCTACACTCCCATTACCGGGAGAGAGGTATATAGAATCACCAGAGAGGGCATTGTAATCAATGATATTCACATGCGCTTCAGCCGCTCCTATCTCCCTGTAGGAGTCTCCCTGCCACAGTTCCAATCTGAGAATCTGCTGGATGTTCCTGTATAGTAGGGGGGAAGTGCCAACGTAGTCCGTGTAGTACCTCCTCCTGTAGGGTTTGTAGGTATCGAAGTTGATGTATTCGGCAGACACAAGGTTCGGCCTCCAAGAGTTATGTGTCATGTTGTCTATCCGGTCCTGCATCCTCTTGATGATTGCATTGACCTTGTCCTTGGTTATACCTCGATTCCTACCATTGGTGAAGGATGCCTCGTTCTGGACGTATGTGTTATCTGCTGCTTGGTATTTGCTCACATCCAATCCCTCGCTGATGAAGCCCAATGCAACCCCATTTGATGTAGAGGAGATTTCTGTGATTGTAGCAGAGAACCCCATGGGGTCAGCATCACTGTAGATGAGTATGGAATCATCGACAGAGAAGCCTGTGTTCCTGTAATCAGTCCCTGTGACATACACCTTGGCTACATCATCAGGAGGAGTACCACCGAGGGTAGACAGAGTCGTATCAGATGATACTAGCACCGCATCCTGTGATGCAATCTCAAGGAGGTCTGCTACCTTCTGTGCAGTGGTGTAGACGATTGCGTCTGGGTCTAGAGGTCTCGTCTCTCCCTCACCCGGACTGAATACTTGTGGCATTAGAGCCTCGCCTCCTCGTTACGGTGGCCGAGGTTGTATTCCATAGGCTTTCCGCATGAGCCACAATCGGCTCGCCATAGGAAGTGTAGCATGCCGCAGTGACCGCATCTAGTGCCTGAGCCTATGTTGAGTACGTCACCTACTTCCGAATTGCGCTTGCGCTGCTCCGATGTGATACCCGCTAGGGGTTTCGCGTCATTGTAGACATCGCCTGTCCCTAAGGCCTCAGCGAGTCTGACGTTTTCCTTCTGTGCGCGAGAGATGTCATCAAAGTCCAAAGTGCGTAACTCGAAACCCATTCATCTCCCTCACTCTCAACTCGTTGTTACTATGATGTAGAAATTCCCCAGAATCTGAACCGGGTCTGCCGATACGCAGGTGTTGAGACCTATCGCGGTATCAATCGCTGATGCGATAGTAGACGTGTTGTCTTTGAAATACTTGGGTGCGTATGGCCCAAGTATTGTAACACTCTTTGTCATCTAAGTCACCGCCTTCAAGAGCGGTTACCTATCGCCATGAACTGATAATCGCCACCAGAACCAGTGGTAAGGCTTGCCAAGTATACGTCAGTTCCATCAATGGAATTGGTAGGTTGTGCT
>Ga0098059_1001585_pt1 | contig 11274 bp, 16 predicted proteins | sample 20_taG_FD_92580 | JGI IMG/M metagenome (GOLD analysis project Ga0098059, IMG submission 92580) | Marine viral communities from the Subarctic Pacific Ocean - 20_ETSP_OMZ_AT15318 metaG | ecosystem: Environmental > Aquatic > Marine > Oceanic | place: Subarctic Pacific Ocean | collected 2015-01-19
CTCAAGCAGAACAAAAGCAACAATTTGAAACATTTTTGCAAGATCAACAAAGAAAATTAGTATCTAAGATGCCTGAATTTTCTGATCCAGCAAAGGCTTCAAGTTTAAAAGCTAATATGAAAAATACATTAAACAACTATGGTTTTAACGACCAAGAAGTTGCTCAAGTGTACGATCATAGAATTGTAATGTTGGTTAATGATGCTATGAAGTATAGAAGTATGCAAAATTCAAAACCGAATTTAGCAAAAAAAATTTCTAAACCAAGCAAAGTTTTTTCGTCAGGGGTTAAACAAGGCAAAACTGAATTAAATCAGAAAGCTAGAAAAGAAAAGTTTAGTCGTCTAAGAAAATCTGGAAGCACTAAAGATGCTACTAGCATTTTCCTAGATATGATTAACAATAAATAACCTCAAAGGAAAATAATAATGGCACAAATAACAAACACATATAGCCAATATGATGCAAAAGGGGAAAGAGAAGATTTATCGGATATTATTTATTCAATATCTCCAACTGATACTCCTTTCATGTCAAACATTGGCAAGAACAAGGCAACAGCAGTTTACCATGAATGGCAAACAGATGCTTTAGCAGCAGCAGCTTCTAACAATCACCAAATTGAGGGTGATGAAGTAGCTTTTAATGCTATGACAGCTACTACTAGACTAGGAAACAGAACACAGATTTCAAGAAAAGCTGTAATCGTTTCTGGTACTTTAGAGTCTGTATCAAAAGCTGGTAGAAATAATGAAATGGCTTACCAAATTTCTAAGGCTTCAAAAGAGCTAAAAAGAGATATGGAAACTACTCTATTATTAAACCAAGCTCCAGTAACAGGTAACGATACTACTGCAAGAAAACTTGCTGGTATTGAAACTTGGATTGAAGCAAACACTAATCATGCGTCTGCTGGTTCACCAACTCCTGCCGATCCAACTGGAGATGGAACAGATGTAAGGGTTGTTGGAACTCAAAGAGCTTTCACAGAAGCACAATTAAAAGATGTTGTGAAGAAGTGTTGGGACTCTGGTGGAGATCCATCAATGATTATGCTTGGCTCTTTTAACAAACAAAAACTATCTGGATTTACTGGTGGTTCAACTAGATTTGATCCAGCAGAAAACAAAAGATTAGTTGCGTCTGTTGATATATATGAATCTGACTTTGGAGCATTAACTGCTGTACCAAATAGATTCCAACAAGCTAGATCAGCTTATGTTCTACAACCTGATATGTGGGCAGTTTCTTTTTTAAGAGATTTCCAACTTCAGGATCTTGCTCAAAGTGGTGATGCACAGAAGAAATTCTTACTTGCAGAATACACTTTAGAGTCTAGAAACCAAGCTGCTTCAGGTGGTATATTCGATTTAACTACTTCATAGTAGTTATCACTTTTATGAGGGGGTATTTTATCCCCTCATAATATTAATTAACAATTTTGTTTGGTCTTTGAAGATTTTTTAAAGTCGGAACGAAGCAAATAAAGGAAAAAACATGAGAACATTAAACGATTATTTTATAACAGCTAAAATTACTGACATCAGTACAGCAGGTTCAACTTTTGTACCTGTGCCTGATGGTGGAAATGTTATTAAAATTTTAACTTCAATTAAAAATGCAATATCATCTGCTAACGCAGCTCTATCTTTTGAAATAGGTGGAACTGCTATAACTGGTGGTGGAATTACAGTTACTCAATCTGGATCAGCAGCAGGTGATGTGGACACAGCAACACCTACAGCAGCAAACAGAGTTGAGGAAGCTGGATCAATTGAAATGATAACTGATGGTGGTTCTTCAACTGCTTGTGAGTGTGTAGTTACATTCGTTATCAGAAGATAATTACAGATTTTGTGGGGATCTTGTCTAGCGATACTTCCCCACAAATACCAATTAATAAAAGGAAATAAATTATGCCAATGGTAGGAAAAAAAAAGTTTTCATACAGTAAAGCTGGAATGAAAAAAGCAAAGTCTTTTGCAAAAAAAAAAGGCAAAAAAGTTAAATACAAAAAATAAAGGAAAATAAATTATGAGTTTTAATTATGGTTTAAAACCAACAACACATCAAGGTAAGACAAGTGGTGGAACTTCTGCACAGTCTGCTGCATTTGGATCACAAACTGAATATGTAAGAATAGCATCAACTGCTGATATTTACATTTTATTTGGTGCAAATCCAACTGCTGTTTCAACTGCTGATTCTTCAACTATTTTTATACCTGCTGATCAACCTGAAATTTTTAAAGTTTCACCTGGTGAGAAAGTAGCTTTTATTGGTACTGCTGAAGTTTCTATTACTGAAATGAGTGCTTAGTGGCTAAACAAAAGTTTGTCCATTTTGTTCCAAGAGATAAACCACCTAAGTTAGGCAAACATAAAAAATCTTTGTCAAAAGGTGAAAAAAGACAAATGAAACTTACTAGATATAAAGGTCAAGGTAGATAATGGCAAAACTAAGAGTAGATAATGATGGTGTAACAACTGAAACTTTCCATGATAACGAAGATAAAGGTGTTATCCAACAAAGGTCAGTTGATGTTAAACCAATATTAGAACACAATAAAAAGCTATACACACATAATGATGGTTACTCACCAGACAAAGGTTTAAAAAGAGTAGCATCAGTTCCATCTATTATTTTAGAAATTTGGGCAAAAGAATATAATGGCGATATGAATAAAGGTAATTGGTTTGCTTTACCTAAAGATGTTCAAACAAAAATTTTAAAAGAAAAATTAAATAGTTCTGATTATAGATTATTTAGAACTGCACCAGGAAGATTTTAATGGCACTAACAAATTATACAGAATTAAAAGCATCACTTGCTAATTGGTTAAACAGATCAGATTTAACAACAGAGATAGCTGATGACTTTATTAAATTAGCAGAAGCTGATTTTAACTCAAAACTAAGAGTTAGAAGTATGATTGCACAATCAAGTTTTACTATTGATAGCGAAACTGAAGCTCTGCCAACAGGATTTTTACAAGTAAGAGATTTATATATTTTAAGTGGTTCTACAAAATGTCCATTGAGATATGCAACACCATCACAAATGGATCAAATGCAAGGCACATCAAATACTGGTTTGCCATCTGTTTATACAATATTAGGAGATACTTTTAGATTTTCTCCAAAACCTGATGCTTCATATACAGGCTATTTAAATTATTATAAAACTTTTGATACTCTATCTAGTACCAATACAACAAATTATATTTTAACAAGTCATCCAGCAATTTATTTGTATGGTGCTTTATTTCATGCAGCAAACTTTTTAGGTGGTATCAATCCTCAGCAAGTTCAAACTTGGCAACAAATGTATGCAACTGCTATGGAAAGATTAGAACAAAACGATAGAGAAGATCAATTTAGTGGATCACCTTTAGTACAAAGAGGTGAGGATACTGTAAGAGGTGCTTTCTCAAATAATTATAAATCAACAAATTGGTAAATTAAATTATGCAACTACCTTTTGGCGAATGGCTTCCAGATCAACCAGATCATTTAAATCCTGGTGCTACTGTTGCTACAAATGTTTATCATGCACAATCAAGCTATAAACCAGTAAAAGGTTTAGTTGCTTATAGTGGTGCATCTAATGTAACACAAAATGCAAAAGGTGCTGGTAGTTTTAGAGATAATACAAATACAGTATTTACTTTTGTTGCTACTAAAGAAACTATTTACAAATTAACATCAGGTACTTTTACAGAGGTTGGTGCAAGGAATGTAAAACTAGCAACAGCTAAAGCATCATGCACAATCACAGTTTCTGATTATGCAAATATAGGTGCTTCTAAAACAATTACATTAAAAAAAAATGATGGCTCAACTATTGTATTTACATCAACTACAGGAACAGCATCAGGAACTCAGTTTAAAGTAGAAACAAATAATAATACTACTGCAACAAATTTAAAAACTACTATTGATGCTCATGCTGATTTTACAGCAACAGTATCAGATGCAGTTGTTACTGTTACAAGAGCAGCTATTGGTAATGAAAATTTAACTAACGTATCATCTGATACTACAAGATTAACTACTACTAATTTTTATGGTGGAACACCTTTAACAGGCACAGATACAGATTACATCACTTTTACACAATTTGGACAATATATAATTGCTAGTAATGGAGTTGATGTACCACAATATTATTTAATGGGTACTTCAACAGTTTTTCACAATTTATCAACTATTGCATCAAGTGGAACTCCACCAACTTTTAAAACTTCAGGTGTTGTTAGGGATTTCTTAGTAACAGGAAATATTGTAGGTGCTAAAAACAGAGTAGCTTGGTCAGGAATAAATGACATAGCAACTTGGGAAGCTGGTATTAGTTCATCAGATACACAAGACTTGCCAGGCTCAGGTGGTCAGGTTGTGGCAATTACGTCTGGTGAAGTTGGGTACGTTTTTAGAGAAGATCAAATAATTCGTATGGACTTTGTGGGTGGTAACGTAATATTTAGGTTCTCTGTAATTTCTCCTAATAGAGGAGCAGTTTATGGACAAACAGTTTGCCAAGACAATAGACAAGTTTTCTTTTACGCATCAGATGGATTTTTTCAAATCAATGGCGACCAAATTTTGCCGATAGGAGCTGAAAAAGTAAATAGATTTTTTGATGGAGATTTAAACAAAGCATACACAGATAGAATTACTGCTGCTGTAGATCCATTTAACACTTTAGCAATTTGGTTATATCCAAGTAAAGATAATCCAAACACTACTGGGATTTGTGATAAATTATTGATATACAACTATGTAACTCAAAAGTGGTCAGTTGCTAAAGTTAAAGCATCACAAATCTTTAAACAATTCGTAGTAGCAAACACAGTTGAGTTAATGGATATTATTTCTGAAAATTTAGACGAAATTAATATTTCATTAGATACTCCATATTGGACAACAGGACAATTATATTTAGGTGCTGTTGATGAAAATTTTAAAGCAGCAATATTTTCTGGTACTACTTTAGAAGCAGAACTTGAAACAAAAGAACAAGAAATATTTCCAGGTCTAAGAGCTAATGTAACTGGTATTAGACCAATAGTTGATGCTAATGCAAATGTAACTATTAAGACTAGAGATAGATTAGTTGATAATGTTACTACATCATCATCAAGTTCTATGAATAGTACAGGCATTAATCCTGTAAGACAAAGTGGTAGATATTTTAGAGCAAATGTAAAAATACCAGCAGAGTCTATTTGGACTAATGCACAAGGAATTGATTTAACAGCTAGTCAAGGTGGATCAAGATAATGTCAGATAAAATAGATATAGATAACATTAGATATTCAATTGAAACACAAGAGTTTTTTCAAAGACAAGTTGAGGAAGCAGTAAATACATTAATTAACAAAAATAATTCTGAAAGCGATAAGGCTTTTAGTTGGTTTATGAATTAGGAGAATTATGAGTACAAACATTAAAGATTATTCAACAACACAGGCAAGTAACACATCACTTAATTCTATTGATGTAGATGAGGGTATGCTACCTAGTAATTTAAACAATGCTATTAGAGCATTGATGAAAAATACTAGAGATTGGTATAATGATAGTCAATGGGTTCAGTATGGAGATGGTGATGGAGCTGCAACAGTCGCTTATGCTTCAGGCACAACTTTTACAATCGCTGGAGTTGATGTTAGAACAATATATACAGTTGGTCGTAGAGTTAAAGTTATAGCTGCTACACCAGGAACTATTTATGGAACAATTACAGCAGTTGCGTTTTCAACAAATACAACAGTTACAGTTGCATGGGATAGTGGTTCATTATCAAGTGAAACTATTGATGTATATATTGGTGCATTAACAGCAGACTCTGTACCTAAAACTATTAACGCAGATAGAATTAATACTGGTGTTGTATCAAATGCAGAGTTTAATTATTTAGATGGTGTAACAAGTGCTATCCAAACTCAATTAGATGCAAAAAATGCTACTATAACTGGATCAGCAACTACTATTGATACAGAAAGTTTAACTGCTGACAGAGCAGTAATTTCTAATGGCTCTCAAAAAATTGCAGTATCAGATGTAACATCAACTGAGTTAGGTTATTTAGATGGAGTTACAAGTGCAGTACAAACACAATTAGATTCAAAACAAGCTACCATTACTGGTGCAGCAACTACAATTGATACTGAAGATTTAACAGCTTCAAGAGCTTTAACATCTAATGGATCTGGTAAAGTAGAAGTTAGTGCAGTTACATCAACTGAACTAGGATATTTAGATGGAGTATCATCTGCAATTCAAACTCAACTAGATGCTAAACAAGCTAGTGATGCACAACTTACAGATATTGCTGGACTAACACCAACTAATAGTAATTTTATTGTTGGTGATGGATCAAACTTTGTAACAGAAACTGGTGCTACTGTTAGAACTTCTTTAGGACTAGGATCAATTGCTACACAAGCTGCGAACAATGTTTCAATATCTGGTGGAGCAGTTACAGGACTTGGTTCTCCATCTGCTAGTTCAGATGCAGCTACTAAAAATTATGTAGATCAAGCTGTTGCTGGTTTAAGAACTAGAATTATTGCAGAATGTGCTACAACAGCAAATGTAAATTTAACAAATGGTTTAGAAGCTGGTGATACTATTGATGGTGTTACACTTGTTGCAGGAGATAGAGTTTTAGTTAAAGATCAAAGTACAGCTAGTGAAAATGGATTATACTTAGCAGTATCAAGTGGTGCAGCTTCAAGAGATCCAGAACATGATAGTATTGCTGAATTATCTGGTGGAATGGTTGTAGTTAATCAAGGTTCAGCTAATGACAATAAAATATTTTTATGTACGACTGATAACACAGGATCAGTTGGCTCAACTTCAATTACTTATACTGTAATTACACCAAGTAACTCTGGAACTGTTACTCAAATTGGAATAGCAGATTCTGGTGCTGGAGAATTTACAGTTGGAAATACACCTATTACTTCATCAGGAAATATTACCCTTGCAGTTAATAGTATTGCAGACACAAAATTAGGAACTATTGGAACAGCTAATAAAGTTTCTTTAACAGCATTAAATATTGATGGTGGATCTGATATAGGTGCAGATTTAACTACAAGTGATTTAATAATAGTAGATGATGGAGCTGGTGGTACAAATAAAAAAGCAGCATTATCAAGAGTAGTAACCCTAATGTCAGCTCAAGGATTTTCAACAGATGATCCAACTGCCTTAGCAATAGCTTTAGGTTAAATTAATAATAAGGAGAAAATAAGAAATGGCAAACACTTTTAAGACAGTAACATTCGCAGCAGAACCAGCTAGTGCTGGGACTCCTTATGTTATGTACACAGTAGCATCTAGTACAACAACAGTTGTATTAGGATTGGTACTTGCAAATATTCACACTACAGCAGTTACTGCTGAAGTAGAATTAGTTTCTACAACATCAAATAGAGGTGGAGCTAACAATGTAGCTAATGGCACATCAATGTTAGTTAAAGATGTATCTATACCATCTGGAAGTTCTTTAGAACTTTTATCTGGTGGAAAAGTTGTATTAGAAACTGGAGATAAAATTCAAATTGATTGTTCAGTAGCTGATAAACTGTCAGGTACTCTTTCTATAATGGAAATTACATAGGATTAATTTATGGCATATATTGGAAATAAACCAGCTAACAAAGCAATCGTTGCAAGTGATCTTGATCCAGCAGTTATTACTGGTCAAACAGCTTTAGCAACTTCTCCAGCAGATACAGATGAATTTTTAATTAGTGATGCTGGTACTCTTAAAAGATTAGATGCTAGTTTGATTGGTGGTGGTGGAAAAGTTTTACAAGCAATTCAAGGAACTACCACATCTACAACCAGTACATCTTCTACATCTTTTGTAGTAACAGGTTTAACTGTTGATATAACTCCAGCAGCAACATCAAGTAAAATTTTATTAATGGCTTGTGGTGTACTGCAAGGTGGTGGTGGTGTTTCTGCCGTTAGTTTTTTTGATGATAATAATTCAGAAGTTACAGGAACTACAAATGGAATACTTTATACAGAAGAAACTGGACATAGAGAGAATGTTTCTTTTTCTTTCTTACATAGTCCAAGTAGTACAAATGAACTAACTTATAAAGTTTGTTTAAAAAATGGTAATGGTTCTGCTACACATTTTGCAGGAGCTAGTACAAAAGCTACAATAATAGCAATAGAAATAGGAGCATAATATGATTTGTGAAGCAATTTTAAAAATTAAATTAGATGCACAAGTTTCTGTTTCTGGAAATAATATAGATACTTGTACTATAACTTGGCATGATGATAACCCAACAAATATTACAAAAGAACAAATTAAATCTAAAATACAAGAAATGCAATATTGGTATGATAGGAAATCTGAATATCCATCTATTACTGAACAACTAGATGATTTATACCACAATGGAATTGATGGTTGGAAAGCTACAATTAAAACAACAAAGGATAAATACCCCAAATGAGTTATATAGGTAGAGAACCACAAGTAGGAAACTTTCAAGTTTGTGATGCTATATCAGTAGTCAATGGTCAAGCAGCATACACTATGCAAGTATCATCAGTTAATGTATCACCAGAAACTGCTAATCATATGTTGGTTAGTTTGAATGGTGTACTACAAGCACCAGGCAGTTCTTATACTGTATCTGGTTCAACAATTACTTTTGCATCAAACCTAGTTACAGGTGATGTTATAAATTTTATTCATATACTAGGTTCAGTTCTTGATCTTGGTGTACCATCTGACAGTACAGTTTCACTTGCTAAACTAACAGCTACTGGAACTAAAGATGCTACAACTTTTTTAAGAGGAGATAATACTTTTGCTGCTGCTGGTGGTACTAATACTCCAGCTTTTTCTGCTTATAGTAATAGTGGTCAAACATTATCTGACAATACTGATACTAAAGTTGATTTTGATACAGAAGATTTTGATACTGATAGTGCTTATGATGTTTCTAACAAAAAATTTACAGTACCTAGTGGTGAAGGTGGTAAATATTTTTTTTATACAAGAATAAGATTTCAAAAAGCTGGTCTTTCACAATATGTTCTTGCAATAAGAGTAAATAATAGTGAAGTAGCAAAAAGATATATTTATTCTGGTAATCAAACAACAGCAAACTTTCCTGAAGTACAATATTTTAGTTATGATATAAGTGCTATACAAACTTTATCTGCTGGAGATTATGTTGAAGTTTTTGCTAAAGCAGATCACACAGGAAGCGATACAACACCTTTAAATTCTGGCACAATACAAACTGAATTTTCAGGATACAAATTAATAGGAGTATAATATGGCATCACTTTATACAAAAACAAAACTTTATATAGAAGATAATTCTAAAACATGGGATGATACAAAAGTATCTTTACAAAATAATTCAGATGGTAAGGGAGATTTTATATCTTCATGGACTTATGATGATTTAGATAAACCAAGTGACTATCAACTAGCAAATTATGAAACAGCTGGCAACACATTTGAGACAAATGCTAATATAGATGCAACAAGAATAGCACAATATGGTTCTTGGAAATCTCAAATGGAAATGATTTATAAAGACCAAAAGAACGGCACATCAACATTTAAAGATCATTGTGATAAAGTAAGATCAGATAATCCAAAGGGGTAATACATGGCAGTATTATTTGCTAACAACAACTCCCTATCAGCAATCACAACTAAACCAAGTGGTTTTAGTGGTGGTTCAATGAACCTTATCTCTACACAAACTGCATCTGGTTCATCTACAATATCTTTTACATCTGGTATTGATAGCACCTATGATGAGTATGTGTTTAAGTTTTATAATATACATCCATCTGGATTAAATAGGTTTCAATTTAATGGAAGTATAGATGCTGGTTCAAATTATAACGTAGTTAAAACAACTACAATATTTGTAGCACACCATGCTGAAGGTGGTTCAGATGCGGCTTTAATATATCAGTCAGGTGATGATCTTGCACAATCAACAGCATTTCAAGATTTAATGGCTTATGGAAATCAAGATGCTGATAATGACCATTCTTTAAATGGAACTTTACAACTTTTTTCGCCATCTAGCACAACTTTCGTAAAACATTTTATAGCAACAACACAAGGAAACATAGACACAAACTATAGTGTAAATAGTTTTGTTGCTGGATATTTTAATAATACAAATGATGTTGATGCAATTAGGTTTCAAATGAACTCTGGCACATTTGATGGAGTAATAAAATTATATGGCGTTAGTTAAATACAACAACAATAGCATAAGTGCTGTAACCTCTGCTGCTTCAATACCAAGTGGAGCTATGACACATATTAAAACTTTAACTGCTAGTAGTTCAGCTACATTAAGTTTTGTTGATGGAAGTTCAGATGTAGTTTTAGATGGCACATATCCTATTTATGTTTTTAAGTTTATAAATATACACCCAGCTACTGCTAATCAAGATTTTACTTTTAATATGAGTATAGATACTGGTAGTAATTATAATGTAACAAAAACAACAACAGTATTTAGATCAGACCATGCTGAAAATGATGGTGGTGGAAGATTAGAATACAGAACTGATAAAGATTTAGCACAAAGTACATCTTTTCAATACTTATCAGGATATAATAGTAATGATAATGATGGAAATTTAGGTGGTACACTTTATTTATTTAATCCATCAAGCACAACTTTTGTTAAACATTTTATATCTAATATGAATACAATGACAGGAGATCCAGGAAGTTATAATAATTTTGTAGCTGGTTATGGAAACACCACATCAGCAGTAGATGGTATTCAGTTTAAATATGCTTCTGGAAATATAGATTCTGGGAAAATCAAGCTTTATGGAATAAAGGATAGCTAATGAGCATAGTTAAACTAAATAATAATGGAGTAAAGAACGCAACTGCATTTGGTAGTATTACAGGATTAGGCAGTATGACATTTATTAAAAAGCTAACAGCTTCTAGTTCTTCTACTTTATCTTTTGTTGATGGTGCAAGTGGAGTTGTTTTAGATAATACTTATAAGGAATACTTATTTACATATAACAATATGCACCCAGCTACTGATAGTGTTTATTTTTCATTTCAAGGAAATTCTGCTGGTGGTAGTGGCTACAATGAAACAATAACAAGCACATTTTTTACAGCTTATCATGGAGAAGGTGGTGCTGGTGGAGAATTAGAGTATGGTTCTAGTAGAGATCAAGCACAAGGAACAGCAGTTCAAAATTTAACAGATGCTATTGGTAATGA
>Ga0098059_1001593_pt1 | contig 11243 bp, 3 predicted proteins | sample 20_taG_FD_92580 | JGI IMG/M metagenome (GOLD analysis project Ga0098059, IMG submission 92580) | Marine viral communities from the Subarctic Pacific Ocean - 20_ETSP_OMZ_AT15318 metaG | ecosystem: Environmental > Aquatic > Marine > Oceanic | place: Subarctic Pacific Ocean | collected 2015-01-19
CCCATCTATATCAACACCCATTGAAATATTTTCGTCTACTTTTTTAGTCATAACTTAGTTTTCTATAATATATGTAATCACCTATTTTACTAACTTTTTAACGTCTTCTTACTGTTCTTCTTCTACTAGTTTTCTTTTTAGAAGTTCTTCTAGGATTAACAGTAATTGGTTTATCTTCTTTATCCATATCTAAGTTCCATTCAGACCACCCTAAGGTTAATGCCACTTTTTGCCAGTACTCCGCATTTTCACCCATTGCCGCCTCTATATTCTGTGCTTTTCTTATAGCTCTGTCTAATGGGAGGTTAAAAACAGCTGAACTAAATTGTGCACCAGCATTTAAAGCAGGGTTATCTAAAGACGGTTCAAACATGTTATTCTTAGTAATATACCTACGGCTATAATTGGCACTTCTTAATTTTGAAGCTTTTGAATATAAAGGTGGTGAAATAGTTAAAGCGGCTTCTACTACACTCTTGTCATTTGATACTGCTTTAGCAACATTTTTAACTGCTACCGCGGCATTACCAGCCAGACCAGATCCTCTTAATAATGAATCTACCATACCTTCACCAACTTCTGAATATTTTGAAATTTGTTCTTCACTACTTTTGTCTTCCCCAAAAGCAAGAGCAAATAAAGATTTTTGTAAAGCGTTAAACATAAGGTTTTGTATTGTACTGTAATATGTAATTCTACTTATTTTTTCTTTAGCATTACCTCTACCAGCAAATAAATCTTGCGCATTTCTTTTAATAATTCTGTTATACTGCATTGGTGTATTAGCAAACGCTAACATAAATCTACCTAAGTTACCAGCTTGTTGTTCAGATATTCTGTCTGGTCTACTTGATTGCTGTGTTTCTTCTGTTATAGCTTTGAAATCTAAGAATGCTTTTTCTTTAGCTTCCTTTTCAGACATACCCTCTTTTTTATATCTATTTAATCTGTTTCTATACATAGCAGATCCTCCACTTGCTATTGCAAAACTATCAGCCATTCTTGTAAAAACAAATCCTTTGTTAAGCATCATAGCGATTACACCCTGCGCACCACCTTTTTGACTTGCTAATGCCAACTCGCTTTCATTTACATTTATTTTATTACCTCCTCTTCTGTTTTGTAGATAATCAGAATTAAATATTTCAATAAAATCCTTCCAATATTGTTTTTGATTTCCAAAAGCTTTTGCAGCTTGCAAAGGGTTGTTATCTTTAAAGTTTATATAGTTTATATTTGATATTGTTTGTAGTACAGCTGATCTAGTGTTTAAAAACATTATTGCTCCTACAGAACCATTAACCCATTCATTCCATTTTTGAACAGTAGCATCTCCACCCCAAGTTCTGTTAGACCCAGTTTTCATTCTAGCCAAGGTTTTAGTTACATTTTTAACCCAATCTTTACCATAAGCAGCTTCTAATTTATTTAAGTTGTCTTTACTAAATATTGTATCAACATTTTTCTGCCATACCTCTAGATGCTTAGTCCTTTTTCCACCATTTAATAAAGAAACAAAATCCATAGCAATATTACTTCCTACCCAACTTTCACCAGGTTTTGCATAACCATCACCTTTTGTTATTTTAATTATTTCATTTGCAAATTGGTTTAATTCAGGATTTTTTGAAACTTCTTTTAATAATTCTTTTTTGGCAGCTTTACTTAAACCAGGTATTTCATAACCTAATTTATTCCATATTGAGACTCTTACAGCATGCTCTTTTGTAAATATTCCTCCTTCAGTAGTTTCTTTTAATGTCTTAGGCACATTACTTAATTGTTGTTTTACTGCTCTAAAATCATTCGATAACGAAACCTGTTCTCTTGTTATATTTTCCATAGCTAAATTGTATGGTTCATATAAATTCTTTTCATAAAACTCTAATTGTTTTTCTCCTTGTTTTCCTTTAGCTAATGTTTTATGTAATAAACCTGCAAAATCTTCTGCTCCATGTGGTATAAAATAATCACCAAAGCTTTTCCCTGCTTTTGCGCCTTTTGCAGCAGCCATTGCATCAGAAAATATTGCTTCTTTTTTAATACCAGTTGATGCCTCTAAATGTTTATTAAATTCTTTATTTAAATCTTTTGATGCAAATACTTCTTTTTGCATTTTTCTACTTGCAGCATCCACGTTTGCAAATTCTTTTATAAGGTATTCTCTAGCTTGTCTAAGTACTTCCCCTTTAATTTGACCTCCAGAATGATTTTTGGGTGCATTTATATATATATCATATAAGCTTTTCTTTAATCCACTATCAACAGTTTTAAACATTTTTAATGTTTGTGGTGAAAATAACATCCTTGCCATACCAGAAGGGTTTGTTCTTCCGCCACTAGAATCTAATTTATCAAATATACCTTTTGGGCCAACAACACCTGAATAATTAGATATTATTTCTTTTTTATTACTTTCCCATTTACCTTCTACTATACTTCGACCAATTTTTAAAGCAACATCAACCATTGGATTAGCATGTTCCAATTTAGTTTTTTGATTAACCAAAACACCATCTTTGTTTGTGTATTTAAGTTTAGCAGTACCTGTAAATACAGCTGATATAGGTACTAAACCTCGTAAGCCATGTTCAATATTGGTATTATTCCTCATCATTAACATAATGTGCTCCGCCGCTTTTAATTGATTTTTCTTTTTTTGAGCTGGGGTTAAATCTAAATTTTTAGGATTTGATGAATTTTTAAACCAAGAATTTAAAGCATCTCCATATGCTTCAATTAGTTTTGTTTTAACTGTATTGTTTATTTTTTTATACGAATCAGTTAATATTTTATCTCCTTCTTCTCTCTTGCCTTCATTATATTTTTCCTGAGATTTCTTGTACGCAGTTTTTAATACATTTATAGATTTTAGATCAGCTTTTGTAAAAGAACCTTCTGGAAAAAACTGTTCAGATTTTTTACCTAAAGCACTTTCTTTATAAACATTCGCATATTCTGGAACTTCTGTAAAAAATTCTTTCTCTCCTTTCTTATTAATAACATATCTTTCTTTAACTTTTGCCAAGCTAATACCTTCCATATTAGTTCTATAATGCGTTGTAAGTAAGCCTTGCACTAAGCTTTTAGGCATCCATGTTGGTAAATATTCCATGATTTCTCTCGAATACTTAGCAAAATCTTTAGCTTTAGGCGCGTTTATTTGTTTATAACTATTACTTTGAATATTATCTAAATTTATTTCTTGAAATTTCTTGATAGTTTGAGCCCTAAAATCTTTTACAAAATTAACTTTATTATCAATACCTTCCATACCTTTAGCAAATAGTCGCGATAATTTATCTATTATTTTCCAATCTGCAGGGTATTTTCTTTTAAACGCAGCTTCATTCCATTTACCATTTTTATAAAATTCCTTGGCTCTTGCTTGACTTACAATATCCTTAGACGCTAAAACTTCTGATTTACCATCAGCTAATATTTCAATTATTTTACTTCTATTTCCTGCTTGTTTTTCAACCGCCCTTGATCTACTGTTTGTTATAGCTCTACCTATTTCAGCTTGTAACCCTTTTATAATTGTTACTTGATTTCTATCTACAGGTTTAGACTCTTTTGTAAGTAGCTCTAAAAATAATTCCCCAACTTTTTTACCTTTATTAGGGCCGCTTGGAATTTTAGCATCAAAAGGCATTTTAGCTTGTATAGCCAAACCTGCTTTTGTTCCTGTAGTCATATCCGCTCTACCTGTTGCGGTTACTTGACCAGCTTTTGCTTTTACATAAAAATTTCCTAATATGCCTGGATTAACTTTAGTTGAAGATTTAGTAGTTCCTTCTGTTTTTAATCTATATGCCATAGGCAAAAGATCGAACAATGTTTCCGCATTGTTTTTTATAAACTCATGTTTTTTCTTTATACCTTTGAAAGTAAAATCACCACCAAATATTTTATCTGTAATTTTAGGAGCAACGTCTTTTAATGTTGTATAATTTTGTTTTGATAAATCTATTTTACCTAAAGCTGTATCATATGCTTTAGGATCAAATTTAAATTCTTTTACCGGGTCAATAAGTGTTTTTGCAACTTCCCCACTGCCACCTTCTCCAGTTAATGTTTCAGATAATTTAGTATCATCAAGTCTAACACCTTCAGCTTCCCCTCTTTTTAATTCTTTAAATGCCAATGGATACCTTTCATTTAGTCTTTGTTTAAAATAAGCTCCAAATGGTGCAGTTTTTTCTCCAACTTTAAATTGTGTAGATATTTTATCTCCTATTGTATAAAGCTCATTATATAAAGCGTCATAGCTAAGTCTTTTTTCTTTTGGTATATTAAATGCTTCTTGTCTTTTAGGATCAGATAATTTACGTGCCATATCACCAATAAGCCCTAAGTTGTTTAATAATAAATCAAAACTTTGTGCTTCAGTAGGTTTAAATACTCCTTTCTCAACTTCTTTACCTGTTTTTACTATATCTTTTTCAAGCCTAACATTTTCAGCAACTATTTCTTTAGATGCTTTAGTACCACTTTTTGGTGCTTTCTTAGGTGGTCCTAATTCATATAATGTTTTACCATCAATTTTTAAAGTTTTAAAACCTTCAATTTGTTTTGAAATATCTTTTCCTGCTTCAACATTTTTTCCAAACTTACCTAAAAAGTTTACTAAATCTTGTGCTGTTCTAATATTGTCACCCTCTAACTGTACTTTGCCGGTCTTAATTTTATTCCTAACAAGCATGTTCATAAAATTCTCTCTAATACCAGACAATAGACCATTATTTTCCCCTTCAACTAAAAGTCTTTTATAAGTTGGATTTTGTAGTATTTCAACAAGATTAGAAATATACTCTTCCCCTCTAACTTTCTTTTTATACGATATATCAACCAACTCCTCTAGTGTTTGTTTATCACCTATAGGTAGCTTAGAATCTTTTAATTTTGCGCTAATTAATTCATTAATATGAAACTTTAATTTATTAGCAACTTCTGGATTGCTTTTAAATAATTGTTTCATTAATAAATGAGTTACCTCATGCGATTGCAAACCTTTTCTATATGATAATAAATCTATTATTATTTTATCCTTCTGACCTTTTGTCCCAGAAACAAATTCTGCATTATTAGATTTATTACTAAATCCCTCTTTACCTTCTTGAATAGTAAAATCAAACTCTCCTAACGCTTTAGATTTTCTAAGAGCCTCCATAGTTGATGTTACTTGATTTCTTGCTGATTCTATTTGCGCAGTAGTTTCTGCTTTAATAGCTTTTGCGTCTTTAATTTGCTTAGGAGTAGACTCAGGGTTTGTAATTATTTGTTCTGCCGCATTTCTTTTTTGTTGAGCTTGCTTTAAATCTAATTTGCTATACGCTTCATTTGCTCTTGCAATGTCTTTTGATAAATAAAATATTTTACCAAGATTATCTTCTATCTTTTGATTGTTTTCTTTTATTTTAAATGGGTCTGTAACCTCTAATATATTTGCTCTTTCTAATTTAGTATTTTCAGCTTGTAAATCTCTCACAACTTGTTCTCTTGCTTTTATTGATTTAAAATCTAATGATTTAAGGCTTGTACCTCCAATTGCAAAACCTGTAACAGCACTTAGCCCCATTCTTTCTAACATCACATCTCCATCACCATAAAGCTCTTCCATAGCCGTCATAAACTCTTTATTACCTTGTAAATGATCAATTGCAGATTCAAGTATTAAAGCTGATTCAGATCCAGCAACCATACCGCCTGCGCCTCCAATAGTTTTCTGTAATCCTTCATTATATCTAGCCATATTACCTCCAAATGCAAAAGGTATAAATTTTCTAAATGCTGCACCACCTAAATAAAAACCAGCACCAGAGCCTGTTTTAGCCTCTCCACCAGTTACAACTTCAAATTTAGCCTCCTCCATTAATGCCATATACATATGATATCTTGCTCTCTGCATTTTAGTACCTTGTTGTAATGCCCTTAATACTCTAGCACCCCCAGTTGCACTTAATGCGCCACCCGTTGCATAATTAACAATAGCAAACTTAGCTAATTCAGGAACAAAATGACCTAAATTCTCAGCGGATTTTAAAAAAAATGATTTTTTAAATGTTTCTTGTTGCTGTTCACTGAAAGGTATATTAGCATCCCCAAGTATCTTTTGTATTTCGTCAAGTTCTTTTACAGTAGTTGTACCAATCTTTTCCGCATTTTCTTTACCAATGGTGGACTCTACAGCACTTTCGAAAAATCTTCCAATAGTAGTTATAGCACTTTTTTTACGAGTACCGGGATCAATATTCATTAAATACGTAAGGCCATATGCCTCTTTTTCTAAATGTAGTCTACTAGCATCTTCTAAATAATTATCCCAAGTTCCTCTTACATCTGCAGTTACAATAGATTCACCTTTAGGGTTCCAATGTTTAAAAACAACACCCTCGTGATCTTTATAAGGCATCAGATCTTTTATCTTTACATTACTATAAGAACCGTCTTCGTTTTCTTTATAACCTAATTTATCCAAGTGCATGTGTTGAAAACCCTTGCTCCCTCCATTTGGCTTGAAATCAATAGTCATGTCCAAACTTCTTTCATTATCTGCATATTCTTGAAGATGATAAAAATATCCCATCTCAAGTTTTTGAAAATCAGTCTTTGCAAGTTTTTTTAATTCTTTCTTTTTTTCTTTAAATTCAGCAGTAAGATCAACTGTATTTTTTGTTGGGGTATCAATCCTTTTACCATGTGCATTACTAAATAAAAACTTAGTGTCCTCATCAAATCCAACTATTTTATTTTTAGCAGCCTCAATTTTAGGTTGCAATATTGCCAATTCTTTTGTTGCTCGCACAAACTCTTCCGCGGAACTATCTTTGTTATTAATTATACCCTGCAGCTCTCTGCTTTGATCTATAGCAAGAACCAGATTTTTTCTTGAGGGGAGGGTATACTCTTCTATATGTAAATCTTTTAAAGTTTCTAGTTTTGCTTTTTGATCAGCAGTTCTTTCTTCAGTTACTTTTACTTCATGCTGGAAGGTTTTAGCATGTTCAGTGGCATAAGCTTTATCTATTAAGTCGTATATCTTTTTATCAAGGTATGATTTATTTACACCAGCTACATCAATAGCATCATCACCAAATCCTGTAAATTGATAGAATTGGCCAGTGGTGTTTATATTGTCTTTATTGTAGTTTTTTTCAACATGCTTTTTTACAGCTCTAAAAACATCCTCTCTATTTTCCGAGAAAAGCTTTTTTCTTTCTGTTCCTCTAAATTCATCATCCATTACATTTCTTAAAAACTGAGGATCCATTATAAGATCTTTTGCATTAGAATGTAATAAATTAGCTATTTCCTCATTTCCAGGGTCTGTTGTGTCTGGTTTAGAAATATACCCAGCAGATGAAGAGCTATAGTTAGATCCTGAATTAAACCTTTTTGGGCTTTGTGATCCCGAAGAAATATTTTCCGAAGGCAACTCCATATTGTTGGGTGCTACAGTTTCCTCCACAACCGCACCCTGTGCTGTGGGGTTTTGAAAATCCGGTTCGTTGATTTTTCTAATTTCTGGGCGTTCATTTAAAAAATCCTCTAATGTTAAACCTTTAGATTTTGCTATTTCTGTTACTCTTTCTGCAGAGAACTTTACTCCTTTATATTCAAACATATTATAAAATTATTAACTATTACTTAACTCTTGATCCACTAAAGCATTATATAATGGTTTCCATGGGTGTTTCTCACTAAGCTTTGCTCCTTGTTTTTTCTTCCAAAACCAATCCATAAATTGTGGGTGGGCATACATTTTCTTCAATCCGAATTCTTTTTTAATATACCCAGCCCATTTATCCATTTTACCAGAAACAAACTGTGCAGGGTTATTTAAATAACTATTAGAAATTAATGCTTCGTATGCATTATCTCCTAAAACAGTAGCATTTTCAGATTTTAAATCAGATAACATAGCCTTATACATGCTTTTCATTGATAAAGGATTATATATATTATACGGTGTACTTGATGCAATTATATCAACTTGAGATTTTTCATTACCTTGAGTTTCTGTAACATATCCATCTTCATGATCAAATGTTATATCCCCTTCAGGGCTAATAAAAACATCTTTAATTCTGTGTAATTGTCCTTTATCCCCAACCTTAAGAACTTTGCCTATAAAGTTATTTCTCATTTCTTCTGATCCTTTTAATCCATAAACAGTTTTAGGAACATCATATTCGTCACCTAATTTATCTGCTTTTTTCTGATCATATTCAGGGTTTGCAAAAACTTTTACACCAGGTCTTACGGTAGTACCGATAGGTAATGTTGGATCTAATCCAACTGGTTCACTACCTCCACCTTGCACTGAGCCTGTATAATCCATAGGGTTCTCGATTGTTTCCATAGAAGTAGCAGTAATTTTAGAAATCTGCTCCGTCCTTTTCCTTGAATAATCATATATTGCTAATTCCTTTCTTTCTGCATCAGTCATTTTATTGTCAACTTCTTTTTTTGCTGGCGGAACATAAGCCTTGTTTAATAAACCTCTATCCATCACATCTTTCTTAACACTCTCATGATATATTGCAGCTTTTGTAATAGCTTGACCATCATGAATACTTTTTATTACTTCAGCAGGTGTCTTTCCTTCTAATTCTAATACAGATTCCTCATATCCTTCTGGTACACCCGCGTTTTTAAGAAGGGTTTTATTTGCTTGGAAATTTTTAAAGACCTTATTAAAATCATCACCTAATATAGATTTAATTTTTTCAGTACCCATATTCATATTGCTATTTAATATTAATTTTAGTTTACTATCATCAATATTTGCAATTGAAGGTACTGTTCTTTTTAACATATCTATTGCATCTTGAGAATTTGTTTTTAGATACTTTATTCCATGATTAGCAAACAACCCAGCTAACTCACTATCTTCATCAACTACTGCTGCATAGGTCCCATCCGCGTTTGGTTGTATTGTCTCATAAACCCCTTGGTCGTTCTTTATATAAAACGAGTCTGTTTTTATTTGCTCTGCAATACTTCCATGTAAGTGATCTTCAGGTCTAAGCACTTCTGCTTTAGTTGAACCAGGCGCTATAGATTCGTCTACTTTTAAATCACTTTCTTTATTTGCTACAGCCGCAGAAGTTTTACTTACAGTACGAGTATTAATCTCATCATTCCTCGCATCAATACTCGCTCGCATTTCTTTAGTATCAGTACCCATTATTCGGGATAGTTCCGCAGCAGAATATTCTTTTTCTACATTACCCGCATCATCAAAAATCTTTAGACCAGAATCCCAGCCCATTGGTATATTTTTATCTTTATCTCCTTCTATAAATTTAATACCAGTATCTATTCGACCTGCTTCAACAGCATTTTTAATTAATTTTAAGTCCTCATAATCATCACTATTCTTATCAACATGTTTACCAAAGTCCCACTCTGGATCATATATCTTATTATACATAGCATTAATAGGAGCCATTTTGTCGCTAAAATCATTTTCTAGCCTTTTTAAATCCATATCCCCCAGCATTTTTCTACCGCCTGTAAATAAACCACCTATTCCTTTACCACCAGGTTCTATTTCTAAAGCCTTTTTATAAAATTTATCTAGTTCTCCTTCTAATTGTTCTCTAGTTTTTTGACTATTTGCTATAGCTGCTTCACCTTTTTTTCTCATTGCATCAGCTCTTTCCTCAACACTTGATACATAATTTTTATCCGCTTCAATTTTCCTCTGACCTTCAGCAAAGCCTTCTTTTAAACCTGCTTGAAACTTTTTATCAAAGTTTTCAAAACCTGCCGCGTAGTTTGGCGCGTTTATTAATCTTGGATTTTCGTATGCTCCCATAATTAGTCTAGTTTATTTAAATATTGTTGATATTGTACTTGACCCCCAACTGCTCCAAACATACCACCTATACTCCCCAAAGCACTGCCCATCATAGAACCAGCTTGTCCCTGAAGTTGATTTGCTTGCATTTGTGCATTTTGTTGTTGAGCAGCTAATCTATTTAATTTCATATTATCTCTGCTTTCTTGTGCTCCAAACATAAATGCTAATCCTTGTGCTTGAGCACCTTGGACCCTTGCCCCTTCTCTCATTCGTAATTGCTGCATTTGTTGTTCGCCTTGTGCTCTTAACCTTGTATTTTGGGCCTCTTGTTTTTGTATATCCGCTGCAATATTAGATTTACTTCTCGATGCTGCTTGCGCTAGTGCTGTTGCGCCCCCTGCACCTGCTCCCGTTGCTCTTAATGTATCTAAAGTAGTTGCTAATGAAATATCTTGTTCTTGTGCTTTCATTTCCGAAGCTGCAGTTGCAACTTGTAAATTTTCAAATGGGTTTGAAACCATTGAGCTTAAATCTTTAACACCAGCATAAGGATTTATTACTGCTTGCCTATTATTTTCTAAACTAGTTATTTGTCTATTTAATCTAGCCGCTTCCTCTCGTCGCCTACGCATTTCCCTTCTAGCTTTACCAGCGCCAATAAGGCCACCGATCAAACTAACACCCATGCCTATTAAAGAACCTCCGCCACCGCCGAGAAATTTACCAAATCCTGATTCTGCAAATCCACCCATAATTTTTATTTTGATGATATTACAACCTCACTTGAAGCTGCAAATAATTCTTGTTTACTATTTTCTGTTGTTTTTAATGTAACATTTAAGTACATCCCTTTTAATCCCGATATTTCACTTCCCCACAACAATTCATTTTCCCCTGCGGTAGAAGCATTATTTTGTAATAATGAGAAATATTTATTTTCTTTCTTTTCAAACATTGTTGGCAATATACTAACTAGATCATTGCTACTATCATAGCCAAAATCAAATTCATATTTAGCTATATCTTGCCCTATATCTGAATAAACAGTACCTTCTAGATCTGTTTTAATTTCATTAGCGGCCCAACCAGAGGTTCCTTCGTAACCTAATGTTTTAAAGTTTTTAACTATTGACCCATCCGTATTCATAATTAATGACACGCTAGAAGTCGCGATTGGTTGGCCGTAAAATGTATTATAATCTGAATTCTTATAATGTTCCCAAACATTTCCTTGATAGAATGTATATAATGTATTATTTAATGTAAATCCAGCTTCTGGATAGTAACTATAAAAACTGGCCCAACCTCTTGATGTTTCATCATAACCTAATGTTTTATTAGTTTCTTTTAAATGAAGTACATATTGATCTTTTACATTATCATATAAACCAATTATTTTAATATTACTTTTAAGATTATCTTTAAAATAATC
>Ga0098059_1001594_pt1 | contig 11242 bp, 12 predicted proteins | sample 20_taG_FD_92580 | JGI IMG/M metagenome (GOLD analysis project Ga0098059, IMG submission 92580) | Marine viral communities from the Subarctic Pacific Ocean - 20_ETSP_OMZ_AT15318 metaG | ecosystem: Environmental > Aquatic > Marine > Oceanic | place: Subarctic Pacific Ocean | collected 2015-01-19
CTCGATACAGGTGGTTCTCAGCAAGCGGTCGGTGTATATCTGGAACGACACTATCTAACCCATCTGCCGTTCCGTCTCCATTCCACTCATAATACGGTGGCTTAAAGTCAACGTCCGCCGTTGGAGGGTCAATGTCAGCGATCGGATAGTAGGTATCGTCTGCAGGCCAGCGCCCCATAGTCGCATCATCTAAGGTCTTTACGCGCGCGGCATACACGCGGATCTTCAATCCCGTCTTGCCCTTTCTGTACGGGTAGCTGAGTCCGAAGTTCATCAGCTTGTCGATGTCTTCAAATTGGATCTTCGGCCTTGATGAGCCCATCGTAAACTGTGACGACTCAGGCGATGGCGGGCTCTCGATAATGGGATCAGGAAGACCCCCCTCTGTCCGCTTGATGTACCCATTACGCTCAGAAGCAACGCCCCACACATACGTGTACCTAAACTTGAATACGCCCTTTGGGTAATCAATCGAGCTCCATGAGTTCGCAGTATCCATGACTGTCGGCCTACGAGTTGGCCCGCGCAGCTGTTCGATAGCTCCTTGGTATATGGAGTTCGGTGTCCCCTTGTTCTCTCCCCTAAAATCGCGGAGATGAAGGCGGTCAACCAGCCCAACGTCAAGTCTCTGGAGCTGGTCGTTCTGGTACTCGGAGTCCCAAGCAGATGCGTCAACAACCCTGACGTAATCAGACTTCAAGTAGATGTTCGGCTGATACAACCGAAAGGACTTCTTGGTGTTGTTGGTAAGTCCGTGTGGTCGGTCCACCGTCACCCGACGGGTGTTGCTGCCCGACTGAGCAGCGGGATCTGCCTTGTCCGTGAAGAACTCTCTGCATCGAAGGCGCCGGACTGTGCCGTCATCCTCCGTCAGCTCAAGGTGCATGAGGCCGTCCCACTGTCCGTCCTCTAATGGCCTCCACGTAATGTCAGCATCGAGACCTAAGATGTCGCCATCGGCATCCTTAAACTCAAGAGTCCACGGATCTTCCGTTCGGTACAGATACACTTTGGTATCAGCCGTGGTCTGGTCTTTGTAAACGAAGTGCGTTTCGGTCGTTGGGACCAACGCCTCGGGGACATCTTTCGACATCTTCCGATACGCAAGGTTGATCGCACGGTTCAACCTTTTATCAAATGCTGTGCCTGATGAAGTCCAAGCACGGAGGTCCAGTACAAGATCACGTAGTTCTGCGAGATTCATACTGGACCCCCGATAGTTGGCTTACAACACGTCAATAAGACAGGTAGTCAGGAAGGTAGTGGCGGCGCTGTCGTCAAGAGCATAGCCGATTCCCTTACTGTCATCGGTCTCCGCAGACGTAGCCGTATCGACCGTACCAGCAGCATCGTTGATGATGTTATCACCAGCTGCCAGGCCGGCATCGCCCTTGACGGTGCAAACACCCTTGGCAACGATCCAGCCGTAAGAGCCTACGGCGATAACTCCCTGAGCAACGCCCAAGACTTTATTCCGGTAGGTTGTCGATGCGCTACGGAGGCCATCGAAGGCCATACCCTTGCCTGCGGCATGAGTACAGGAGGCAGGTGCCTCTCGAACGACAACACATCCCTCGAACCAGGCATTTGACGGATCATCGTTGTAGACGTAGATCCATGTAACTGGACCCCCCTCTCCATCGACGGTCTGCTGAGTGCCGAGATCGACTTCTTGTGTTGTTGAAGTATCGGTGGTCGAGCCACCGTCAGTGAAAGATTTGTACGACATGATTCCTCCTTATGCGGTTGCGGTGCCAGTAACGACGGCTTGAGCAGGAAGCTTGGTACAGATCGCGTTGCCTTGCATAGCGAACTTAGCAGACACAACGTCTTGATCACCAATACGATCAGCGAATGGGCTGATGTTGGGCTTCTCAAGCCAGATCCATTCCCAAAAGTCAGTGTTCAGCATGTAGGTAACGCCACCAAGGGCATCGCCGGAGAACAAAGACTGATCGAGATCAGGATCATCGTATACCTGCGCCATACCAAGACTCAGAGACAACATGTTGTTGTTCTCTTGCTTGTCACCGATGAGCTGCAAGCGGATCTTTCCATCACGCTCGTTCTCAAAGTGAGAGTACGAATCAGAGTCCATGATGACCAGATCAGGACCACCTTGAGGCTTGCCTGCGTAGTGAGCAGCCTTGCGGTACTGCTGACGGAGTACCTTCATACCAGAATCAGCGAACGATGTAACGTCGGCGCGCTGGTTGAAGTGGTATCCTGACTCGCTCTTGGCCACGTTGAACGTAGGCAGAACTTGATCAGCAGGGTTCTCGTTCAGTGAAAGAACACCGTTTGTCACGCCAGTACCGATACCACTTGTGTGAGTACCAGGAAGACAGACAAAGCCCAGGAGTTCCGAGGTGTCAAAGACAAGCCCGCGACTGGTTCCAGTCAGCAAAAACTTGTTCATGTCACCCGAAATACCTTCCATCGTAGCCTTCGGATACGCATCAATCAGGCGGACAACAGCTGCCTTACCCTTGTTGATGTTGAGGACTTTCTTTGGAATGGTGACCAAAGCAACTGCGCGGTGGGTTTCCACTTGCAGCTTTTTGATTTGCTTGCGACGGACGTTTGTGAGCAACTCGTCACCACTGAAAACACCAGTACCCTTGGCAGGTGCGCCAGCAGCGAAGTCGCGCTCAATATACGTTCCGCCATCGTTACTGACCCGCGCCTTCTTCTGCAGCTCACGCCACATAGGAATGGACGTCTCAAAAGCATTGATGAGAGGTCCGCGCAGATCGGCAAATGTAGTGTTTAAGGTATCAAGATCGATAGCCATGAGAACATTCTCCGAGATGGGGTTTAATAAACGATTGTGATTGTCGCCTGCCCACTTTCTCTCAGAGTTCCTTTCGGCCTGCTCTTCCGTACGTTGGGTGCTGTAGCTACCTTACGCGGTGAGTCAGCTTTGTGCAAGCAAACGTCTACGAACAGTATCGTAATCGTCCTGGCTGGCGCTCTCAGTTCCCGAAGCCGCTGAGTTGTTGTTCATCATGGCGATCGAATCTGGAACCTTCGGCTCTGGTTTCTTCTCAAGTAGCGACGACGCCATCTTCAAAGAATCTTCTTTGTTGAATCCGGCCTGCCTGGCCTTCACAAACGCATCCCATGCTGAGTCCGATTCGTACACGTCCTTGCCGTTGGCCTCAACCCACTTGATGAGCTCGTCTACCTCGGCCTCGGCCTGTGCGCGCTGGACCTCGGCGAGCTTGCCCTCCATCTCTTGCTTGTCTTTCAGCGCCCGTTCGAGCTCGGAGCGAACGTCCTTGGTCGGATCGTCCACACCGTAGAGCATGTTCTGGATGCGCTCGCGCTCGGCGCGAATCTCGTTTTCCAGGTGCTCCCGCTGCTTCGCAACGTCCTGAAACTTCTGCTGGTAGCCACGCTCAAAGTTCCCCAGCTTGGACTTCAACCCCTCTTTGACCAGTCCTCGGTGCTGCTCTGGTAGCGCCTTGTACCACTCGGATGACTCCAAAGCCTCCAGCTCGCCATTCCAGGACTCCGGCACAGCAGTGCCCTCAGAAGCAGAAGTGCTCGCTTCCTTAGCTTCCTCGGGCGGGGTTGACGGAGCACTACCAATGTTCGCATCAGTCCCATTCTGCTGTTCCGCAGCTGGCGCTGCTTCAGATTGTTGCTGTCCCTGTTGTTCCTGTGTCATATACATCTCCTTCGATTGTGGCATCGGAAGCTGCGTCCTGCTTACGCGCTACTTCCATCATAATCATCTGCATGTCACCTGCGTTTCCAGACAAGTGATCAGCAAGCTCTTGGGGGCTCATGTCTTTGAGCCAGTCAAAAGTCTGAGCGCACTCAAGCATCAGCTTGGCCTTGGCCTCATCGACCCCAAGCACCTCCATCAGCGGTGCAGTGTCACCAACAGGAGCGTCTGCCTTTGGCGCATCGGGTGTCTCCACCTCTTGGGCCGAGATTCGTGCCTCGTGATCGCCTGCGCGCTTGTCAACAACGGCGCTAAGCGCCTTCAACTCTTCGATTGGATTTACTGCCACGGGAACTCCTATGAGACAAGAACTTCGACTTTAACGTCGCTTGTTGGGCTGACTGTGCCAGCTGTGCCAGCTGTATTAACACACCACATACGGAGCTTCGACGTAATCGCAATGCCCTCTGGAAATGTGTACGTCAGCTTGGTCGAGGCTGGACAGTGAAAAAGATATTCGGGTGCATCAGTACCAACATTGCTGGCACCTGCGTTTGAGGTGCCGTCGCCGTTGATGATCTTGAGATACGCAACGTCTGTGCCGTTCGCAGTGTTGTCAATCTCAATCATGTGGATCGTACACGCCCCACCCATAACGTCCTCGGCAGGCGTGGCGTTTGCAGGCGAGTATGTGATCAAGCTCGTGCCCAGGGCGGTGCTTATGTCCGCGACATCTACAGCCATTCTAAACTCCGGTAGTAAAGTAAATAGTAACGGTTCCGCCAGACGGTGCAGTAGTGCCCGCTGTGCCAGGATTCTTCTCACACCAGACGTTGATACCAGTAGCGAACTTCAGGCCCGATGGGATGTTAATCGTCCTGGTGCTGGAAGCAGCCACGCGAAAAATGTGCGTAGGTGCCGTAGTCCCCACAGCGTCAGTAGTGGAGAACGTACCGTCCAGAATCTTCACATACGTCACAGCCGTTGCCGCGTTGTCAACCTGGATACTGTAGACGGTTACCGCACCACCAGTGATGTTGGTCTGTGCAGCTGCTGTTGTAGTAGTAAGCTTCACCGTCCGGTAGGACAGATTTTCTTTCGGGGTCAATGAAACGGCCATAGGAACCTCATTCTAAAAGTACGGTATCACTTGCGAGCAAGCTTCTCCAGTTTCTTCGCTTTGATTTCAGACTTGCGTTCTCGAATATCGCTCTCGCAATAACCCTTAGACCTAAGATTGGTAACCGAGCGATGGCGGGCCTCTTCGGAGCGGACCTTGCACGCAGCTGCAGTGTTGCCACTAACAACGAGCTCCTTGCCTGGGTTTTCTCTGCGTTTCTTTGCAATCATCTTGTCGAACTGCGCACGGGTCTCGATGATTCCTGTGGCGGTCTCTATTGGCGTCCAGCCCGGTTTTATCCGGGGCGGGTCTAACCACGCTACTCTGCGATCAGAAGAGCACACAGGGCAACCTGGGCGCCCGTCTGAGCGGCGGTACAAAACGCTTCGCTCAAACTCTTCGCAGGTAGCGCAATACAAGTCGTGGACAATAAATGACATCAGGAGAACTGTGGGGGTGGCTGGGTTTCAGTAACCTCTGGCGTATACGCCTCGGTTTCCTTCATCGCGTTGGCTTCAACTTCGGCCTGGTCGGGCATCATCGGACTCTCCGCAGACATTCCCGCTGTCTCTTCCGCGATCTGCTGTTCAGCAACCATATCCGCTTCGACCTGTTGCTCAGCCTCCACCTCGTCCTTTGGTCGCAGCAACTTCGTTGGAAGATTGTTTGTCTCGACCAGATATTCGTCGATCGCACGCTGATCAAAGTTTGGAGACTCCTTCAATGAGTTGAGCAGCCCAATAAACAGCTCAGCTTCCACGGCTGGGTTGGATGAGATGGGGTTGTACGCGATCATGTCGAAGTAAACGTCCGCAGACGAAAGATCATCAGCCGTCAGGCTGACCCACTCCGCAGATCCAGAGATTTCGACCTGCCGGTCAGTTTTCATAAAGTTCGATGACAGCCACACGCACTTTTTGGCCACATCTTCCAGCCCCTCGGCCAGGTTACCCACGCGATTCGACAGTCTGGTTCGCAGCTGTGCGTCGATTAGCGCCAGCTCAGTAGCTGTTCGAGCTCCTGTCACCTGACCACGGGCTGCTTCCGCCAATGCGGACACGAATGACGCGATCTGCTCCTGTTTGCCCAGGAACTCCAGCACTTGCGCGTGCAGTTCCGGTACAGGTGCGCTGTAAAACGCCTCCGATAGCGCACCAGGCACGTCACTTGCCGTGTGAATGGGCACATACGCCCCAACTGACGCACTAACCGCCGCACTCAAGTCCTCTTCGGCGACCAAACCCGCATCGTACAGAACCCGTGGGACCGTCAAGTGGACCACCTTGTTCCAGAAGGTCAGTATCTCGTTGATACTCTCCTGTTGGGGCAGAATCAGCTGTACTTCGGAGAGCCCACGCACGTCAATGCTGTTGTGGTTCAGGCTGAACACCGTATACGGCACGTACAGCAGGTCATCCTCGAAGACAATCCGGTCTCCGTTGGGGACATAGTGGTAAACTTTCTTCTCTTCTACGTCGTAAATCTCCCACAGCTCCACCCAATCCGTAGCTTCGCGGACTTTTTCGTCGTTTACGTCCGCATCAGGCCCCACCAGCCACTTCGGATACGTGTCAGCATGTACATCACCAGCTTTTTTGTACTTTCCATCTTCAACACGTTGACGAAACTGATCAATCGATAGGACCGTACACTCCATCCAGTAGCGAATGTCATCGGAATCCCGTACCGAGAGGTCGAAAAACAGCATCGAGGGGTCCACAGAACGCACAACAGGCATGTCTGCGTCTTTCGACCATGTGGTTTTCAACACCCCACGGTTGCATAGAACCGCATCCGTCAACGCAAGAGACGCCCGCTTGCGAATCTTGCACTGGCGAAAGCACCAATCCAGAAATGCAGTGATCGATGGAGCCATGTCCTCCGATTTGGCAGACGTTGCCTTGGCAGCAACACGCGGGCGCGGGCCCAACATCGCAGAAATAGCCGACTCAGCAATCGAAAAAACCATGTTCTCAGAGCACAAGTAGCGGTTCTCGACCGTACTCGTGTTGAAATGCTTGCCACGGTACAGAGCTCGTGCCTTGTCGAACGTCTGCTTCTCGTGAGACTCATAGTAGTTCTTATGTGCCTCGATCAGATTTTTCATGTCACGCGGCATTCTCTACCTCTTTGGCGGTGGGATGAACGGAGAAACTAAAGCAGCTTCCTCTTCTCGTCCATAGTTATCCAGGTCCCTGATGCTAACATAGCCTGCCGGTGTGGCCTGGCCTTGTGACGCAAGTGTAATCGGAGTGAACGCTCGGCGGGACAAAATGTCACCCGCCATGACAACAGTAATGGCACGATCGAAGTGATGCCCTTCATTTGACTTGGAATCACGGGCCCTGCCGTCATAGTCCAGCATCTGGTGCAAAGTAGCGCGACTGCGAATACACAAGTCGTCTTCCCTCAACAGCTGAATCGTTCTGGCCTCGGCTTCCTGCAATCGCTTGCGCGTGTTGTACCAACCAGGATGAGACTTGTCCGTCCACAACAATCGCTGTGTCCCGTAGCTCCGAAGCGTTGCAATACAGTGAGCTGCGTTCGACTCAACAGCCAACAAGCAGTGGCCGTATCGCGCCTGTATCCGGCACAGCCGATCAGCAAACTTCCCAGGATCTTCGCGGCCCGACCAGTTTGCAACCTCCTCTCTGGCTATCGCGTCCCACACAGTCAAAGCACTCGGGTCGCCCTTCGCGCCGTATCCCGCAGGATCAGCTGTGATCAGGTAAACCCCGTTGGCCCGTGGAGGTTGTAGCTCATTACACCCCCACTCTCCCTCTTTTGGATCTGCAACCGCCGTCGCCAGCTGCTCGCGAAGCGCGTCCTCTGGCAGCACAGGATCTAAAGAGCCCAGCCAGCCATCGTACGGATCAGACGGATACTTCGATCGGAAGAGCCGCGTGTCACCCGCAAACTCCGTGTCCAAGCTGCGACGACGGAACATCAAGTTCTCGTACCCCATCCCCTCGTGTTGTTCCAAGTAGCGCAGCTCATCGTTCGATGGAACAAAATCAGAAGGAACCGGCAACCGACAACTCACGTCACGCCACCACTCCAAGAACACAGGATGAAACCGACCCTTGCCCTCAAGAGCAGAACGCCACATGCGCTCGTGCTGTGAACCAGAACGGCCAAACGTAGACTCCAACACCACCCGCGCGTTCGGACGCTTGTTGATCGATGGAAACAAATGCGCAGCCGCTTCCCGCTGGTGAGGCCACTCGCCGTACTCCGTCAAAACCAACCGGTCAATCGATCGACCAACAGCAGGAGCTCGACCCGCTCCCGTCAACGTCTGAATCCCGCCACCATGCTCAAACTCAATATGCCGGACTCCACCCGACTTCGACCCAACCCTGAACTTCGATGGAATCCCCCGGTACGCAAACTGCAGCCGCTCGAAAGCCATCTCCGCAGTCTCGTGCTTCTCCGCAACCAGTACCCCCTTCACCCCCCGACTGAACATCACTTGACCCAACAACCACATCACCGCCAATGTCGTCTGCTTTGCCTGGCGATACTTTCCGATCATTACCCAACGATGATCCACCATCGCGTCCAGGACCACCCGCTGCGCATACGTCGGGTCCAAGAACCCTACGCCCTCGTCCTCCCGAAGTATCTGACAAACTTGTACGAACCGACGAGGATCGGACAACGCTTTCCGCGCTGCCGACATTCGGTCCACAGTCAAGAATCACCGCCCGTGCTCCCTAACAATCGTTTGTAAAACTCTTTCTCTTCCGATGAAAGATCATCCGATGTGTCCATCTTGCCAAGTAGCGGGATCACTCCACGATGTAGCTTCGCCAACTCGGCTTCCGCTTTCAACGCCATGTCGTCATTCTGCAAAGTGGTGTGGCGAGCAACCGTCCGGTGCAATCGCTTGATCTGAATGGATACGCTTAAACGTACACCGTCCGCGTCCATCTCAGAACGGAGCGAACCCTTCACCCCCTCCGCATCACGAATGACCTTTCGCACACCACCAGCTTCATATGACTCGTCAATCCGCTGAGCTTCTCGATTCGACCACCGACCGTCCACCAGCGCATCCTCAATCGCTAAACGATGATCCGGGAACTGCTGCTCACCATGCTCAATGAACTTCCCGCGCACTGCTGACTCCACTTTCGGGCGAGGAGGAGGCGGAACCCAGCCCTGCTTGAGCTGAGAAACAATCCAATCAACGTCCCGGTACACAGTACGCAGACTGCAATCGTAGTCCTCTGCTACCTTCTCGTAGTATTGGCGCGTCAAAGACGCTGGGTCCTCTATCATTCGCCTGGCAATCATGTTTCGACGGCCAGATCGCTGCTTTGTTGTCATTGTGCTCATGTTTTCACTGTAGTCAATATGACACGGGTTTACAAATGGTCCGGTTTTTTTGAAGGGGGTCCGAAATATATCGCGAAACCATTGGTGGAGGGTAGGGTTGTTGCCAACTGAAACTTTTAGCTGTGCTGTCCGGAGCAAGCCCGGAGTGTGTGTGGTGTGAGACAGTAGATACCGAACTGTACCACTACTGTCTCGGGTCACTGTCACGGGAGATGTCGGTCGAATAGAATCGAAGTGAGACAGATGTGACAGTGGATTGAATCTATCTCACCGTTTGGGGGAGAAAACAAAATAGACTATTCCCACAACTCAGTAGACCCTGATCCTTCATAGGCTTTGTAAGACCTACGAGTGTTCCTAATATATAGATACTTAAACATTACTGTCACTTCTGTCTCACTACTACTCCAACAAAGCCACGAGGCCCGTGACAGTGCCTGAGACAGTGGTGAGACAATACACCTTGTACTGTCTCAGTGTCGCTGCCGCGACCTGTATCTTGCCTCGTCAGGCCCACTCGCTCCACATTCCGCGAACCCGTTGCACCAGTACTGTATGTCTGGTGCCCAGCCATCCACCTATTTCAAGTCAAACCTTCGCGGTTTGACGACTGGATTACTGGCCCCCGCCTGCGGCGAGCTATTGGTGTCAGCTAAAGCTGACCTATTACTCACCACCCCTCTGTCCCCTCCTCCGTAGGAGGGGATGAGTACGATTCCCCTACAGGTCAACCCCTCCGGTAGTTGGGGGATAGACATGTGATCACTGTGGCACACATCGGCCCGTCCGTCGACCGATGACAGTCGACAGCCGTTCCGCTGCGATGCCTATCACAGTGCATGTCTATTTTCCCCCCCAACAACCTCCGCGGCCTCCCCTTCGGGAGAACCGCACTTGAAAACAAAGGAAACACAATGCCGCTCGCTACAACCTCAACTAACCCTCAACCAACAACAACAACAACAAGGAGCACTACCATGCTAAAGCCAAGAAACCCGAAGCCCCTCTACCGCAGTCACTACATCCACAACGGACCGGTGAACAAACGCATCGCCATGTTCATGCGGGAGCAGCCCCGACTCGTCGGGACACCCACGGACGCCGAGCTTGTCTCACGTCCCTGGGAAAACTCCCACATCCACTGGTTCTGCAGCCGAAACACAGCACGAATGCTGATGAACCGGATGCTGGAAATCCGAGACTCCGAGGAAGCCTGGGTCGAAGTGCGCCGAGCCATCGACAACATCATCAGACGCATCCAGGCCATGAGCACCGTGAGCTTCGACAACGACATCGGACATTTCAACCGATTCGAGCCCATCGTCGACCTCCACTCTCCATTCACCATCGAGTGGAACCGCACCTGGGACTCCAGCAAGTGGTACGAGGACACCGGACCCCGACCGGCACGCAAGCCACAACCAGAGGACACACGCCCTCGCATCGTGATGCCAGCGACCGGAACTGCAGTGCTGGCGCAGCACAAAGAGGAAGAGTCACCCTTCCCGAACCCTCTACCAGAGGACTTCGAGCAGACCGGACGTGTCTCGCGCACCCTGTACAGGTGTCGCAGCATCTCCGACATCCCTGGTGTCGGACCTGCCCGCTGCCGCACGTTGATGCAACGGTTCCAGACCGTCGAGAACCTTCGGCAGTCCAACGTCCAGGAGCTCACCGCCATCCCCGGCATCGGAACCAAGCTGGCTGCCGCCATCATGGTGTCCGTCACCGCTACCGTTGGAGGTGCATGATGCACCGTTCTTCCATCGACTGGCCATCCACCACTCTTGTGGTGGCTCTGGCCTTCGTCCTCCACTTCACCCTCAACACCCTCCTTCTACCATGAAGGGGGGACCCAACAAGGAGTCGCTATCGCGACCACATACTCAGCGACAGTCCGAACCCCCTGCCACGGTGGCGGGGCGGCGGGGCTCAGCAACACCGGCTGCACGGCGCAGCCACTACTCAACCCCGGCTGCAGAGCGCAGCCATTGGAGCACTATCATGTCCGTTAATATCAGAACAACCACAACACTGGGTCTCAACTCACAACCACCACCCGACCCGTCATGGACCGGCTCATTCCTACACAGGTACGAGTTCATGCC
>Ga0098059_1001595_pt1 | contig 11226 bp, 7 predicted proteins | sample 20_taG_FD_92580 | JGI IMG/M metagenome (GOLD analysis project Ga0098059, IMG submission 92580) | Marine viral communities from the Subarctic Pacific Ocean - 20_ETSP_OMZ_AT15318 metaG | ecosystem: Environmental > Aquatic > Marine > Oceanic | place: Subarctic Pacific Ocean | collected 2015-01-19
TTCATCAAACAACATGTCTGATATGTCTCTAGATAGATTACTAAAAATTCTAGACTGAAGGTTGTTTAAGAACTTATTAAGTGTACTGTTCTCTATTTCTCTTTCTATTTCTTCTAGTTCTGACTGTATCTTTTCAGCCAATTCATCTCGTCTTTTTCTTTCTTGTTCGTCAATGGTTAGGTAATGAGCAGATGTTCCTACCCCACTAAAACTAGGATTCTTAAATTCGTGAACAATAGGAGAAGCATTTACATTTATTGCAATAATACTCAATATAAATACTAAAGCTACAATACCTACTGTTTCGTTTACATTAATCTTTCCTTTGGTCATCTCTGTCTGCTTTTGCTATCTTGTTACTATCTATTAATTGAGGTACTCCTAGTATAGTTTTAATAAGAGTATCCTGTCTAATGATTTCATTATCTAGACTACGAACTCTGTCTATAAGAGCAACTAAAATCCCATGTTGTGAATCTAGTTTAGTACCCAATCTTATTTCCATTTGTTCTATTTGGTCAGCAACTTTATCATCAAGTACATCTAACTTAGTTTCCATACCATCGATAATTCTATTTATAAGTTTCCAAATAAAGAAACCTAATCCTAATGCAGCAGCAATCGGGAATCCGACTTCGTTAATAAATTGAATTGCTTGTTCCATTTTTGAGGTGCAATTTCCCTGTGAAGCTAACAATAGCGTTCTTTTAAATTACTTCTTAAGTTTTAGTAGTGGTTAGAAGTAATAGTAGTATCCCGAAACTACTATATATGTCCAACCAACAATACATACAACGCAGACACTACTGGTCACTGCTTTCAGTTGATTTACACTCCTGTTTAAATTGATTCCATCTAAGGAACTTTTTAGTTTCTAAATCCCAAAACAATCCTTTATAACAATTATTTTGGGAGTCTTCTTTGTCTTCGCCTGCTCCGAACCAATTCAATCGTCCGTTTGCGATTATTTCTTTTAAATTCTTTTCCATTAGTCAGGTTTATGAGATGCTCCAAAGTAAAAACTTATAATAGCACTGGCTAAACCACCTAAGTAACCTAATACAAGATTGATTAATGCTTCTGAGTTTTGTTCAGGAGGCTGTAAAGTTACTAAAAATATGTAACCCATAAAACCGCTTACAACAAGAACACCTATGATACGAGCAGTCCAGTCTTTACCAAACTTTCCTCTTGCGTCTTGTATGTCTTGAGTTTCTAATTTAAATACATCAACTTCAAGCTCTTTCATTTTTAAATCAAAGTCTTGTTCAGCTTTTTTTAACTCAAGCATTTGTTCAGGAGTTGCTTCAGCTAATCCTTTTTCAATAGCTTTAGGATTATTAGGAACTCCTAATACTTCAGCTATCATATTGGCAGCCATGCCTCCCATTGGTCCGCCTAAAGCAGTACCTAGTGTAGGAGCAACAGCACCTATAACATTTTTAAGTAATCCAAGTTTCATTATTCGTCCTCTTCGTGTGGGTAGATAACAGTCATCATGTCTTCAAACATGTTTCTATAATCGTCTAGTGACATGAAAGGCATGTCTTGCCGTATTTGATGTAAACAGTAGTGGCGGTAACAGCCTTCTAATTGGTCTTCTAGATACAGAATCATGTTATTGTATTATACAGGTAGATTTATAGTTTGTCAAGTTTATTTTAAATTTCTAAATTCCCAAGCTGAGTCTATAGCTTCTCTAACTAAATTATCAGGCAGTTCTTCTTTTAATCCTTCAAATTTTGAAACAGCTTTAGCAAACTTAAACATTATGTCTTTATTAGAGAAATCAATTTTATCATTAATACCTACACCTATAGAGCTTGCTACAAGATTTTTAAAATTATCATTGTTTGGGTTTTCTTCTTTTTGATTTTTAAACTCTGGTAAGTCTCCTTTTTTAGGAGATAAAATTTCTATCATTTCATTAATAGTAGTAGCTCGACCATCTTCATATTTTTTATGAGCGTTTAGTACACCTGCTCTTAAGCCATGGAACATTGTTTCAAATTGTTCAAAAGTTTTATTATTATCAGTATTTTTTTCTACTGGTACTTTTCCATCCCAATCAATATTAGTTAAAACAAGATTCATTGGATTTTTATTTCTTAAATTACGAGGTTCTTCTTCTACTGGGAGAACAGCATCTTCTTCTTGTTTTGGAGCAAGCAAAGGAACATTTTTTACAGCTTCAGGAGTCTTTGCTTCATTGTCTTGTCCTGCAACTTCTCTAAAAGACTGTCCTGTGCCGTCTATGCTTCTGTCTGCAGGGTTATCTTCTACATCAGGTACATCCTTTTCTACGCTTAGACCTTTTCTATAGGCTTTACGTGCGTGCATCCTAGAGGCTATTCCGCCTGTGTATTTTGATGTACGTTTTCCTTGTTTGAGTTGTAAGTTTTTTAATTTATATTGATAAATTTCAAACTCGGCTGATAGCTTTATCATATCCTCTTCGACTTTTAAATGTTTTTTATCGTACTCTTCTTCAGTCATTTTTGGACTTTGTTGTTCATATTGTGTTTTAAGAGCATAGCTAATATTTTTTAGTTCTTTTAACTCTTTTTCAAATTGGAACTGTTTAACATTTATATTAGCGTCTAAATTTTGTGGTCTTAATTTAAAACCAAGTGTATAAGCAAGAGACTCCCAATATCCAGAAGGAGACGAATACCTAGAGTCTTTAAATCTAAAGTCTGTTACAATATCATCAGGTTGTCTAGCCTTTTCCATCTTAGATGTTGCATATGTTCCCGGAAAACCCGGAATATTAGGAGGTATTCTTTTTAAGAAATGTTTAAGTAAAGGCATAGTACCCTCGCTTTGGTCTATTTCTTGTCCACTAAAAGGGTCTACTTTCATCCAGAAATTAGCAAGAGCATCTACATACAATCCTCCGGGTTGTAAAGGAGCAGGAAGTCCGGGAAGACCTATAGCAGAAGAGTCTTTTTCTCGTTGAGAAAATACATCACCACCCGGAATCCATCGTTCAACATCAAAAAACAAAGGGTCTCCATTCGTAGAATTAAAAGGTAAACGTATTTGTGTATAAGGCATGTTCTCACCTATAATAGGCACACCATCAAACATACGTTTATTTTGATTTTTACGCATTGTAAGCCTTTGGATTTCTTCATCACCTTCTTCACCTGCTATGCTTTGACCTAGTGCGTTCATTCCATATCCTAGGGCTGCCCACTTAGCTACTTTATGTGGTCTCATAATAGCACCTTCTGCTAATAAAGGCATTATTCTGTATGTGTAACTAACAAAAGGCAGTATTGATTTCTTTAAACTTACTATAAAAGGAGCACTAATATCATAATCAACAAACCACTTTCGAGCATCTAATGCTGCTTGTTCAGGAGAAAATCCTTTATCAAGTCTGTCCATGTACACTGCTAATCTATATACAGAGTCTTCTACTCCATACATATCTTCAGCTTTGTCTAAAGTATATTTTTTAGCTTGTTTAAGCATAGATTTACTGTAACCAATTATACCTGTACCAAAAGGAGCAGTTTGTAAATCTTGCATTGATTTTTCAATAGCCGATAAAGAACTATTTAATTCTTTATTAATTAAATTAACATCATATATCCCTGCAACTTTAGCCTGTACATTTATAGGAGATTTATTTCCTTTGTACATTTCTTTAATAGCTCTACTAAGATATTTTAATTCTGTTCCTGCAAAGTCTAACAACATTACATTAGACGCAGTATTAGCTACGTGCGTTGCAGGGTTCCATGCAGTCTTAGTTTTCTTCCAAAGAGTTTGTAACTGATTGGCTTTTCTTGCTAAAAAAGTTAATTGGTCTTCTCCCTCTGTAGCAAAACTAAAAATATGTTTAACATCTGTTGCTACTTCTTTTGGAACATACATACCACTAAGTCCACCATACTTAGGTTTGTTTGTTCCTTTAATAAGCTCTTCTCCTAACTTTTCATAATTTTTTTTATCAAGGTCAGGTAACATTTTATAATCAGCTTCATCAATTCCAAACTGTTTAGAAAGTTTATTTAAAAACCTTCCTGTTGCAATATCATTAGCAAATAACCTTCCTGTTTCAGCTAAAGCATAAGAAGCGTCTTCAATTTCTTCCATAGCTACACGCTCTACTTTAGTGTAGTCTCTTCTTACTTTTAATTTATCTCCTTTAAGTTCTTTAAAAACTTCCCATCCTTCTTTTTGCCAAGCAGATTCAGGATTATTAAAAGCTTTAACACTTACTTCATCTGTCATTCCTCTAGGTTTTAACTCATCACCAATTAAACGAATTTGATTATTAGTATCAAAAACTCTAGTACCTTTTGCTTTTTTATGTTTTAAATAACTTCTTTTTAAATACGTATTAATATTTTTTTTGTAAACTTTTTCATCAAGTAACCCTAAGTTTACTAATTCTTGAGCATATTCTGTTATTTGTTCTCTTGCTTTATTATTAATAGATAATAGTTCAGGAGATATATCATCTATTTCTCCAACCATAAATTGCCATAAAAGTTTATTTTCTTCAGGAGAAAGTTTTTCTTTTATTTCTTGTTGTAGTTGTAAAAAGTTATGACCAATAGTATTTTTATCATTTCTAAACTCTTGTCTAAGTAACAAATAAGAATCATCTAATTTGTATCCATCTATAACTCCTCTTGAAATTAAATCTGTAAATCTATTTTCATTAAATTGTTTATCAACTTTTTTAATTCCTTTAACACCGCCTGCAAAAACTGTAGCATATACTAAACCTGTTGCTACTTTTTGAGAGTATGTTGCATTAGGGTCATCAACAGAACTGTAACCATACGTATAGCCACCAACACCTGATAATGATTCTCCTATGTTATTAAAGACTGCATTTTTTATGGGAGTACCCATTAAATCTTGATACTGTTGTAATAATGAATTTTTATATTTAGGTGGTTCTTTATTAGGAATTGCAGCATCATCAAGAAGTCTTTCAATAATTTTACTAGGAGCTGATGTTTTTGTAGAAGTTGTTCCTTGAATATTTTGTTTTACCCAAGCTTTAGCTTCTTCTAAACTACCTGCAATCTTAGTGTCTTCATAAACAACTTTAGTTTGTTTTCTATTTTGTCCTTTAACTTTAACTTTTTTTCTACGTTGTACAATAATTTCCCACTGTCCTTTAATAACTTTGTTTTGTTCATTAACAGCACGTTTAATGGTATACAATTTACCAGTAAGTTTATCAACAGTTTTATATAATAAAGATTTAGGGTTGGAAACATCATCAATAATAAATTTTACTTCATCAGTTTGTTTAGCGGTAGCATCACCTTTAACATTTAGTGGTGTTTGTTTAGCTTGTCCGGGTTTTGGAGGTTGTAGTTCATCTATTGTGAATTTTTTTGTAGCACTAGTACCCTTTTTTTTATTTACAAAACGAAGAATAACTGTACCACTTTCTTCGTCTATAGCCATAATAGTACCTACATTATTTCTGTCAGGTGCTCTAACTGTTTGACCTAGCTTTAACGGTTCAGCACTAGCTACGGGAGGGATATCTGTTGAAGAAGTTTTAGAGAGTACTTCATCAGACTCTCCAAAAATACTTCCTTTTCCTCTTGCTATTTGAATTTTATCTGCAATTTTACCACCTACTGAAGCAAGTACACCGCCACCTACAGCTCCTATAGCTCCATACTCTAATCTTTTTTCAAAAGTACTAGCATCTTTATCAACTACAAAACCTTCTAAATCTTCGGGCACATAACCTGCAGCAGATACAAGTGCTCCACTAGCAATACCATATTTTGTAAAGTCATATAAGTTTTTAGCTTTCTTTCCTTTTGCTAACCATCCTACAATAGGAACATAAGTTACAGGGTCTGCTACTATTGCACTACTTAAAAAAGTTACCATAGCTTCTGTACCAAATTCAGGATGCTCAAAGATTTCTCTTAACTTGTCATCTTTCTTTTTTAAAGCTTCAGATGCTTCATCCCATCCTATTGCATTAGAAAACATTTGGCTTATGCCACGAGCAGTATCGCTTGCTCCCATGCCTGCTGCATAGGTAAGGGCTTCAGATTGAGTTAATTCATATGTAGAATTATAATTATTACGAATGTAATTTATGTATTCTTCGTCCTTGAAAGGAGATGAAGTAGAGGTAGTCATAAGTTATTGACTCTTTAAATAATATTGATTATCTGTTTTAGAAAAAACAATTAAATACTTGCCTGTTAATCCTGATTGAGGAAAAAATCTAGCTGCATCGTCTATAGTTTTTAAAGGAACAACTTGGTCAGGAGAAGAAGTTATTGTTTTATTAAAAGCTGATGTTAATACTCCAGTTTGTCCAAGAATAGTATCTAAATAATCTGTATCAGTAATCAATTTTTCTATAGGTAAATAATTATCATCAAGAAGTTTACTTATATTTAAAGCTTCAATAGGGTCTGTATAACTTTGTGATGATTTGCTTCCTTCTAAAGAAAACTTAGCTCTCATAGTTTCTTCATCTATTCCTAGTCTTACAGCGTCCTCTTGTTTATTAGCTCTAATTTCATACACACCAGTATTTCCTATTTCTCTAGACAAAGAACTTCCTTTTTCATCTTCAGCATATTTAATCTGAGAACTATACCAACCCGGGAACGCAGCATCAATAGCTTTTTCGTCTTGCCAATCGACAGCAAGTACGCCATAATTTTTACTTCTCCAATCAATAAAAGACATATAATCTTGTCTAGTACCGCCACCTTTAGTTAGTATTTCTCTTGCTTTATCTTGATGTTCAGGTTTAACGGTTTCTATAAATGTATTCATATCAGAAGGAGATATAACATTATCTTTTGCTAGTCCTTTACTAGTAGCCGTAAATACTTCTTCATATTCTATTTTATTAGTTTTTGGGTTTGTTCTAGCAATATAAAAACCTACGTCATTTATTGCTTCACCTGTAATAGGGTCATATTTAGTTGGATGAGTAACTACTTTATCTGAATTTGGTATAATCTTACCTAAAAAAGGTTGTTCTTTTTCTGCTCTCGCCATTGCGTCTGTTATATCACTTCCTTTTCCTATAAGAGCTTCATAGTTTTTTACAGCGTTTTCAATTCCTTCATATTTTTTTAACATAGGAGAGCCATAAAAAGCATCTCTAGATTTTTTACCTTCCGCTTCTATTGTTTCTTTTGTTTGTCCTTTAACTGCGTTCTTAACTCCTTTCATTATCCAGTCCATTCCGTTTCTAGGAATGTTACTGTAAGCCTCGTAGTTTTTATCTAAATCTTCAAAGGAAGGAACAGAACTCATTTTTTCTACTAAAGCTGTGTATTCTTTTATATTATTTTTAGCATACTCTTTAGCTTGTTGTCTAAAACTTCTTTGGGCTAAAGCTAAATCTACGTTAGGTCTAGTTTCAGCACTTTGTGCACTTAATAGAGCAAATCTAGTTTCTTCTAAATATTGTAGTCTTGACACTCCTGCAGCAAGTCGTCTAGTATCTTCTTGTCTAATTGTTTCAGCTCTAGTTAAAAGGTCTTCATAATACCCTTTTTTAAATGATTGATTAGCATCTGCAAGAGCAGCATTTTTATTTATAGTTGCTTCTAAAGGACGAGCTATTAAAGTATCTACTGCTAATAATCTTTTAGCAAAGCGTTCTTGTTTTTTTGCTTGTTCTTTTTTATACTCTCTAGCACTGTCCAGTTGTGTTTGAACAAATTGAACATCACCTTCTACATCATATCGTGCCATTTTTATCTCCTATTAAGCCAACAGGCTTTTTGGTTCTTCTTCTTCTTTATTACTTGGTGCTAATAAACTAGCGACATCTGTTTGTGCAATGTCCTCTACTATTTCTTTTGGCAGCGCACCTGAAGGAACAGTTGTTGTATTTCCTATTTTTTCTCTAGCTAATTTTTCTAAATTACTTTCTCTTAAAGACTGTATTTCTCTTTGGTCTTCTTCACTATCTTCTTCGTCTTCTCCGCCATAAATAATAAAATCTTTAATTCCTGCCTTTTCACAAAGAGCAATTAAAACATAAGATAAAGGTTCTATCAAAAGTAAAACCATATCTGGATTCCACTTACCTTCTCTAAAACCTACGTAGGTTAATTGAGTTACTATATCTACAATAGGTACTCCCCCTCCCATAGCCTGTAGTAAAGGAACTAAGTTTTCTTCTAGTAATAACTCACTAGTAATAAAATCTAAAGCATCTCTAAAATCAGTATACTCTGGTGCACCTTCAAAAGGTCTACTTTCTTCTGGATTAGAAGTTAAAGACTGTCCGGCAATAGGTCTTCCTAAATTTGCTCCAACAGCGTCCACTCCTGCTTGGTCATATTGTTCGGCTTCCATTGTGTCTCCTATGCAGTTCCAGTAAATAGTGTATTATTCTGGTCTTGATTAAATAATTGTTTTTGCATTTTAGCAAAATAAGTAGCAACAGAATCTTCATTACCAAAAGCTTCTGCCACATAATCTCTTGGTCTAAAGCTTTGCATTACAAAATTATTGCCATTTTCTTGTGCCCATAAAGTAGCTTCATTGTATTTACCTACATGTCTTCCTGCTGCTTGCATTTCTGGAAGATTAATATATGTTTGATTGCTATTAGGAACTTTATAACCTAATGCACCTGCAACTTTTTGTTGACCTGCAGCAACTACACCTCCCACAACTGCTTGTTCTACTGCTCCGGTTGCTGTTGTCTTAGCATAATCATATGCACTAAAGTTTGCAATGTCTTGTCTTATTTGTGATTCTGGATTCGTTATATTAATATCTCCTGCTAGTTTTTTAACACCTGCACCTATGTCTTGAAATATATTTGTAGTAGCTTTTTCAGCAACCTCTGTAATAACTCCCGGTTCAAGTAAAGATTTTGTTGTTGTTTGAACAATAGCTCCAGTATCAACTACTCTAGCTGACCCAGTAGCAACAGCATCAGTATACTCTGGTGTAAATGAATAGGGTGTTTCTGGACTTATAGGTGTAGTAGCAATTATATCATCACTTACCGCTTTAGTAAGGTCTACAGTTTCAGTTGGACCAAAACCAAAAAACTCTTTAGTTTTATCTACACCTGCTGAGATGGTTTCTGTAATAGATGTATACATATTACCAATTGCAGTTCCTGCCATATGTACACCCTTTAAACCATAGCCTACAGCATTAGCAAAAACATTACTGCTCTTTAATAAAGTCGCTGACCATGTTCCTACTTTGCCTAATGCAGCTCCTGCAAAACTAGACAAAGCTCCTAAAGCATAGGGCATAAGAACAGCCAATCCTAGTTGTCCTACAATACCTAACTTATTAAAAGCACTAGCAACTTTACCAAAAACTTTTTTAATTCCTTTACCTATTTTTTTTACAGTTTTTTTAATTCCTTTCCAAACCTTACTCAATACACCCATTATTCTCCTCCAAATATTCTATCAAGTACACTTGACGCTTTATCAAAATTAGTTGACCATGTTTTTGCAGCATCACCTTCAGCACTTGCTGCAGCTATCATAGCATTTGTTTTTCTAGTAGCCGAGTCTGTTGCCCATCTAAAATCATAATCAGCTTGGTCTCTTAATTCTTGCCATAAAAAACTTTGTGCCGAAGCTGCCATTCCAAAAGCGTTTTGTGCATTCTGTTGATTAACTGCATTTTGTGCAGCCGTGTCAGCAAAATTAGCTTTTCTTCTCCACGAAGTATTCGATTGCTCTATCGCCTGTGCATTTTGTAAATTAAATTGTCCTCTTTGAAAATCTATAGATTCATTAAACTGTTTAGTTTGATTTAAAATGGCAGCATTAGATTTATTAACATCTGCAATATTAGCTAACCTTCTAGCTTCTGCTGCATTATTTGATTGAGCATTAAATTGTGCATTAGCATTAGCTTGTTGCGAATTAAATTGACTTACTTGCGTACTCAAACTAGTCATAAATTGTTGTGTTTGATTTTCACTAGTAGCATTAAATTGTCTTGAAGCATTTGTAGCAGATTGATTACTTAATAATCTTTGTTGGTCTTGTTGAGCCAATAACATATTAGCCTGTTGCTCATTATTTAAATTTGACACATCCATTTGTAAAAAAGCTTGAGCATTCTGAGCTGCTATTTTTGTTCTTTGGTCAAGCGTTGCTAAATCTAATGAAGCCATAGCCGTAGCATTTTGCATAATAGCCTGTTGTTCTGCACTCATATTAGTTACGGCTGAACTTTGCATCCATTTACTATTAGCTAATTCTACTTGTTGTTCAGTTGTAAATTTAGCCATATCCATATTAGCAACCATACCGGCATTTTGCATGGCTTTTTGTTGGTCAACACTAAGTTGAGCTACACCCATTGCTTGAGCTAACTCAGCATTTTTAATGTTAGTCTGCATCTGAGCATTTAGATTTACTAGTTCTGTTTGCTGTGCTGCAGAAAGATTTTCAGAACCTGCTTGATTCTGTGCCGAAAGATTTGCTAATCTCATCTGTTGGTCATTAGATAAATTAGCTTTAAGCATATCTTGCTTTAAAGAAGCATTTTTAGAAAGAAACTCAGCAGCTACTTGCATCTCTGCCATACGCTCTTGATTAATTGCAGACTGATTAGCTCCTTCAACATTTGCTTCTATTTGAAGCTCTGCCATATCTAGTTGTTGCTCATTACCCAAATTCTGCATATTAGCCTGTTGTTGGTTTTGAACATTAGCTATAGCAGCCTGTTGTTGATTTTGTAAATTCTGTGTTCTTGTTTGTTGCTGTTGGTCAGCAGTAGCCATAACTGCTTGTTGACTAAATTGACTCTGTAGTGTTCTCATTTGCTGAGACATCTGTGCAGTTTGACTAGCAGCGTCTTGTCTATTTACTAGATTCTGTAATCTTAATTGTTGTTCTTGTGTGGCTTCTTGTAAGTTAGCTTGTTGTTCATTACTTAGATTTTGAGCAGCTCTTTGTTGTAAAGCCTGTGCATTACTTTGTGCCATTGGCATAGCACTTTGAATAATAGAATTAAATAAAGCATCTCTTCCTACAGTAGAAACACTTAACCCTCTTTGTGCCATTCCTGCATTAACTGCATCAACAGCAGGTTTAGCCCATAAAGGAATATTACCATTCTCCATTCCACCTAGTAAGCTTTCCATCTGTGAAGATACTAAAGCCTCTGTAGGTAAAGCAGCAACAGCAGCCTGTACTTCTACATCTTCATTAGCTATTTGAGCTGTCATAGTTGCAGGGTCTTCTACAATAGCAGCAGCAA
>Ga0098059_1001596_pt1 | contig 11218 bp, 1 predicted proteins | sample 20_taG_FD_92580 | JGI IMG/M metagenome (GOLD analysis project Ga0098059, IMG submission 92580) | Marine viral communities from the Subarctic Pacific Ocean - 20_ETSP_OMZ_AT15318 metaG | ecosystem: Environmental > Aquatic > Marine > Oceanic | place: Subarctic Pacific Ocean | collected 2015-01-19
ACACCTGTAATAGTATTGCCATCTAAGACGATACCAGCAGTAGTTAGATTACCAACTGTTTCACATCCTCCTCCAGAATCTAGTCTAAATTTTATGATGTTATTAATAGCAAACACCATACTATGACCAGCACCAGTACTATTAATAACAAAATCTCCATCCGCATCTCCTACACACTGAGAACTAGTCCCATCAGAGACTCCTATAGTAACTGAGTTATCATCATTAGTTATTGTTAATTTAGCATCATGTTCATCTACTGTTCCTATAGAAAAAAGTTCTCCACTAATAGTTAAATCTCCAGCTACCGTAAAATCACCTTCAGAAGCTGTTGCTGTAGCTGCATTACCTGTAGTATCCTGATTAAGGGTTCCCACAACTAAATCTATATCTCCTGTAGCATCTTGATATGTTGCAGTAATACCAGTTTCAGTATTAGTACTTGTAAACATAGCTCCAACAATATCTTGTATATCTTCTGACGTATAATCTTCAGATCCTACAACAACATCACCTATATCTATTCTTTTATATAGAACTTGTAAAGTAGTTCCGTCAAGAGCTTCAACATATAATCTATAGTTTGTACCGTGATTACCTAATAAAGTGCCGTTAGAATCACCTTTAGGAAAATCATCTTTTGTTAAGATTATAGTTTCATTTGCTTGTATAGGCCCACGTCTTATTATAACTTTATTCTCTGTATTAGCATAAGAACCCCCGGTATCAGTATAATATACCATGTAAACTCCTTCATTAGAACTTAAATTTACAATATTTACATAATCTATATAAGCGGCTGCCACTGAAGTGCTTGTAAGCTCAACAGTGGTTGTATTACTATTTAAATATGCGCCGCCAAATGCCATGTTAAGTTATAATTTTTTCTAATGCCATTACCTGTTCTGTAGTTATATCTTCAGGTAAATCATTTTCAGTTAATGTAATTAAATCTAATTCTACCTCTTCTGTAAGCTTTTCTTTAATTTCATTTATTTGAGCTTTTCTTTCATTTACAAGATCTATATTCTCTTCTTCTAAAGCTTTTATTTTTTCAGCTCTTTCACTATCATTCGTGTCATCACCTATAGCTCTTACTTTAGCTGCAAATTCTGCAAACTCTATACTTGGACTCCCTTGACCTTCTAAGTCTTTAATAGACTCCTGAATCAATTTAATATTTTTACTTACGGTTAAACTAAAGGCTTTCCCTTTTACATCTTTTACAGTAAATAAACCTTGTAAAATTTCTACGAAATCGGATTTTTTTGCAATCATGTTCTTCTGGTTTTGTTAGTTTTAGAATAAGCGTTAGATCTTATTCTTATATCTTTTAAGTCTTTGGTAAAGTGCTCATCACCCACCTTATATGCAAATATAATAAACTTATCTAAGTAGTTTTCTCCTGTATACGATATTTTACCAAATTCCTCATAGTTTTGACAATTATAAAGAGATTCTAACCCTACTTTTGCTATTAAATAATCAACTAATATTAATCTCCAAAGAGTCTCATATTCCTCTGTAGTTATCATACCAGTCTTCATTTTAGTAAGAACTGTTTTACCGTGCTGTACAATAGTGCGATTAAGAGCATCTAAGATACCTGCAATATCATCTGGAACACATTCATTATCGTAAATACACACATCATCTTCCGCTATTCTTAATGGCGGAGGAGTAACTTCTGTAGCACTTCTAGAGAATAATCCAGAAGAAGGTGACGTAACAGCTCTATTACCAACTCTTGTAAAGTTCCAAGCTGATGGGTCATGACAGAATATATCTATTTCTGGTGAACATAATCCTTGATCTAGAGCAGTTTGATTCACTACTAGATTACCGTCATCATCTACGGCACCTGGAGTATATGGAGTATAATCTGTAGGAGTTGTTAAACAAACATTATTACAATCTCTATAAGGAGCTGGATACTCACAAGATCCATCATTTTTATATACATTGCCATCAACATCAAAACATCCATTTGAATCACAATTAACTCCTTCAAGAAGACCAACATAATTACATGCAGTAGAATCAGTACATCCTAATAAATAAGTACAAGATCCATCTTCTACATTATAACTAGCATTATAATTTGTTGCGTTTACATCCGTACATCCTAAATAATTACAAGGATTTTCATCATTAGAAGAGCTAACTTGATTAATAACAGCATTACTATCGTAATTGTGAGCACTTTCACCTGGGAATGGGCTCCAATCAAATCCACCATTATCCATACATCCATATCCTGATATACCAATTTCATAGAACGCAGTTAATTCACAGCTATATGGAGCTTTTAAACCACTTATTTTAACTGCATGATGTCCTGCTGTATGCAAATGGCATAAAGGAGTATTAGTTCCACTACAACTAAGACCACCTGTAAATGTATTTTGAGCTACCCATACATGGACAGCATCAGGATCATCAGGCGTTGTAGCACTAATAATTTGTACATTAGGGCTAGTAGGATTAATATATATATCATAAGGATCACCACTATATGCAGAATTTGATTGATGTGCTTCGTGCACTGCAGGGTTATAATCTCCTAACGCAGGTGCATTAAAAGTAAAGTAAGTATACCCAACAGATGTTGGATCAGTGAAATACGTATTTAAAAATTCTTCAGATAAAGTTATAGTTACATGACCATCTGCCGCTATTTCTGAACTAGCTGGTTCTAAAAATAAGAAATCAAGTACATCTAACTCTGATTGCGGACAATACACACAAGACCCATCACTTACTGTAGCATCTTCATTATAGTTTTCTGCAGTACTATCCATACATCCCGCTAAACAATCTAATGTTACTGTTTCAGTTTTCTCTAATAAAGTTATAGTTATTAAAGATCTTTGACATGATCCATAAGAAGCAAAGTTATAACAAGTGTTTAATGTATGTGATCCAACGTTTGTTAAAGTAAACTCTGCCATTCCTAATGGATCTGTTAAAATTGGATCTAAACTATCTATTTGTAAATTATATTCAGATATAGGTGCGCTGTTTTGATTTAGAACTTTAACTGCATAACAATGTGTAATTCCATCACATCCTTCACCAGTACCTACAAAATCATTTAAGTCAGCTTGGAATCCTTCTAAAGTAAATGTTGCACACTCTACATTAGCACTAAATCCATGTTGATCTAAATTACCTACATTATTTGCAATATATGGATTTACATTTGTACCCTCAGCATTTTGTATTGCGTTTTGTAAATTTGTAATAGTACAAGAAGGAACAGAACTTCCTACTGGCAATAACCCAGTATTATTATCTCCTGAATTTATAGCTGCCCATACGTGTAATGGGAATGTTCTATGTTGTTTTTGTACTGTACTTGATGTTTTAGAAGGATATACAAAAGTTTTAATAGATCCTGCTCCACTATTATGTGCGTCAAGTATAGGAATTGATGTATTATAATCTAAAGCCCATAAACTATAACCAGCTGTGTTTGCTGCACTATTTATACAAGCTGGCAATGTAACATTATACAAAGCTTCTTGCATAGTAACCGGATATATAAAAGTATTTTGATCAGCATTATAATGGTACCCTCCATGCATTTGAGCATTAGGGAACGCATTTCCATCATTACCACCAGTACCACTAACATTATAAGTATTTCCTCTACTTGAAGATTCATCAGCAAATACAATAACTAAAATATCATCACTTGCTTCAAATTGAGGTGGCTGATCTTTAGTTGCTCCTTGATCTCCAGTAGACTGTTGATATGAGTTAGCATCAAGCATCCAAGCAGTTAATGGGATTGGTCCAACCCCATTTGGTACTTCATCACATCTACTAATAGGTTGACCACCGCTTTGACCTTCATCACAAGAACGCCATCCAATTTCAGGAGATTCTTGACCACATCCATTTACAGCATTTGCTGGATTATTTATACAATTAAGATCTACACTATGATCTAATAACCATGCAGGCCATGCAATCCATCTTTCACAATGAGCTGTTACGTGATAAACATCTCCTGTAAATCCAACATCTTGTTGTCTATCTTTTACCCAAGAATTAGCTGCAGCATATTGATTACCTTGAGCAACTGCTCCTAAAGATGTAGAATCATAGAAGAATACTATTTTAGTATTTGCAGCTATATCAGCATTACCACAGTCTTCAAGATTTTCTAATTCAACTGGTATATCAGTATCTGTAGACTCATAGTGATCTACTGTTATAGCACATTCTCCAGTAACGCTTAGAATATCGTTATTGGCAACATTAGCTACAGATATAGAATCAGGCATAGTACATGTTGTTGGAGTGCCCTGAACAGTTCCATTTAATTTTGTAATTACATTTGTAAGACCATCTGCTCCAGTAAAGTTTATTGAGCTTGTAATTGAATTATCTAATGCACATTTATGGTTAAATGCTATCTCATCGTTTTCACAACTTTGATTACCAATTTCATATTCACAGTTATTAAGAGAAACATTTGCATCAGGATTATAATTTATAGCTGTAGGATCAGTACAACCTGAAATTTCAGTTATACATGAATTATCTTCTGTATTTGCTAGCTCATTATAGTTAAACGCATTTGGATTTGTACAACCCAAAATTACTGGAACACAAGTACCATCGTCTACATTAGCTTGAGAATTATAGTTAAATGCTGTAGCATCTGTACAACCAAGTATTTCTGCATAACAACTATTGTCATCTACATTTGCACTACTATCATAATTAGTTGCAGATGGATCTGTACATCCTCGTGTTATAAAAGTTTGACATAAATTGACTGGTGGATTACCAGGTACCGTATGAAGTTCTCCTGCAGGATAATACACATTACCACCATCTAGAACAGCGCTCTCCCACTCTGCATAATTAGCGCAATTTACTCCAGATACAACAGGTATTATCAAGCCTAATCCGTATATAGTATTACCGTTAGAAGATCCAACTTCGTCATGAGTCCAAGCTTCAAGATAATTAGGATCAGTACATATTATATTCGCACCTGAACAATATCCTTCTTGAATTGTTTGACTATTTGCTAGATCATTTTCATTAAAATAAGTAGCAAACGGATTAAAGTTACAATCTGAAGTATCCATACAACCAAAAACATATGGCTGTTGACATGAATCACTTAATTGTACATTTGCTTGTGGGTTGTAATCCACAAACATTTCATCCATACAACCAAATACAGCTAGAGTATTACAATTATATGGGTCATTTGGATTAGTTGATGATGCAGTGGGAGTTCCATTTGGGTTAGTATAATACTCTACATAAGTATTATCCATACAACCGTATATCCATGGTGTATTACAAGATCCATCTTCTACAGTTGCTTCAGGATTATATTCTTCAAAGGTTGGATTTGTACAACCTAATACAAAAGGAATACAACTACCATCATCTGTATTAACTCCGTGACCACAACCTCCAGTTGGATTCGGCCCATAATTATAACCAATAAGCGTCACATCCGTTCCAGACGCACAATCGTAGTTTAAAGCAGATGGATCGTTTAGACATCCTTCTATTATTGGCACACAAACATCTCCGCTATTAAGCCAGCAAGCATCAAAAGTATCAGCTGTTACCCCTTCATTAAATACAATATTATTAGCACAAGTGTCACTCATTATTGTATCTATTGCTCCCTGAGATACAGCACTATTAATACTAATAATAAAGTTAGTTATACATTGTCCTTGTAAATCTCCAAAAGAAGTACCCCATAGTGATAAAGGATCTGGCGCATCAGCACATTCTCCCACATAATTCATCGAATTAACTTCATTACATCCAAATCGATATAAATCTGTACACGACCCATCATCTATATTTGCAGTTGGATCAAATTGAGCATATGCTGAATGTGTACATCCATACTGTAAAGGTTCAAACCATTCTGGTTGCGAGTTAACAACTTCGTCTTCATCACAATTTACACCTCCTACATTCCATCCTGTACTAATAGTTAATGTTCCATTTAGGGCAGGATTTTCGTCAAATATTGAGCGAGATACAGTTACAAAATCTTGACCCGTTCCAGGTTGCATACCAGATGTTGAAGTTACTGTACCTAAGTTTCCTATGTGCCCGCCTGTAAAGTCGTTATCTGTATCAAAATCTGCATTATATGTATTTAAATAGACTCCAGTACTAATAAAGTTATCAACACTTATTGATTGTGAGTCAATTTCATTACCATCAGCATCTTTTAATGTGAGAGTTACTTGATCTACTCTTTCAAGACCACTTGATAAAGCAGGAGGTAAACTTGCAAGAGCAGGCGATTGGATAAATAATTGTTTTCCAAACTTATCTACAGTTGTTCCAAATGCTCCATCAATAATACCATTAGTTGTCACAGAACTACCTCCTACATACTGAAATCTACTAATAACTGTTAAAGCTGGGTTATCTACTAAATTTTTAGTTAAATGACTAGACCAAGGTGCTGTACGTGCTGAAACATTAGCACTATTTAAAGATCCACAGCAAGAAGTTGGATCTGTATCTGTATTTGCATTTGGCTCGTATGCAATATCAGTTTCATCCAAACATCCTAAAACAATTTCTTCACAAGTACCATCATCGGTGTTGGCATCTGAATTATAGTTAAATGCTGTAGGATCTAGACATCCGTGCACTACTGGAATACAAGTACCATCATCTGTATTTGCATTCATGTTATAATTAAATGCAACTGGATCCGTACAACCATAAACATAAGGTTGGCAAGAACTATCATCATCATTTGCATCTGAATTATAATTATACATAGTTGAATCTGTACAACCTAAAATAACTTCATTACATGCATCTCCACCACTATCAGCCAGTGCTGCAGCTTCTTCTAATGTCAAAGTACATCCACCAGATCCACCAAAGTATTGATCTCCTCCAATACCTGCCTTATTGTAAGTAAATGTTATTTCTAAATGAGTTGCCCGAACACCGCTATCAAAAGCATCTATATTAGTAGCACCAGAAACAGCATCCCATTGCGCCCAAGTTTTAGTTACTGTATCTACAGTAGTACCGTCAGCACCTTTAGATGCTACTGTAATATTAACTATACCATATGGATTTGTTGCTGCGATTGGAACAAAAGTTATATCTACAGTAAAGGCTCCAGTTGCTCCAGTACAATTCCATACTGTAGTAAACAATGAAGAGAATGTATTATAAGGTAGCTCTTGCGGATAACAACAACTTCCATCCTCAGTGTTAGCATTAGGATCATACTGAACAGTAGCGCTAGGATCAATAGCAGCAGGATCCATACAACCATTTACTACTGCTATACAGTCATTAACTTCATGTGTATCACAATTTCCACAATTATTAAATTGACCCGGTGAATCTGCGGCAAGACATCCATAATGGTTACATGCAGAACTTGAATTAACTGTTCCATCAGCTGTTTGATTACTAAATCCTAAAGCAGTAAGCATTTGTTCTTCAGTACCTGCGAATGTGTTCGCTTCAGTACCTTGACCGTAAGCAGTTATATAAGCATTTATTAAAGCAACTTCACCAGATTCTATAGAAGAACCATCAGGATGAGTAGAAAGTGAAACATTACCTAGTCCAGTTAAATCTGTAAAACATTTTGAATATGTACATGCTGTATCTTGTTGGTAAGTAGCTTGTGAATCATAGTTGTCTGCCCATTGCTCCATGCAACCTTCTTTTATACAACAATCATCAGCACACGGTACATTATAAATTGCATCATAATTATCCATACCTTCCACCATACATCCAGTCCATATACAAGCATCTTCTGAATTAGCATCAGCATTAATATCAGCATCTACATTATAATTATCTGGTCCATTACCCCATGCATCTGTAAGCAACGAAGTACATCCTATATTGAAACAGTCTGCCTCGTTATGAACAGTTGCATTTTCACTATATGAAGTAAAGCCTTCTGTTGTACATCCAACATAATTACAAGAACCAGGAATATGATAATCTAAATTAGAATTCCAATTTGTAGGAATCATAATATTACCAGCAAAATCCTGAACAACACTTAACGTATCTGCATTACTTACTATATCAGTATTTAATCCATCTCCGCTTTCCCAAACATCTACAGTTGGAGATTGCCCATTATCCATACATCCTCCAAATACACACGAACCATCAGAAGTAGTAGCCTCTGAATTATAATTTAATGCGTTTGGATTTGTACACCCTGGAATCTCACATTGACCTGGACTTTGCACATTAATATTACTAATAACTAACTGACCTTCACTTGCATCTACATTTGCAACAAATGCCCAATCAAAGTTATTGTCTGCCTCTGGATTATAAGTATACGCATATGGTATAGAAATAGTCTGCGGAGAGTTCGTAGGAACTGTTGTTGTAAATACTGGTAAAGGAGTTTCAGCTGAACCAATTATACTACTTGTAGAATCATAAACTTGAGAAGGTGTTTGACCTCCATTAGGGATGTAAGTAGTATTACTATATACATATAATGACAATTCACCATCATCAGTTCCTCCAGAAAGAGACACTTGTTTTACTGGTCTAATTCTTTGAGTTGCAGTTTTACTCTGATACTCTGATGGACCTGGAGACACAGTAGTAGTATTCCACATTACCTTAGAATAAGCATGTGTTACTTGTGTAGAACATTCAGCCACACCTTTTTCAGATGATGTCCAGTACCCAGAAAGAGCGCCTTCTCCCACAAAGTCTGTAATTTCAAAATCTGAAGCTGCTATATTAGCGAAAGCATCATCAGAAGTAGGATCTAATAAATTAGTTGCAATTGCTTCTAACGCATCTCTTGATGGTAAATGCCAATCAGTATCATATACAGTACCATCAGTATCAGTAACTGAATATTGTGTAGCATGATAAGCAGCACTATAATTTTCTTCAAGAAAAGCTAAGTCTGGATCACACCCAGAATTATCACAATTAGCTAAAATACTAGCACTATTTGCAACACCACTCCATAAATCCGTACTTGTACCATTACCATTTGGCTGATCACAATCATACTCATCTCCAGTTACAGGAGTTGAAGTACACGCATTATTAATAGAAGCAGAACAATCTTTAGCCCATCTAAATTTAGCTGTAAATCCAACTGCATAATCTTCTTTTGCAACCACATAAGCCGTACCACCATCTTCACTAATTGCAAATACATATCCTCCAGCAAGACTACTTCCAATAGTTACTTGTTGGTTAAATACTGCCTTTTCAATAGTAAGAGATAAAGTTAAATTAGTTGTAACTTCTCCTGTACCAACCATAGCATTAAATTGCTCAGCACTTAAACCACCAAATATAGTAGCTTCAATCCCCTCAGGAGTAGCAATAGCGTAACTAACATTTGCGGCCGTCCCTAGAATAGGATTTTGTAATTGATAAAATCTTAATACATCATTTTCCAAACCTTCAGCTTCACAAGTAATGCTACTAGAATTTTGTGAGTCCCATAAATCTGTAGCATTCGTACTAACTTCTGTATAAGTTGACCACCAAGCATTTGAAGAGCCTGCAACAACTGCTTCACATGTATTTGGAAATAATGAGTATGTTTGATCAGGGACTGTAGCGCTAGCATTTACATTAGTAGCTGCATCATCAGTACATCCTACTACTAGACATGTTCCATCGTCATCTGTTGCTTGTATATTATAATTTAAAGCATTTATATCTGTACACCCTAGCATACCACAAAACTCAATCCCGTCTACTCCTGTTGAATTAATATCTACAAAAATATTAGTAGGATCTTGGTCTGCTTGATAATTATCATATCCAAGTATATTACATCCTGGAATAGTTGGATAACATTCTCCTGAAGCTCCTGTTATATCATTAGTTGGTATTATATTTACATGATAATCCGCACTGTAATTATAATTATTACTGCCATTATGAATAGAATCTATATTATTATAAAATTGATCAGTACAACCATAAACTACATTAAATGCTGCAGGAATAGTTGCAGATGATTCAGGAATAACACAGAATCCATTATTATACGTTGCTGTACCACCAGCATTAAGAGTTACGGTTTGTAAATTATAAAAGTTCCCACTATTATATATAATGTAAGGAACATAAAAAGTCATTGCAGTTTCTAAAGGAACATTTATTGTAAATGGATAAGATAATGCAGAGGAAATATATGTAAGTGTTATGTCAGTGTTTCCAGTTATATCAATATCTGAATCAATAGTACCATCACCATTTCCATCATAACCATTTGCATTATCTGGAGTAAATGAATATACTATTTCCGCAGCTAATGAAGTATTACTACCAGAATAAGCATCTAATTCAATTAAACTACTTATTGCGTCATAAATAGCTTGAGAATTTCCTCCACCTTCACCCGTAGGTAATATTTTATTAGTATCATACTCTTGAGCATCAAAATTTGTTCCTTGAGTAAATGGAAGAAGATTATTAGCATCTTCACACCAATAACAAGCTCCATCTTCACCTTCAGCAATATTTGTATTAACATCAACATCTGAATCTCCAGTTAGTGGTATAAAATTAGTAGCTGTGGTATCTGTACATCCTTCTATTGTAGGTATACAAGAACCATTATTAATAGTTGCATCAGAACTGTAATTATAAGATGAAGCATCTGTACACCCTAAATTAACTTCTGTTATACAAGCATATGGATCAGAACACGTAATATTAGCCGCAGTAGGATAATTGTAAGCACCAGTTGCTGGATCTATTTCATAATAATTTACAAAACCATCATCCGTACAACCCTCAGCTCCTAATGTAGTTCCAACCTCAAATGCTTCAGAAATATATGTAGTTTGAGTATTTTGTTGAGTAATAGGATCTACATTGTTTACAGTTATTGTTACTTGATACCACCCTGATTGAGACACTGTTGTAAAGTTAGCAGCATCCTCAGTAGAATCAAATGGATCATATATTAATGTATGATTAAATTGTGAAATACCATAACCATTAATTGCTGCTATATATGTATCTTCCTCACAAGGATCTATATCACCTGTACACGCTCCATCTACTGCAACAAACTCTCCGTTTGGACTTATTCCATATTCAAAACATATATTTACAGTACCCGTTGTAGCTATAACACATTCTTCTGCAGGAGTAATATCTATATTCCATTGCTCCCAACATCCTATAGCTTCTGTTACATTTAATCTAGTAATAT